>JGI26079J46598_1000992_pt1 | contig 11587 bp, 8 predicted proteins | sample SaaInl59LU_5_DNA_FD_46598 | JGI IMG/M metagenome (IMG submission 46598) | reverse complement strand
ATTTTATGTAAAAAAGTAGTTTTTCCTGTACCTGCTTTACCTGTAATAAACAGATTTCTATCTGTTTTTTCTATAAAATTTAGGGCAAGTTCTAATTCAGGATTTTTGGGCATTTTTACTTTTTGATGCAAGGTAAGAAAACGAAAAATTATAGCATAAAATTTATCTTTTTTTCCAAGTTTTAGGTCTTCTGCTGGTGTGCAAAATTGCCAAAATTTCTATTATAGAATTCTCCTTAATTCTGTAATGAATTCCGAAAGAAAAACTTTTAAGATAACGAACTCTTGTATTCTTATATTTTACTTGAAAAGATTTTGGTTTTGATTTTATATACTCAAATTCTGTAAATAGGTTTTCTAAGAATCTATCTGTTACAAATGTTGATGCGTTTTCATCATAATAATCTACAATATCTTGAATATCTTCTTTAGCTAATTTCCTTATCTGTAATTGATACATTATTTTCTTTTGATAGAAGATTTTAATTCTTGAAGAGAAATATAATCTTCAGGATTCTCATTTGCTTCTATAATTCTTTCATCTAAAATTGCTTTTTGATTTTTATTTAAATCTGAGTTTTGAAGTTTTTCAACAATATATAATTGAAAATCCTCTAAAGTTTTAAAGTGGTTTTTAGAGATATTAATGGGTTCATCAAAAGAAATGGTTTTCATAACTAAGTGTTTTACTCAAATATAAGAATTTATTTGAAATTGTAGGTGGATTTTTCTTTACCTGCTTTACCTGTAATAAAAAGATTTCTATTTGTTTTTTCTATAAAATTTAGGACAAGTTCAAGTTAAAGATTTTTGGGCATTTTTACTTTTTGATGCAAAGTAAATAATTACTGACCAAGAAAGTCCGCGAGGACTTTCGTAAATTGGCTAAAACTAGCAATTAATTTTACACGATGTTGTAACACGTTTTTTTATTTTTTTTCGAAATCAAAATTGAATGATGGTCTTCCTTTAAGTTGATTATCAATCATTATATATTCCATTCCACCTAATTTTTTTTCTTTATATGCTTTTTCAATTAATGGTCTTATTTCTTTCCAATATTTTTCTTGAGAATGTCTAAAAATTACCCAAGGTGCAGCGTATTCTTCACAGTTTAAAGATACTTTGTCAACCCAACCTCTTTTTTTAACAATTTCAATAAGTAATTCAGTATTTTTATTGTCTAATTTAGTCTGAATATTCCACAAAGAGTCAATTTCCTTTTTTGATTTTTTGGATCTTTTTTCAGCAATTTTACGAGCAATTTTTCCCCATTCTAATTGTTCTTCAGTACTTAAATTGGTATAAATTTCTTTTGTCAGTTTATTTGCTGTTTTAATCGAATCTAAAATTTCAAAAAATGGATCAGAAAGTTTTGTCGTTCCTCTTATTTTTTGGTCATCTTCTGTCATTTTTCCAAGGATCTTACATAATTCAGTATTATTCTCAAATTTATTTTCTTTCCTGGAATTAAGAAAAGTAATTGAAACTATTAATATTATTAGTATGCTTTTCGTTCTCATAATGTGTTACAACGTTAACACGAATATACAATGTTTCAATGTTTTATATTAGTAGTAAGCGAAGTTTGGTTTTTTTATTGGAAAAATCAACAAGTAAAAATACTTGTTTTAAAGAAATTTACTAAAGCTTTTAAACAAGTTTAGCCCTGATAGTAGTACTTCGTCTACGCTCATCACAGGCTAATGTTTGAGCTCTTTTTTTATGCTAAACTCGTTTCAGTATCTGTTCTAAATAATAACATTACTTTCTTTAGTAGCAGAATGATGAAGTAAATTTAACATGAAAAAAAGCGAGTGTTGAAAACAAGAAATCTGCTTGCAGCAGGCAAGTAGCTTCTAATAAAAAATCCCAAGCAAAAGCTCAGGATTTTAATATTTTATAATAAACTTCGACAAGCTCAGTTCAAGACTTCGACAAGCTCAGTTTGACATACTTATAAACCCAGATTTTGGGCTACATTTCTAATGCTTTTGTTGGATTGTTATTCATCAATAGCTCTACAGGATTTTCTAAAGCTTCTTTAACAGCTACTAAAAAACCTACAGATTCTCTTCCATCAATAATTCTATGATCGTAAGACAAGGCAACATACATAATTGGTTGTATTACAACTTCGCCATTAACAGCCATAGGTCTGTTTACAATGTTGTGCATTCCTAAAATTCCACTTTGTGGAGGGTTTATAATTGGTGTAGATAACATAGAACCAAATACACCACCATTGGTAATGGTAAAGGTTCCACCCGTCATTTCATCAACTGTAATTTGNCCATCTCTTGCACGCAAAGCCAAACGTTTTACTTCTGACTCTACACCTCTAAAAGACAAGTTTTCTGCATTTCTAATTACAGGTACCATTAAGCCTTTAGGGCCAGAAACTGCAATAGAAATATCTTGAAAATCGTGTTTTATTTGGTAATCTCCATCTATCATAGAGTTTACATCTGGATACATTTTTAACGCTCTAACAACCGCTAATGTAAAGAAAGACATAAACCCTAAACCAACACCATGTTTTGCTTTAAAGTCTTCTTTGTACTGAGAACGTAAATCGAAAATTGGCTGCATATTTACTTCGTTAAAAGTAGTTAGCATGGCTGTTTCGCTTTTTACAGCTACCAAACGCTCTGCTACTTTTCTACGTAACATCGACATTTTCTTGCGTTCTATACCACGAGTACCGTTTGCTGGTTGTGTTCCCATAGATGGTACTGCTTTTACAGCGTCATCTTTGGTAATTCTACCCTCTTTTCCAGTTCCTTTTACTGTTGATGCGTCAATTCCTTTCTCTGCCAATACTTTTTTAGCAGCTGGCGAAGCGGTTCCTGTTGCATAAGTAGCTACTTTTTGAGCTGGAGCAGATTCCGTTTTCTTTTCTTCTTTAGGAGCTTCATCTTTGGCAGGAGCAGCATTCTCTTCTGGTTTTGCAGCATCCATATCAATCAAACAAACAACAGCACCAACTTCTACAGCATCTCCTTCTTCTGCTTTTAAAGTGACAATTCCACTTTCTTCAGCAGGCAACTCTAAAGTTGCTTTGTCAGAATCTACTTCTGCAATGGGTTGGTCTTTTTCTACATAGTCTCCGTCTTCAACTAACCAAGTTGCAATTTCTACTTCTGTAATTGATTCTCCTGGAGAGGGAACTTTCATTTCTAAAACACTCATGGTTTCTTATTTTATTTTAATCTGAAATTCTTTTTTTATTTTTTGGGCGTTTAAACAGGCTTTCCACTGTATCTTTTTTTGCTTTTTTGTTCTCGATACAAAATTTCTGAAAAAGAAATTTCACTGGAACTGACAGCAAAAAAAGGATGTCGTTTCAATCCTTAACGCGCTTACTCATCATCGTTAAAAACACTATCTATAACTGCTCTATGACGCTTTTTAAAACGTGTACTAGAACCTGCTGCGGGTACTGCATAGTATTTACGAGAGCATACATTTAGTTTTACCAAATCGAAACGCTCTAACATAAAACTCCAAGCTCCCATATTTCTAGGTTCTTCTTGTGCCCAAATATAATTTTCTACATTTGGATATCTGTCTATTACTTTTTGTATTTTATCTAAATGTAAAGGAAATAGTTGTTCTATTCTTACCAAAGCAACATCATCTCTATTTAGGTTTTCTCTTTCTTCTAATAAGTCATAATAGAATTTACCCATACAAAAAACTAATTTTTTTACATTTTTTGGGTTGATGGTATCATCTATTACTTCTTGGAATTCGCCAGTTGCTAAATCTTCTAAAGTAGAAACTACTTTTGGATGACGTAACAAACTTTTTGGTGTAAACACAATTAATGGTTTTCTGTAATCGCGTTTCATTTGTCTGCGTAACAAATGATAAAAGTTTGCTGGTGTTGTACAGTTGGCTACTGTCATATTATCAATTGCACACAACTGTAAATAACGTTCTATTCTTGCAGATGAATGTTCAGAACCTTGCCCTTCGTAACCATGAGGTAAAAGCACTACAATTCCGTTTTGTAATTTCCATTTATCTTCTGCAGCAGAAATATATTGGTCAAACATAATTTGTGCACCGTTAGAAAAATCTCCAAATTGTGCTTCCCAAATGGTTAACGTATTTGGATTTCCCATGGCATAACCATAATCAAAACCTAACACTCCATATTCAGATAATAAAGAGTTATAAATGGTCATTTGACCTTTTGTATCTGGGTTTGTATTTAATAAATTAATTCTATCTTCGGTAATTTCATCTCGTAAAATAGCGTGTCTGTGAGAAAAAGTACCTCTTTCTACATCTTGGCCAGAAATACGCACATTAAAACCTTCTTCCATTAAAGAACCATAAGCTAGGTTTTCTGCCATTCCCCAATCTAATTGATTGGTTTCGAATGCCATTTTTGCTCTTGTTTGTAAAATACGTTCTGCTTTTCTTACAAATTTAACGCCTTCTGGAACTGTAGAAACTACTTTAGCAATATGCTTTAACCTGTCTGATTTGTATTTTGTATCTACAGGCTGTAACATAGTGGCTAATTGTTCACGCTCAAAACCTTCCCAAGTAGATTTCATAAACTCTTTTACTTTAGAGTTTTTATCTTCTTTAGATAAATCGAATTGCGTGTTAAGCATTTCTTTAAATTCAGTAGTAATTGTATTTAGATAATCTTTATCNATACTACCTTCTTTTAACAATGTTTCTGCATAAATATCTTTTACATTTTTATGTTTAGATATTGCTTTGTATAATTTTGGTTGTGTAAAACGAGGTTCATCACCTTCGTTATGGCCATATTTTCTATATCCTAATAAGTCNATAAAAATATCGGTTTTAAATTTCATTCTAAACTCTAATGCCATTTGCATTGCGTGGCATACAGCTTCNGTATCGTCTGCATTTACATGTAAAACTGGCGATAATGTAACTTTACCAACATCTGTACAATAGGTACTAGAACGTGCATCTAAATAATTGGTAGTAAACCCAACTTGGTTGTTTACAACGATATGAATTGTTCCTCCTGTTTTATAGCCATTCAATTTTGCCATTTGTACTACTTCATATGCAATACCTTGGCCTGCAATTGCTGCATCACCATGAATTACAATGGGTAATATTTTACTAGAATCTCCATTATATTTTCTATCTATTTTTGCTCTAGTAATACCTTCTGCAACTGCTGCAACAGTTTCTAAATGAGATGGATTTGGAACTAAGTTCATCTTAATTTCATTGCCATCTCTGTAGGTTTTACTTAACGTTAAGCCTAAATGGTATTTTACATCACCATCAATGTCATCATCTTCAAAATCTTTTCCTTCAAACTCGCTAAATAAATCTCTTACCGGTTTTTTAAAGATGTTTACTAAGGTATTTAAACGACCTCTGTGTGCCATCCCTAAAACACATTCTTTAACTCCGTGGTTTTCTGCAGCTTCTCTTAAAGCTACACTGATTCCTGGTATTAAGGCCTCACCACCTTCTAAAGAGAAACGTTTTTGGCCTACATATTTTGTTTGTAAAAAACTCTCGAAAGTAACTGCTTGGTTTAGTTTAGAAAGTATATATTTTTTAGAATCTTGAGAGTAATTAGGATGATTATCATTTTCGTTTAAACGACTTTGCCACCATTTTAATTTCTCTGGATTACGCATATACATATACTCTACCCCAATAGAATCGCAATAAATAGTTTTTAGGTGACTTATAATTTTAGAAAGCTTTACCCTTCCTAACCCTAACACATCTCCAGCAGAGAATTCTTTATCTAAATCTTTTTCAGTTAAACCGAAATTTTCGATATCTAAAACTGGTTGATACTGTCTTCTTTCTCTAACCGGGTTTGTTTTTGTAAACAAATGCCCTCTTGTTCTGTAACCATTGATTAGGTCTACAACTAAAAACTCTTTTTTTACTTCTTGTGGTACTTCTATTGAAGTTTCTTCATCAGAAAGAGAATAATTTTCATTTGCTAAATCATATCCTTGAAAAAAACTTCTCCAGCTAGGTTCAACAGAATCTGGGTTAATTAAATATTGATCGTATAAATCTGCTATAAAGCCTGTATGCGCTGCGTTTAAAAACGAAAATTTATCCATATATTAGTTTGTGCTATCTCTTTAGCTAATTATGAAAACAAAAATACAATATTTGACATAAAAGAAAGAATTTTTTTAGTTATAAAAAAAGTGAAAAAAATAAATTTTTTTTACTTTTTATTTGGTGATATATTAAAAAGATATATATTTGCACTCGCTAAACACAAATGTGAAGCAAACTCCTCTTTAGCTCAGTTGGTTAGAGCATCTGACTGTTAATCAGAGGGTCCTTGGTTCGAGCCCAAGAAGAGGAGCAAGTTCATAATAACATTGACTGCGAAAGTAGCTCAGGGGTAGAGCATCACCTTGCCAAGGTGAGGGTCGCGGGTTCAAATCCCGTCTTTCGCTCTATTATGAAATAATACCAATGCTGAAGTGGTGGAATTGGTAGACACGCTGGACTTAAAATCCAGTGAGCAGTAATGCTCGTATGGGTTCAAGTCCCATCTTCAGTACAAAAAAGCTCAACTAATAATAGTTGAGCTTTTTTTATTTATTAAAATTTTTATAAATATTGTTGTACGAGACCTATTAAAGTATTTGCATCTTGATATCCTGTTTGTCTCCACTTCATTTCTCCATTTTTATAAATCATAAAAGTAGGATTCCCTTTTACCCTTAAAGCATCAGCAAGAGTTTCGTTTTTTTTGATATCGATTTTAATGACTTTTGCTCTATCTCCTAAAGCAGCTGCAACATCTCTTAAAGTATCAACACTGTTTTCAACCTCATCCCAATCTGCATAAAAATCAATTAAAACAGGCTTATCAACACTAATTAATTCTCCAAATTTTGTCATATTTTATATTTTTTTTGGAAACAAAATAACACGTATAAATATATGTGTAATTACAAATATAACAAATCTAATTAAATAACCTGATAATCAGGCTTTTTTCAATTCTATAACAGTAATTTCTGGCCAAATACCAACTCTTCCTGGAAATGCATGATAACCAAAACCTCTATTTACATTGATGTATCTCCCAAACTCTTGATACAATCCAGCCCATTGTTTATAAACAAATTGAGAAGGACTAAATCTAAAAAAACCAGGAATCTCTATACCCATCTGTAAACCATGTGTATGACCACTTAAAGTTAAATGATAATTAAAATCATCTTTTTTTATCATGACTTCCCAATGACTAGGATCGTGACTCATTAGAATCTTAAAATCTTCTTTATTAACATTAGAAGAAGCTTTTTTAATATCTCCTGCTTTATTAAATCCTTTACCCCAATTTTCAACCCCAATTAAAGCAACTTTTTGTCCATTTTTTTCTAGGTATCTACTTTCATTTAAAAGTAATTCAAAGCCAATTTTTTTATGAATTCCTTTAATTTTTTCAAAGTTTTTTATTTTGTCTTCTGGATTTTTCCAATCCATGTAATCGCCATAATCATGATTACCTAAAATAGAATATTTACCTTCTTTAGCTTCTAATTTAGAAAAAACATCAATCCAATCATCCATTTCATCAGCAGTATTGTTAACAATATCTCCTGTAAATAGCATTAAATCTGATTTTTGTTCATTTATCAGATCAACTCCATATTGTATTTTTTCTTTGTTAGTAAAACTACCTGAATGAATATCGCTTATCTGTGTAATTGTATAACCGTCAAATGCTTCTGGTAAATCATCAAAAGTTAATTGATATTTTAAAACTTTATAATTGTATTTACCTTGTATAATCCCATAGATAAAAGACACAAAAGGTATAGCAGAAATACCTAAAGCAATTTGAGAAATAAACTTTCTTCTACCTGGTATATTTTGCGTTTCTGAATTAGAAATCGAGGAGATTAGTTTAACTGTAAATCGATAAATATCTTCACCAAAAAGAATAATTAAAATTAATAATTTTGGTATTAAAAACGTTAAAACTAACCCCATAGACATTTGAAATTGAGGTGTTTGTCCGTTTTTTCTGTCATATGAAAGTACAGTAATAAAAAAGTTTATATAAACAAGAATACTTGCTGCTAAAAAACCAAATCTTATGAGCTTATTTTTACTAATTGTTTTAAAAGCTTGAAAAGAATATATTTCAAGTATAACAGCTAAAAAAACTAAAATTATTAGTGAAAAAATAAAGCGAGACATAAATAAAACTTATTAAAATGCAGCAAAGGTAGTTGTTAAAACACGAAAGAATTTTAACAACAAGTTAAAGTTTTTAGTAAATTTAGACACAAAAAATAACGAAATGATAGATTCTGTTGTAGCTTTTTTTGAAAACCTTACTAGCCTTCAAAAGTTTATTTGGATTGTAGGTTGTTTATCTGTATTTTGGGTTTTAGAAGGTGTGTATCCTTTAAAGAAACACCAATATAACAAATGGAAACATGCTAAAACTAATTTAGTTTTATTGCTTTCTACAATGATAATTAATGTTGTTTTTGGATTGCTTACAGTTAGTGTTTTTAATTGGATTGAAGCTTCGAACTTTGGTTTATTAAATATGGTTGATTGGCCTGTTTGGATTGAAATTATTCTAGCAATCATGATTTTAGATTTCACCTCTCAATATGTTGTACATTATTTATTACACAAAGTGCCTTTTATGTGGCGTTTTCATACGGTTCATCATAGTGATACTCATGTAGATGTTACTTCTGGAACAAGACATCATCCTATTGATTTTATTTTTAGAGAAACTTTTGCATTGATTGGCGTTTTAATTGCTGGCTTACCAGTCGCATATTATTTAATGTATAGAATTCTTACAGTATTATTTACTTATTTTTCACATGCAGATATAAGTTTACCCGTAAAATTAGATAAAGCAATTAGTTATGTGTTTATTTCACCAAATACCCACAAATTTCATCATCATCATGTAATGCCATGGACAGATACTAATTTTGGTAATATTTTTTCTTTTTGGGATCGAATTTTTGGCACATTTGTTTATGAAGACACAAAGGATATTGTATATGGTGTAGATATTTTAGATGCAGAAAAATCTGATGATATTGTTTATCAGTTAAAAGCGCCTTTTCAAAAAGGTCTAAAATCTGCGCCTTACAATCCTTAATTTATAATCCTTTTTTGTAGCTTTATATCTTTATCAAAAAGATACAAATGTCAGACAAAAAAAGACTTTTTTTAGTTGATGCTTATGCATTAATTTTTCGAGGATATTACGCATTTATAAAAAACCCAAGAATAAATTCTAAAGGGTTAGATACTTCTGCAATAATGGGTTTTATGAATTCTTTATTAGATGTCATAAAACGTGAAAGACCAGATCATTTAGCTGTTTGTTTTGATAAAGGAGGAAGTGCAGATAGAGTAGAAATGTTTGAAGCNTATAAAGCCAATAGAGATGAAACTCCNGAAGCNATAAGACTTGCAATACCTTATATAGAAAGTATTTTAAGAGCTATGCANATTCCAATTATGGTAAAAGAAGGTTTTGAGGCAGATGATGTAATTGGTACACTTTCTAAACAAGCAGAAAAAGAAGGATACCAAACCTTTATGGTAACTCCAGATAAAGATTTTGCACAACTAGTTTCAGAAAATATCTTTATGTACAAACCACGTTTTGGAGGTGGTTATGATGTTTGGGGAATACCAGAAGTTCAGAAAAAATTTGAGGTAGAAAATCCACTTCAAGTCATTGATTTTTTAGGAATGATGGGAGATTCTTCAGATAATATTCCTGGTTTACCTGGAGTTGGAGAAAAAACTGCAAAAAAGTTTTTAGCTCAGTTTGGATCAATGGAAGGTTTGTTAGCCAACACAGATCAACTTAAAGGTAAAATGAAAGAGAAAGTAGAGGCTAATAAAGAACTGGGTTTGTTATCTAAAAAATTAGCAACAATTATGTTAGATGTTCCAGTAACTTTTGATGCTAATGACTTTACTTTAGATGAACCTGATATAGAAAAAGTAACAGAAATTTTTAACGAACTTGAGTTTAGACAATTATTAACAAACTTCTTAAAAACATTTGCAACAGAAACATCAACACAAGAAAATTCTACTACTAATTCTGGTGAAACAGAGAAATCTCAAAAACCAAAATCACAAAAACCAACTACTAATACAGAAGGTCAGTTTGATTTATTTGCTGCTCCAGGTTCTGGAAGTATTTCTGAAGAAGAAAGTTTGTCTGGCTTTAAAACCATAGAAAATACAAATCATTTATATCAACATATAGATNCTCCTCTTTCTAGAAAATTATTACTTCAGAAATTAATGCANCAAACCTCTGTTTGTTTCGATACTGAAACTACTGGTTTAAAAGCCTTAGAAGTTGAGTTAATAGGCATTGCTTTNTCATGGGAAAAAGGCAAAGGATATTATNTTTCTTTTCCAGAAAATCAAGAAGAAACTAAAGCTATTTTAGAAGAATTTAGNNCATTTTTTGAGTCGGATATAGAAAAAGTAGGTCATAATTTAAAATACGACATAAAAGTATTGTCAAATTATNATATNCCAGTAAAAGGCAATTTGTTTGATACCATGATTGCACATTATCTTATTAATCCAGATATGAGGCATAATATGGATNTTTTAGCAGAAACCTATCTAAATTATCAGCCNGTTTCTATNACAGAATTGATTGGTAAAAAAGGGAAAAATCAACTTTCAATGCGAGTTGTACCTATTAAAGATCAAACAGAATATGCTGTTGAAGATGCAGATATTACCTATCAACTAAAAGAACACTTTACAAGTGAATTAGCTGCCGGTAATGTTACAGAGCTATTTAACAATGTAGAGTTACCTCTAGTTTCTGTTTTAACAGCAATGGAAATAGAAGGTATTAATGTAGATACAGACTTTTTAAAAGAGCTTTCTGTTGCGTTATCTGATGATATCTTAAGATTAGAAAAAAGTATTTACGAGCAAGCAGGAGAAGAGTTTAATATTGCATCACCCAAACAATTAGGTGTTATTTTATTTGAAAAATTAGAGTTGGTTAAAAAACCAAAGAAAACCAAATCAGGTCAATATTCTACAGCAGAAGATGTATTGTCTTACTTAGCAAAAGACCATCAAATTATAAGAGATGTTTTAGAGTTTAGACAGTATAAAAAACTACAAAGTACTTATGTAGATGCATTGCCTAATGAAATTAATCCGAAAACCAATAGAATTCATACTGTTTATGCACAAGCAGTTGCTGCTACAGGACGTTTAAGTTCTAATAATCCTAATTTACAAAACATTCCTATTCGAACAGAAAGAGGACGTGAAGTACGTAAAGCTTTTGTTCCAAGAGATGAAAACTATGTTTTATTAGCTGCAGATTATAGCCAAATAGAATTAAGAATTATTGCTGCTTTAAGCGAAGAAGAAACGATGATGAACGCCTTTAAAAATGGAGAAGATATTCATGCTTCTACAGCTGCAAGAGTGTTTAATGTTCCTTTAGAAGAGGTTACACGTGAACAACGTAGTAATGCAAAAACTGTGAATTTCGGAATTATTTATGGGGTTTCTGCTTTTGGATTAAGTAATCAAACCAA
>JGI26079J46598_1000988_pt1 | contig 11638 bp, 7 predicted proteins | sample SaaInl59LU_5_DNA_FD_46598 | JGI IMG/M metagenome (IMG submission 46598) | reverse complement strand
TACGTCCCAAGGGTTGGGCTGTTCGCCCATTAAAGCGGTACGTGAGCTGGGTTCAGAACGTCGTGAGACAGTTCGGTCCATATCCGGTGCAGGCGTTAGAGTATTGAAAGGAGCTTTCCCTAGTACGAGAGGACCGGGAAGGACGCACCACTGGTGTGCCAGTTCTTGTGCCAACAGGACATGCTGGGTAGCCACGTGCGGAGCGGATAACTGCTGAAAGCATATAAGTAGGAAGCCCACCTTAAGATGAGTACTCTTTCACGAAAGTGGTAAGATCACGGCAAGACTAGCCGTTTATAGGTATCAGGTAGAAGACTAGCAATAGTTGCAGCTGAGATATACTAACAGATCGAGGATTTTAACCTAACTTTTTAAAACAAGCGATACATCGAGATAGGCTTTTTGCTTTACTCGAGTTCGCAAGTCTTGGTGTCTTTAGCCCAGTGGAACCACACTAACCCATTTCGAACTTAGTCGTGAAACATTGGAGCGGAAAATATACTTTAGGGGGGGCCCTACGGGAAACTATCTCGGTGCCAGGACAAAACATTAGCAGAGGATTCGAGTTTCTTTCTCCCTATAGACTTATTCTTTTTATAGTAGGGTCTAGGTTGAAAATGGTCTACTCACACATATTTAGGGACTTCGCGTATTCTAATTTGTAATTTATAATTTAGTTGGTAAGCCTCTTTGCGTTACGATCTGTGCAATCCTAGGGAATCTTAGGGAAGCTTACCACTGAATTTCAGTATTAATATCAAAAATGTTATTTTTTATTTAAAGTTATGGCAGTACCAAAGAAAAAGATGTCTAAATCACGAAAGAATATGCGCAAGAGTGTTTGGAAGCAAAAAGCTTCAAAGCAAGCTACACTAGCTCTTTCTTTAGCGAAATCAGTCTTATCAGGTAACTCTAAGGGTTTTCTTTACCTTTCATCTGATAATCTAGAGAAATAGTAGATTTCTGTACTTTTACTTAGTTGTTATTCTTTTTGTCTAAGTAAAGGTACTGTGGGTCTGCTCATTCTGTGCCCATTCTTAACTGCGCTCAAGTACTGGTAGAAGGTTATTCAAAATCCTAAACCTAAGTTAATTTTATATGAATTGACTCTTTCTTTTGTTTATTTGTTTAGCTAAGTTTTTTAGAAAAAGGCATAAACTATTTGTTTTTCTCTGTCTGTTAGCTAATAATATTTATAGCCCTTATAATTTAAAAATTAATGAGTTTTTTATGTCTCATTCTGTAAAAATTTATGACACATGTATTGGATGTGTGCGAGTTGTAGAACTTAGCTCTCACCAGTGAGTTCTTGCCCTTACTTATATTACAAAATAGTATATAAATCAGATGACTTCTCTCGTAGAAAATATTCTTGAGTAATTGTAGCATGTCATTATAATATTTCTGATAGCTTCATCAGAGCCAAATTTTATGTTTACTTTTTATCAATTATTAAGAACGATACATTCAGCTAAAAAGATAGTTTATTATTTTATTAAGTTTAGTTCTGTTTACATAATGTGTTGTACATCCATACTTTATGCTTTGTTAAACAGAAATCATTAATTGTAGTTAATGTGTATTTTCGTAACATTTATAGGCTTAAAATGATTTGTGGGTTTAAGTTAAGCAATTATATCGACGGGTGGTAAAACTACGATTTTACACGTTGTCGAGAGTGGTAGAGAATAATTAGATCGTTGGATTTGATTAGGTATCTAGCAGGTTGAGGTAGTATAAAATTCTGCAAGTTTTTTGTTAGACTCTTCATGAAAGCCGTATGCAGAGTAAATTTGCATGTACGGTTTGGAAAACGATATTTTTACGAATATCGATTTTATACACAATGTGTTCGTGCATGTCCGACAGATGGTGCGACCTGTAACTGAATATCCTATTATTTTCTAAAATTATCATTTTTAGAAAATTCTTTAATATAAGTTTCAAAATTATATAGAGCAAACAGTTGGTATACTGGAAATGAATTTTTTGTGATAGCTATGTATTTCTTGGTTCGGGTTTATTGATCAATAACGTCTGAGGATCTTTTTAGCATAAACGTAACCTTTTATAAATTTCATTTAATGCATTTTCGTTAAGATATTTCAAGACAGGGTAAACCTTCAGAGATTCTTTGAGGGGGTAGGATAGAAGAATATACAAGTTTTTGTTTAATTCGCAGCTGTAGGTATATGTATATCTATATGTATATTTGTAAGTATTCGTGTTATGTAGAAAACGCTATAAAAGGGGTAAACTTCTTCTAGAGCTTTTGTAATATTTTTGTTTAATTGAGTATTGAATTGCTTTTAATAGTATCCAACTCGTATTATCAGAAAAAATTCATAAAGTGAATTGAGCTATATACGCTTAGACGTGTACGTATAGATCTAATGGAGACATTGCTAATTGCTAATGCCTACCTAACTTTTAGAAATGGTACCTTGGGACGGGTGTAAAGCTGGCCGTGTGACTCGATATCTATAAATTTTAGTAAAATAGTTCTTTTAGAATTGTATCGATTTATTTTTAAAACTGTTATTATGTGAGGTTTAAGTCCTTAGATCTTACCAGAGGTTTAGTATTTACTTTATACTTTGTGTTTAGTTACAACTTAGTATTTTAGCAAAAGTGAATAATTATTTGGTTTATTATGTTTTTAAAAGCTTCACTATTTGTTTAGTAGTTTTTAGCTTTTATTTTATAGGTTATGTTAAAGTTTTGGTCAGGACTTAACACGGGTATTAAGACGTTAGTATTAGCTCTAGCCATTAAGATAATATTACTAATAGAGACAAATGAGAATTTATATAGTTAACAGAACGATGAAAAGCCAAAAGTCTTTTTAATTAATAGTTAAAAAGACTTTTGTGTGAAAGACAGGATAAAACATATTTGATACTATGAGCTAAATTCGTGATTATTTTGTAAGCTTCTAGTATTAACTACTAACGTTATGCTGGATATAAAAGTTAAGCGTAGTTCACTTTTATATCAGGAGCTGGATGAGATAACTGTCTCACGTCCAGATCTGAAGACGAGAAAATAAAACATATTTTTCTTAGTGTAATAAATCGCTTCAGCACCTCGTACAGAAGATTGTGTTGGTTGTAAGCGTTGTGAATCTGCGTGTCCGACAGATTTCTTAAGTGTCCGTGTATATTTAGGGTCAGAGACGACTCGTAGTATGGGATTAGCTTATTAATAATTTATTCTTTTATTCTCTAGTGATGAAAATATTTATCACTAGAGATACAAGATAGTACTTGAACTTGTATTTTAAAATTAATTTGGTATAATATAAGTACGCAGGCGTGGCGGAATTGGTAGACGCGCGAGATTTAGGTTCTCGTGTCACACGATGTGAGAGTTCGAGTCTCTCCGCCTGTATTTCAATATATGTAATTAATGTCATTTTTCTTTTTGAAATAGGTTTGTCACAAATACGACATTTTGTCAATTCATCTTATTTATAGAAAATTTGATGATCCTGAGATGTTGCGTCTTGTATTTATGGGTGAATAATATCTTGGCTTATTTGGTAATAGATATAAAATATATAAGCTATGGTTATATGGGTCGTCTCGAAACGTAAGCTTGTGTATTTTTTGTCAAACATTACTTTTTGGTTTATTTTACGGGTATACTAGTTTTTAAGGAATTGTAAGTGTATGTATAAGTATTGTGAAGTAAAATTTGTAACTTTTATTATTCTACTATAGTTTTCTCAATCTTTATTCTATATAAGATGAAATGACTATAATTTGCTGTATATTAATTTAAATCGGGCAAGGAGGGATTCGAACCCCCGACACCGTAGTTCGTAGCCACGTGCTCTAGTCCACTGAGCTACAAGCCCCAATAATAGATTCATTTAAGCTCCCCAGGTAGGACTTGAACCTACGACCAATCGATTAACAGTCGATTGCTCTACCACTGAGCTACTGAGGATGCTCTACTTAACTATACTGTTATATTTTAAAAATGTCCAGGTTTTATTTTCACAAAAAATCTTAGTATAGTTCTGGGGTTGGCATGAAATGTGTTATAATCCTACTGTAATTATTTTAAAAGAAAGTCAAAGTTTATTTTTCTTTAAGGAATCCTATGGGACTACCTTGGTACCGGTGCGGCATGTTTTTTGTGTGAAAGCATAATAGCTTCCAACCTCCATATTATCTCTTTTTTATGGAAGTGAAGAAAACTTAATACATAGATAGCTTCATTGTAAGCTTTTCTAATTCTCCAATACATTATTAAAGTTTCTTTTTAATGTAGAGCTTGGTGAAAGCTGTAACGAAGTTTAATAAGTTTAATTTTTGAATTTATTACATATTATTTCCGTTCACTTCTTCAGCTACGAATCTATACTATTTTGGAAAAAAGTAGTGTTCCCAAAGATACTTTCTTAGGGTAGTAAAATCATTTATAATAAGGCTCGTATATTACACAGCTTGTGTAATCGACAAAATTGTGAGAGTAATGATCTAATATTAAAAACTTCAGATTTTTAGTCACTTTAAGAGTTAAGTAAGAATCGGTGCGATCAAAGACTCATTATTGTTAATTTTAAAACAATTATATTAAAGTAAGGTCAAAAGCAATGGTCTGTTTTGTATTGATTCATTTTTAAAAAGGAGAGAACCTTCTTTAACTAGTATATGTATTAGGAACGTGAAAAACTGTACAGGCTTCTTTTGTAGCTTTTGCTAAGGAAAAGTAACTCTGGCAGTGATAGTTGAAACATAGTACTGATTGACGATTAATAAACCTACTTTTAGTAGAGTTCTATTGATCTCAGGAGTAGTTTTATATTGACGTAAGAATTTAGAGTGTATGTATTTCCATATTTATTAGTGGTTTAAAAAATCTATTCACTACGATTCTCGTTTAATAAAACGCTGTATGATATGAAAATATCTTATACAGTGTAAGTGGAGGCTAATAATATAATTACCTATCCATATTGTACACACAGTTGTTTTAAATGATCCAGGACGTTTAATTGCTGTTCATTTAATGCACACAGCATTAGTTTCTGGTTGGGCTGGTTCAATGGCTCTTTACGAACTTGCTATTTTTGATCCTTCGGATCCTGTTTTAAACCCAATGTGGCGTCAAGGAATGTTTGTACTTCCTTTTATGACACGTTTAGGTGTTACTAAATCGTGGGGTGCTTGGAGTATTGATGGTGGTAGTGCTGCAAACCCTGGCTTTTGGAGTTATGAGGGTGTAGCTGCTGCTCACATCGTATTATCAGGTTTACTTTTCCTAGCTGCTATTTGGCACTGGGTTTACTGGGACTTACAATTATTCCGTGACCCACGTACTGGTGATCCAGCTTTAGATTTACCAAAGATTTTTGGTATTCACTTATTCCTTTCTGGATTACTTTGTTTTGGTTTTGGTGCTTTCCACGTAACAGGTCTTTTTGGTCCTGGTATTTGGGTTTCTGACCCTTATGGTATTACTGGAAGTGTTCAGCCTGTAACACCAGCTTGGGGTGCAGAAGGTTTTGATCCTTACAACCCAGGTGGTATTGCGTCTCACCATATTGCAGCAGGTATCTTAGGTATTATTGCTGGACTATTCCACCTTACAGTTCGTCCTCCACAGCGTTTATACAAAGTATTACGTATGGGTAATATTGAAACTGTATTATCAAGTAGTATTGCTGCAGTTTTCTGGTCTGCTTTCGTAGTAGCTGGGACAATGTGGTATGGTTCTGCTGCTACACCGATTGAGTTATTTGGTCCTACACGTTACCAGTGGGATCAAGGTTTCTTCCAAGAAGAGACTCAACGTCGTGTTCAGAAGAGTTTAGAGGAAGGAAACACACTATCTCAAGCTTGGGCTAAGATTCCAGAGAAGCTTGCGTTCTACGATTACATCGGAAACAACCCTGCTAAAGGTGGACTTTTCCGTTCTGGTCCTATGGACAACGGTGATGGTATTGCCGCAGGTTGGTTAGGTCATGCTGTATTTACAGATAAGTCTGGTCGTGAGCTTACAGTTCGCCGTATGCCTACATTCTTCGAGACTTTCCCTGTGTTATTAATTGACCAAGATGGTATTGTTCGTGCTGACGTTCCTTTCCGTCGAGCGGAGTCGAAGTACAGTATTGAGCAAGTTGGTGTTTCTGTAAGTTTCTACGGTGGTGAGCTTGATGGTGTAAGCTTCAATGACCCAGCTACTGTTAAGAAGTATGCACGACGTTCACAATTAGGTGAAATTTTCGAATTCGACCGTGCTACACTACAGTCAGACGGAGTTTTCAGAAGTAGTCCGCGTGGTTGGTTTACTTTTGGTCACCTTTGTTTTGCATTATTATTCTTCTTTGGTCACATTTGGCACGGAGCTAGAACAATTTTCCGTGACGTTTTTGCTGGTATTGACCCAGATCTAGAAGAGCAAATTGAATTTGGTGCATTCCAAAAACTTGGTGATGTTACAACACGAAAGCAAGCAGTATAATTGGTTCTTACTAATATTCTGTTTCTCTTTTTCACGCATGAACTATCGCATGATATGATTAACGTATCTTGTTTATAGGTTATTGTGTACAAACGTGTAAAGTAAATTAGTATTATATAATAACTTTATGGAAGCTCTAGTTTATACATTCTGTGCGACACGAAGGTACATATTTACTCCGTATAATAAAAGATTTTTGGCTGGTATACAGCCTTCACTTGCTAGAGAGTAGTCATATTGGTAATTTTATGATTAGAAGCTTCTCTATTTTCTTCTTTACCCATAGGAGATTCAAGTAGTTAAATTCGGATATAACTGCCTAATGTTTCGTTAGACTAACGCTACTGCCTTATGGTCATTTTTAGGACTTCTGGAAAAAAACGAAGAATGGTTTTTTCCGTATATACCCATATATATAATTAGAATCCTCGGAATAAAGGTTTATATTTCAATTTAATAATATGTAAATATGTAAAACGTGGAAAATACTCGGGAATAGGTTTACTTATTCTAAGGTATAAAGATGCCTATGAAATAAGAGTACTTTATAAATATTAGGCTGGTAGAGTGAAATTCTACTTGAGCCGTATGCAATTTAAATTGCGTGTACGGTTCTTAGAGAGGGAAACCAGAATTTTTTGACCTACTCAATTATTAGTTGGAACGTTAGGAATTATTTTCTTCGCTATTTTCTTCCGCGAACCGCCGCGTATTGTAAAATAGTCTAATAACTTATCCTATTTAAACGGGATAAGTTATTAGACTATTTATTAGAAGAGAGAATTAATACGATCCAAGCAGTTAAAATAATTTTATTTATTTCTCTTTATAAAGCAGTTTTATTATTTATAATATTTGTATAGCTCCGCTTAACGCGGGCTATACAAAGGATTAGTATTAATAATTAAGTATAGTTAATTTTTATATTAACCTAAACTTTTCCAACTCATACCAACGTTATCTAAGATTACAGAAGAGTTGTAAATCTCTAAGATAATAATTAGGAAAACTGCAAAAAGTGCCATAAAAACACCCATTACTACAGTTGTACCCCATCCAGGAGCAACCTTACCATATTCAGAATTTAGTGGTTTTAAAGCGCTTCCTAAAGCAGTTACTTTACCTTGCGTAATTGGTGCTTTGGCTTTCGATGTAGTTGCCATAAAATTTTTAATAAATCGAGTTTGTTTACTTTCTTTAATTTTAAAAAGATCTTAATTTTTATTAATCTTCATGTTCTTCAAAAGGGTCTCTTAGTCCTTGAGAGGCAGGACCAAAACCGATATAAATTGAATACCCAGTAATACTAAGTAAAAGACAGCCGAGAAAGATGGCTGAGAAAAAAGCAGGAGTTTCCATCGTACAGTATGTATTAAAAATACTTTAGTTTTATTATACACTTTTTATGTCGACAAACGGTTTTAAATGTATGAAAAGTCCGTAGTTTTGTAAAAAGATCTCGTTCAATTTAAAAATTTTATTTTTTGAATGCTCACTCAGTTTATAGTACGTTTTATGTTAGTATAGTTTTGTAGAGATTATGTTTTTATTTTGTATTCATTTATTGATTATTTTAATCTAGTTAAATTATGCCATTTTCTATACTTTAAAACGTATTTGAGATTAAAATTAATATTTAATTATATGAGTAAGGTTTACGATTGGTTGTGTGATCCGATGTTTTAATTTAATATGGGTTGAATTCCCATCTAATATTGTCTATAGTAGTAGAATTTGACAAGTTGTAATTTTTTAATTGGCTTGAAGCTCAGTCTTTTGGTTTTACCATCAGTTATTCATACCGTATTATATAAGGTTATTGTTTGAATCTTCTGAATAAAGTATTGTTACGAAATTTAGAATATACCAGAGAAAATAGTCAGGCTATGCTATTTTCGACAATTCAATTGGTATCAGTACAAAGAAGAAACCTAAGTATGATAGTAAAGAAGTAGTTTGATTTGTGGGATTATACCAGTCTATAAGCTGGTGTTTTATCGTTGTTTTGGTACTTAAAGATAATATCTTCTATTTAAAATTCTTAAGTGCTTAGGTCTAGTATTTAGTTCCTCAGCTATTTATTTGCGCTTTAGTATGAAATTTACGTTAAGTAATGGGTCGTTTCTATAAAAAATTACTGACAAGAATAAAATAATATACGTTTTATTTATTTGGAATTTTATTTCTATCCATCCGACTTTTATTGGGTACTCATTTTAGAAATTCATTAGTAAGAATTTTAACCCTCTACTTTTCAAATATTTACCAAAAAACAAATTTTTAATAGTTTTCGAGTACATTTAGTCTTATTTTATTCTGATAATATTATAGAAATTGCATAGTTAGGATTAAAGAGATTTAGTTTCTCCCCAAATATGTCAAATTAATATTTTTCTACTATAGCTAATTGAAGTGAAAGTTTCATGATTAGATATTTAAGGAGAATAGTGTTTATTCTATTTATCCAGTTTATATTAAGAAACGGAGTAATTCAAATCTTATTTTCGTAGTTAAAGTAGTAATACTATAAAATGAAAAATGTTTTGGACAGGGTGCACCAGAACATGTCACTTACTCATCTACGAGTTTTGTTTAATGACTTGGTGCAGGAAATCTATTTCTTTCACAATATTCGTTTGTGTCGTATTATTAATTTTAGTTTTCCAGGAGCAGAATGAAATGAAAGTTTCATGTTCTGTTTTGTAGGGAAGTTAGGGATCTTTCTCTTTCTTACCTAACTGAGGAACGTTTAGAAATTCAATCTATTGCTGACGACGTTAGTAGTAAGTATGTTCCACCGCATGTTAATATTTTCTATTGTCTTGGTGGTTTAACTTTTACTTGTTTTATTATTCAAGTAGCAACTGGTTTTGCCATGGTGCGTAACGTTATTAAATTAGGATACTGGAGATCGTAAATAATCTCCCCGATGTTGACTCTCGGAAACCTTTCGTATAAGCCTACTTTTCAAACTTATTTTTAAGTTGATATGTCACGTGAAAGCGGGTAGGTAACCCAGCATATACGTAGAATGGGTAAATAGTTTTAGGCTTTTAGTCATTCTTTTAAGGTAAAACGGTGAAGAGTTTTTCTCTGAACTATAGACTCGTGGTGAAATTACCAGCATCTTGAATAATTAAGTTAAGATTTCAATAATCAAGATTACTTCGCAGGACAATATTTATGGCGTTGTTAGACCTGTTCAACTTTTGAAGTAACCAGCCTTATTCTTTTATACTTATAAGGTTATGAGTCGGATTTAGCACCAAACTTTGTTTTAAAGTATCCAATTTGTAAGCGTATAAGCTCGCTTTAAGAAAAGGATCTATTTTCTTTTCATAAATATTGCGAGGAGAGTCCTTTTTTGAGGATATTTAACGGTTATATATTTTTTAAGTTTTAAGTGTAGTATAGTAAAATTAATTAGTTACTTTTCAAATTTGACGATTTAATTGATTAGTAATTTTAACTCTAAGAGTGTTTTGATATCTTAAAAAAGAATTTTTATGGAAGAGAAAGAAAAAGTAATTAATGATACTTTTAATATAAATTTTTCTACGTTTAAACAAGAAAATTGTGGTAATGACTCGCTCTTTTATGAATTATACTACCTACGTGCGACACGAAATATTTAGCCATAATTATTAATTGATGGCTCTTATTTATTGTCACTTTTCCAGTGGTCAGTTGTTAGATTACCAGTTTTAGGGCTGAGTATCTCTTCTTAAAAGTTTCATTAGTGTCACTCTTGAAACTAAGCGTTTAAGGGTATTTTTAGCTATTTTCAATACGAAATGCTAGAAGTTAGGAGGTAATGTATTTGAGATCATTATAAGTATAGCCTCGTAATATTTTCTTGGGTGTTTGCATTTTGTATGTACTATTCCTTATAGAAAGCTCGATTGTATAGTCTGTGGGTATTATACTATCCTGATCGTGAGTAAAATAATAATAAGGTAATTCATATTGATACTTGTACATGTCTGGATTAAGTGAAACGTGTAATTTTTTCAGTCTAAGATTTAAGAAATCTTATATTTTCTTTCATTTTAAATGTGATTTAAGAAGGATTGCTTTCCTATTAAAACGTTGTTTAGGTGATTTAGGGATTTCTCTTACACATTCTAGCAAGTAATATTTAGGATTTGCAAGGTAAAACCCTGAGAGAATTTTTGAAATTATTAATTAAATTTTTAGTTAATAGGGTATTACTTGAGCTATATGTGAGGAAACTTACTCGTATAGTTCTTTGGGAGCTTTAAATCTACTGCTACCCACCTTTGTTCACCAATATTTTTCTTAGATGTTTTCAAAATAGTTTCTACTTTCCCACAGAATGATTCGGCTTTATACCTTAAATCTAGTAATTCCCGTTTACACTTTTTTGGGCAGTTGCAGGCTGAGTCGTTAGCCCAACAATTTCGTAGTTATACTTATGTTTATCGATCTTGCAGTTCTCGTTCATATTCTGTTAAAGATAATGTTTTTTTAGAGCAACGTGATATTATTGTTAATGAAAGTCTCAGACTAATTCTCGATTTTATTTTTAAACCTTATTTTGTTAAGTGGAAAGAAGAATTAAAACATTCGCATATTTTAAGCAGTTGTTGTTATTCTATGCAAGAGATATTACCTGATTTTTGCTACCAAATGCGTACTCGTTTAACTAGCACTTCTTTAGGTCTTGGTGGCGAGTTTGATTCGCTTGATCCGGCTATTTGTTTGGTTATTTTACGTCGCTATATTAAAGATCAAAAGTTTTTGGCACTTGTCAATGATTTTCTTTTAGTAACCCCTTTGCAAAAAAGATTAGACTACACTATTTTCACTACGTTATCCCGAAAGGATAGCTTGTTGTGTTTATTATATGATATTTATTATTTTGAATTTGACAAGTTTATCGTACGAATTTTTGGTCGATTAGAATCGAAAATTAATGCAAGTCCTATTCTTAGCGACCCGTATAAGTTTTCTACGCTTCGGATTCTTCATAATTTATATAGTATACGTTGGTATAATTCAGGAAGAGCTAAGAATGACGAGTTAAAATACCTTAGGCCACTTCAAAAAGTAGAAGTTTTTCGTACTCAACAAGTCCCTCGTTCTTCAACAGTTATTTATTATCGTTACCTTACAAGTTGGGTAGTTTTTCTTTCGTCAGATA
>JGI26079J46598_1000977_pt1 | contig 11700 bp, 10 predicted proteins | sample SaaInl59LU_5_DNA_FD_46598 | JGI IMG/M metagenome (IMG submission 46598) | reverse complement strand
TCAGGTTCTGGAGACGGTTCTCACGACTCAGGTTCTGGAGATGGTTCTCATGATTCAGGTTCTGGAGACGGTTCTCACGACTCAGGTTCTGGAGACGGTTCTCACGACTCAGGTTCTGGAGATGGTTCTTCAGACGCAACAACCGAAAAGAACCTATCGATCACAATATTGGATTACAACCAACCACCATCAAACATTGCTGATTTTGCAGTCAAAATTGGATTCAATACTGAAGACTATATACTTGTATCAATTTCAGATCCAGATGGTGATCAGATATCTTTAAACACAACTAAAGCTTTAGATTCAGGGACCGTATCACTAGAAACAGGTAACTTATTGTATTCACCAAATAAAAAATTCTTTGGTTCAGATACTTTAGGGATAAAATTTACTGACGCCATTTTTACAACCAATCAAACAACAATAGATATTGATGTTATAGGGCTTGGAGACATGAATGGAGATGGATCTGTGTCTGCGGTTGATTTGGTATTTCTAGCTTCCAATGCTGTTGGAATAACTGGATATGAAATTCCAGATACTTTTAATAACGTTTTTGACGTAAATCAAGATGGAGTAGTGAATACTGTAGATTTAGTATACCTAGCCTCTTACATGGTTGGAATAGATGGTTACAATTTAACTATTAAATAAATAAAAATATGAAAAAAATATACACCTTATTATTCGCTATTTGCATTACCTCTAGTATATCAGCTCAACAAGTTTCAATTGGGATTGATGGTAATGAAATCTACTATAAAACAGAAGCAAATATTTATTTAGCATCACTTTTATTAACTTTCGAAAACGAAATTACGACAAGTTCAGTAGACAATGTATCGTCTTGGCAAACTCTTTACGGAGGGGTCAATTCTGGACCACAATTGACCATTAATTCAGGAAAATTATGGACCGTAACCATGTCCGATGATAATAAAACAATGTTAATATATTCAGACGCATCTGGTGCATTTAAGCCAACATCAGACGGAGAGTATGTAAAATTTTTCAAGCTCTCTAATGAAAATAAATTGGTTTCTATAGATGATGCAGCAGGATTCTTAAGTGAGGATACTAACTTAGTACCGGCAGAAGCAATCACCCCTTCGTTTGCAATAAATAGTTCACTATCTTTGGGAAACTTTGAAAACAGCCCAGAGTTAAAAATATATCCAAACCCAACAACAGGAAATAGAGTTTTAATTTCAGGTCTTAACGAAACATTAGAAGCAAGAATCTATGATGTAATGGGAAGAGAAATTCTTAATACTTCTGTTTCTCCTTCAGAAAGTAGTATTGACATTAGCAACTTAAAGAGCAACGTATATCTTTTAAAGTTAAAAAATGACAAAAGCTCTCGTGTTCACACGATCGTAAGACACTAAAAACAACAAAAAAGTTTAAAAAGTACTAGTATATCATTTTATACTAGTACTTTTGTCATTTACAATTGAAATGAAACAATATCTATTTCTTATTTTGTTTTCTGGTTTTTTTGCCAATGCACAATCTATAACTGGAACTCAGGGGTTATTTTTTATTCCAACTGCAGAAATGCACCCTGACAGAACCCTGGTATTAGGTGCCTCCTACATACCTGAAGGATATTTTCAACGATACTCTAAAAAAGAAAATCCGGGAATGCCTAGCTTTGTGACGGTTACCGTTCTTCCCTCGGTAGAAATCATGTTTCGATATACACATGAATTAAATCTACCCGTAAATTTTGAAACAAAGTACTTTCCAGATCGAATGTTTGCTTTTCGAGTTCGCCTTCTGAAAGAAACAAAATACGCACCTAGCATTACTATTGGTGCGCAAGATTTTACAAAATATTTAGGTTTATCCACAGCTACTACTAATTATGCTGGTACCTACCTAGTTTTAACAAAATCTTTTTACCTGAATCGATTTCAATTCAAACCAACTATAGGATATGGTCCCGATGTTTTAGGACTAGATCGTTACGATTTTTTAGGGCTTTTTGGCGGTGCTGAAATCTCACATAAAAACTTACCTAATACTTCATTGTCCATGGAATATGACTCAAAAAACATACACTTAGGGCTTTCACATACATTTTTTAATAGGTTCGTCTTGAAAGCTGGGTTATGGGATCTCAACAAACCAGCCGCCATGATCGCTTACAAATATCAGATATGGTAATACGTTTTATTGGTTTTTTATTCTTAATGTTCACTACTTCATTTGTAGCTCAAGAGGAGTTGGCTAAAAAAATGGTTTCCCTTGGGTATGAAAATGTTCGTGTGTTTACAAAGAATGACGAACTTTATGTTGGGTATGAAAATAACCGATATCGTTTTGAAGGAGATGCGCTAGAAGAAGTGCTTAAAACACTTTCTGAATCGAACGTAGTGGTCAATCAACCAACTCACTTGTTAATTTATAACACAGGTCTTCCCGTAGTGTATTTTAACATTCCATTTAAGGTGCTTTCTTCAATTCAGAATAAAAACTACTCTGAAACAGATACAAAATCGATATACGCCTCTTTAAATGTAGCAAAAATGGAATCGGTGTATAAAGAACATACGCCCTACAACAATTCCTTTTACAAATTTGATTTTCAACTGGGATTTCATTTAGACTATCAGCTTGGAAATTTTGATAATGGAGTGAAAGAAAAACTATACGCCAGACCAAATATGCAAACAGTATTTGGACATGGAACTCAGTTAAATGCATCCTATCAGATGGTAATCATCAATGATTTGAATAATCAATTTTATTCACGACCATACATGGTGGTGCTTTCACAGGATTTTAAGTTGCCTTATAATGGTTTTATCAATGCATCTTTGGGGTACTTTCAGTTTAATAGGTTTGGATACAACATTCGATTCGACAAACTGTTACAAGAAGAAGCTTTTCATGTTTCATTTAATTACGGGATGACGCGTTATTCTTATCTCGACGAAGAAGTGATTCCTATTTACAACTCAAATCAGCAATCTTTTTACAATGCAACATTAAACTACAGGTGGAGAAAACACGATGTTGACATTCGCTTAAATTACGGGACATTTATGCAAAATGACTTGGGATACCATTTTTCAGTTTCCAGACAATTTGAAGAAAAATTTGTACACTTATTTTACAAAAAAACAAACTTAGGGGATGTAGGAGGATTTGGGTTTATTGCGACATTACCTCAAAAAAAGTACATGAAACCAAAAAAAATACGAGCAAGACTTGCTGACAATTTCAAACTTAATTACAACTATTTTGGAAACAGTATTGCACGAAGTTACGATACAGGTCCATCGCTGTTTTCAGATTTAAAAGAATATTACCCGAGTGTGCTTAAAAAAGCAATTCAAAAGCGATTCATGCTCAAAAAGTAACAATTCAGTTCAAACTTCACTTTTCAGTTATTCCTAAAATTACATTTTATTATTATTCTATTTCTAAAAAAGTAAAAAAACACTAAAAAATAAATTCGATGAAACCCCAATTAAACAAAGGGAATGTTTCAAAGCAATGTAAAACAAGGAAATAAAAAAGTCCAAAAAAGTTGTTTAATAGATATTATTATATTAATATTATTATTGTAATACTATCTTTTAATACAAACAATATTACATCTAGAGTTTATGATATTAAAAAAAAGCAGGTCGTTATTTATTATTATAGTATTGATTCCACAATTCTTGTTGAGTCTTGATGATGGAATCTGTTTTTCTAGTGATAAAGATGTCTTTTTTGTTCAAAACGATAATAATATAAGCATTGTAACTATTAAAAATCAAATTATAGATGACTTTTATGTTCCTAAAAATATTTTTGGAAAGGAATATTCGTTAGATAAAGATTTTAAATTGTTTAAATGGAAAAACAATACCACAAGAATTGTAAACAGATCAAGTGGGATGGTGTATGAATCCATAAATGACACCCTAAAACGAATTGATAACTCATTTGATCACAAGATGTCCTTTGGGAGTCACGTATTTAAAAAAAATGACACTATTTTTAAATTTGGAGGTTATGGCTTTTGGAGTACAAGAAATTTTTTCAACTATTTTAATGAAAAAACAAAGGAATGGGAATTCTACCCAACAAAAGGAACGCTATTGGCTCCTGGATTGTATGATCACAAAGGAATTTTAATTGACGAAGATTATTTTGTTACTAATGGTAAAATAATGAACCTTTTTGATGGCTTTAGCTTTGAAGAAAACAAGGAGATTTGGAAATTTAATTTTTTAACAAAAAAATGGACAAACCTTGGAATATCAAATCTTCCCTTTTTTGTCAATTATATAAAACATGGTGAAAAAATTATCGTAAACACTCTCAATGATAAAACCCAGTTAGTAGATTTCAAAACAAATTCATTTGAACCTTTAGAAAGAAAAAACTTAAGTATCAGTATTTTTAACCAATCAGCATTTGTGTTAAATGACACTCTTTACAGTTTTAAAAATGGCCGTACTATCAATTATCCTGTTTCTGGGCTCATTTTACCAAGAATTCAAACGGATCAACAGTATATTTATACGACTCCTAATGAATTGTATGTTGGTTTGTACAATGCTGGAATTTTTGCGCTNTTTATAATTGTCTGTGGAATCTTTTTTATGCGATACAAACAAAATCAAATGCCACAAACATCTAAGCTTGGACTCAGGTATAAAGGAGTAGATTATCTTCTCAAGGATAATGAAAATGCAATCATGAATCTTATCCTCTCAAATCAAGAAGTTTTCTCTCAAAAAATATACGATGTGGTTGAAAACCCCCATCTCAGTTATCCTCAAAACAATAAGATTAAGCTAGATACAATCAATAGTCTCAACAATAAATTATTCAAAATTTTGGACATAGACAGGTTTATTGAATCTAAAAAATCAAAGGAAGACCAGCGAGTTCTTGTTTATTTCTCAAACCATAAATCTGTTTTTTCAAAAAAAACCTACGATGGTGAATAAATCAACCAGGTTTCTCTCCAAAAGAGATTCAATCCTAATGCACTAGACAATACCTAAGTATAGGGGTTTAAAAATAATAGATGAAGGACAAAGATGCCATAATGTTAAAAACTAAAGCAACCTCTTAACTTCTTCAAAATCCAATCCTCCATAATTTCCAGAACTCATCAAAACAAGCGCTACTTTGTCTAAATTTTGACGGAATAAAAAATCTTTAAACTCTTGTGGGTTCGTGTAAATTATCAAATCATCTCGTTGAAAAGCCTCCGCAATTTGTTGCGATGTAACAGCTTCTAGTTGTTTTATTTTTACTGCTTTTGGAGAATAAAAAACAACTGCCGTATCAGCAGATTTTAACGAGTTTTTGTATTCTGATAAGAAGTCTGCATTCAAACTAGAATAGGTATGCAATTCTAAACAAGCCAATACGGTTCTCTCAGCATACTGTTCTTTGACTGCTTTCGTAGTTGCTGCTACTTTACTGGGTGAATGTGCAAAATCTTTAAAAATTACTGAAGCATTCGTTTCTGCAATTTTTTCTAAACGCTTACTTGCGCCACTAAAACTTCCAATTGCTTCATAAAAACCATCTTCATCAATTCCCATGTGTTGACAGATCCATTTTGCGCCGGCAAGGTTTTGCAAGTTGTGTTTTCCGAAAATTTCTAGGGGTAAATCTCCTGCTGTTGTCTCCAAAAATGTAATGCCATTTTCAATAAAATGATTTGGAGTTGCATAAGGATATTTCTTAATGTGATTTTCAGATAATTCTACGACCTCTTTTACAATTGTATCTTCCTCGTTATACATCATACTTCCTCCATGGATCATAGAATCCGTAAAAATTTTAAACTGCTCTATATAATTTTCAAAAGTTGGAAAAACATTGATATGATCCCAGGCTATTCCACTCAATAAAGCAATATTTGGCTTGTATAAATGAAACTTAGGTCGTCGATCTATGGGGGAACTCAAATATTCGTCACCTTCTAAAACGATAAAATCATTTTCTTCTGTTAAATGTACCATGGTTTCAAACCCTTCTAATTGAGCTCCAACCATATAATCCACCTCTTTTTCGTGATAATTCAATACATGTAAAATCATGGAAGTAATCGTCGTTTTACCATGTGAACCTCCGATAACAACTCGAGTTTTGTCTTTAGACTGTTCGTATAAAAATTCAGGATAGGAATAAATTTTTAATCCTAATTCTTGAGCTTTTAACAATTCAGGATTGTCTTTTTTTGCGTGCATACCAAGAATAATTACCTCTAAATTTGAGGAAATCTTTTCTGGAAACCAACCAAACTCAAAAGGTAACAAACCATACTTTTCTAGACGAGATTTGGAGGGATCATGGATGGTATCATCACTACCTGAAACTTGGTAACCTTTTTGGTGAAGGGCAATTGCTAAGTTGTGCATTGCGCTTCCGCCAATGGCAATAAAATGTATATTCATCAAAAGAATTTTTATAAAAGGTAAAAATACAAAAGCTTTGTAAAATATGAATTGTCTTTAAAGCGAAACTCCAATAAAAAAGAGGGAACTATTTTTATTCCAAAACAACTCTTGTAGGAGTATCGGTTCCCTTGACAATACTTTCTGTTCCCTTCGCAACAGCTTGGATGGTTTGAGTAATGACTGTCATATTCAAAGTCCCTGCCTCATCAGATACTTGATGATAATCCTTGTCAACATCAATTGGTGTTGTTGAAAAAGTGTGAGAAGGTACCCCCAAACGTGCCAAAGAAGCGTTGTCTGATCTAAAAAATAGATTAAATTTAGGATACGGATCTGGAAATAACTGATAGTGTGATCCTTTTAAATTTCGCTGAATAATTTTGCCAAAATCAGAACGTTCAAAACCAGTCAACCAAGCTGTATTTGGTCCGGAAATTGGGTTTTTACCAATCATTTCTAAGTTGATTCCAGCCACAAATTTTGTAGCATCAATTTCTTTACCAAAATGTGAAGAGCCCTTTAGCCCCATTTCCTCCCCTGCAAAGGCAATAAAAACCAAAGTGCGCTCGTTGAAATTTTTATTTTTAAAATATTCAGCGAGTGCTAATACGCCTGTTACCCCTGAAGCATCGTCATTAGCTCCATTATATATGCTATCAACTTGTTCTGCTTTTTTTAGAATTCCCAAGTGATCATAATGTGCAGAAAAAATCACAAATTCATTTTTATTGCTTTTTCCTTCTAGAACACCAATGATATTACTTGCCGTAATCTCTTTTTCCGTACTTCTATTTTTAAAAGTAAAGATTTGTCTGAATGTTTTTAAATCTTTGAAAGTAGTTAGACCTATTCGTTTAAATTCTTTTTCTATATAAACTGCCGCTTTTTCTATACCAGCAGTTCCAGTCCTTCTCCCCTCCATTTTATCAGAAGCTAAGGTATATAAATGCTTTTTTACCGTATTTGAATCTATTTTGTATTCATTGGAAAAGACTACTTTCGATACTACTTTTTTCTTATTATGGCAGGAAATCAAAGCCATTAATAACATAATCAGTGTCACTTTTATTTTCATTCACATTAGATTTTAAAAGGTTAAATATAGCTAATTTAATTTCGTATTTTTGACAAAAAATTTAACGAATGATACTCTCTGAAATTCCAAACATAAAACACACGGACGCTGATAATTTTTTTTTACTTGCTGGTCCTTGTGCCATAGAAAGTGAAGAAATGGCATTAAGAATCGCCGAAAAAGTAATTAAAATTACTGATAAATTAGAAATTCCATATATTTTTAANGGGAGTTTCAAAAAAGCGAACAGGAGTAGAATTGACAGTTTTACAGGAATTGGAGATGAAAAGGCATTGAAAATTTTACGTAAAGTTTCCGAAACTTTTGGAGTGCCAACTGTGACAGATATTCATGAAGTTTCAGATGCAGCAAAAGCAGCTCAATATGTAGATGTTTTACAGATTCCTGCCTTCTTAGTTCGCCAAACAGATCTAGTTGTTGCAGCAGCAAAAACTGGAAAAGTTGTGAACTTAAAAAAAGGACAATTTATGAGTCCTGGCGCAATGAAACACGCAGTTCAAAAAGTAAAAGATGCAGGCTCTCAAAAAGCTTGGATCACAGATCGAGGAACCATGTTTGGATATCAGGATATGATTGTAGATTTTAGAGGAATCCCAGAAATGCGAGCATTTGCTCCAANAATTTTAGATGTTACTCACTCACTTCAACAACCCAATCAAACTGCTGGTGTAACTGGAGGAAGGCCAGAAATGATTGAAACGATTGCAAGGGCTGGAATTGTAAATAACGTAGATGGCCTGTTTATAGAAACTCATTTTGATCCTGCCAATGCAAAAAGTGATGGTGCTAACATGTTGCATTTGGATAACTTGGAAGCGCTGTTAACGAATTTAGTAGCCATCAGAAAAACGATTACAAACTTATAGGTTTGATTTTTATATCTTAGCAATTAAATACCAAAGATATGCATGATACTCTTGAAAGCAACTTCACTTTAAAAGGATTGACAAGTATTCTAATTGGATTGTATTTCTTTATTGCGGGATCTATTATTAATTCGATAATAGAAGGCTTTCTAATCGATGACAACCCAATGGGCATGCTTTCTCCTCAAATTATAGAAATAGTAATCTTTGCACTCATTTTTTTTGTTTTTCTGTTCTCTTCTTTGGCTTTATTTTTTGGAGGGAAAAGAACTGCTAAAAAGTTTGAATACAAACTTTGGAACACAGAAACTAAAATTGCATTTCGCAACTATATTCTTAAATTTACAGTGATTTTTTTAGTCTTAACAACACTCATGAATTTGGGTTTCATAGATTACCTCACTCCAGTTTTTCTAATTCTTTACGGAGCTTTATTAGCACTATCTATGAAGAAACAACGTAAAAACTTGTTGGTCTTATCTGGTGTAAGTATTCTTTTAGCAGTTATTTGTTTCTTGATTCCAAGTTATTGGCATGCGTCTCTTTCTATCATAGGAATCGCTCATATAACATACGGTATTGCTGTAAGGTACTAGTATCTCTTCCTTAATTCTCTGATCATCTCTTCAAGCCCGTTTAGTTGAAGCTCATACACCAACGCCATTTGTTTCCCTAATTTTCCATTCGGAAAACCCTTCGTTTTATACCAAACAATGTAGTGTTCTGGCAAATCAATTAGAAAACGACCTTTGTATTTTCCAAAAGGCATTTTCATTTTNGCCAAGTCTATTAAANATTGTTGGTCCCCAGTCATTTATTCTTTCCCATCAACATANGCTTGTAAATAAGAAAAACGTTTGGTTAGCTTTCCTTTTTCTGTCATTTTTGCACGCTGTAAAACCCCGTCTTTATCATTGTTGAAAAAAGCAGGAATCACATTTTCTAAAAACANNTCTCCAAAACCCTCACTAGCATCTTTTGGCAATTCACACGGTAAATTATCTACCGCCATCACGACTATCGCTTCTTTATCTTTATAATCTACTTCNGATTCGGTTGCGGGATGATAACCATATAGAGGCGATGCTATTGTAGAGGCTCTTATTGTAGAGGCAACAGGTCCATTCACATCACAAGAAATATCAGCCACATATTGTATCTTAAATTCCTTAGATTTTGCATCTTCTCTTGTAAAAAGATAAGGAGCTCCATTCCCATAAAAATGTCCTGCAATAAAGAAATCGGTTACCGTAGCAAAACGCATAAAATCAGATTCATAATTTTCTGGATGCTTGTAAAAATCAATATTATCGAGTACCTGACGATCTTTGCGTTTGTTATAATCCAAAACATCTACCAAACAATANACGGGTTCTTNAAATGAATTGTGAAGGTACTCTNCTACTGAAACTTGTCTAATTTTCATTGCATCCAACATTTCTTTNGCACCATAAGCAACTTTTCCATTTCCAGTCAAAAGAATTTTAATGTTTGGTAACTCAATATTCTTCAATTCTGATATCAATTCTTGCTGACCAGCCAAGGTTGCTGCTTTTGGCAGATTAAAAGTATTGTTTTTTAAACCAATTGCCCTAAAACCATTATAGGCTCCAACAATTCCGGCATAACGTCCAAAACCTATTAAGCGCATGCCGTTTTCTTTGACAATCGTTTCATGNTCATATAATTCTATGTTTTTGGAAAGAACAGCCTGAATTAATTTACGATTGTAAGGTTGTTTTTTAATAGTGTGACTAAAAAAGAAATATTTTTTATTTGGAATTAAATTTTCAATNGGTACTTCTTTTACNCCAAAAAGCACATCGCAATCGGTCATATTTTCGGTAACTTCAATCCCATTTTTTTGATACGCATCATCNGAAAAAATTCTAATAGCTGAAGGCTCCACTTTTATAATTGCTTCAGAAAATTTTTCTTTGAGTTCTTTTAATTTTAGGGGAGAAAAAACAACTCTTCTGTCTGGAGGGTTTTTACGTTCTTTTATAATTCCAAATCTCATCAAATTAATTTTTTATCAAAATTAGCGCATTTAGATAGGATGCGCAAATGATTAATCGGTTTCATTTTCATACTTTTGTTNTCTTATTNATTAGAACGAAGTTCTGAAATAAATTCAGAATAAGGGGACGACTGGTTTTGACAGCAAGGACAGTGGATTAGTAAGCATACCAAGGCATGAAATAATACTTGTAAAACTGATTTCAACTTTTTAAACGGCGAAGATAACTACGCTTTAGCTGCATAATCCGAATTATAGTAGGATTAGCCTAGTCCCGCAAGGCGGGAAAGCTTTATGTCCACGAAAAGCCCTGATTTACGGCGTTTCACTTTTGGGCATCGTAAAAGTAAATATAGAAAACCTGGAACTTTGACGGGTTTTTGAAACTAAAGAAGGTAAGCTAAAAATGGATTGTTCTTAATCAGCTTTTAGTCGAAAATTAAGAAAGAACTAAGTATGTAGAAATCTTTTTGGCTGCTTGTTTGGACCCGAGTTCGATTCTCGGCGTCTCCACGGCATTATTCCCTAAAATAAATTTTATTTTAGGGAATAATTTTTTGGATAAGATTCTCACATTTCTGCAAGTTTAAAAACTAAGGGTGTAATCATATTTATATTATTTGAATTTTAATTTCTTCTCAATTGCTTCAATCATAATATTTGCAATATCTAGACCCGTTGCAGACTCTATTGCCTCTAACCCTGGAGATGAATTCACTTCCAACAGTAAAGGACCTTTATTAGACCTAATAATATCTACACCCGCAACAGGTAGGTCTAATATTTTAGCAGCTTTAATTGCTAATTTTCTCTCTTTTGGGGTAATTTTTATATTCGATGCACTACCTCCCTGATGAATATTTGCTCTAAACTCGCCTTTTTCTGCTTGACGCTGCATAGAAGCAACCACTTTACCATTGACTACAAAACAACGAATATCTTGACCATTTGCTTCTTTGATAAATTCTTGCACTAAAATATTAGTCTTTACACTCTTAAAAGCATTGATCACACTCTCTGCAGCCTTTGTGGTTTCTGCCAAAACAACACCTTTCCCCTGGGTACTTTCTAGTAACTTTATGATAAGGGGTGCACCATTTACCATCTTTATAAGATCTTTAGTATCTAGCGGAGAATTTGCAAATCCGGTAATAGGAATATGTATATCGTGCTTTGCAAATAATTGGGTAGCCAAAAGCTTGTCTCTAGATTGTGTTATAGCATCTGCAGAGTTTAAACAGTAAGTATTCATTGCATCAAACTGACGTATTAAAGCGCAGGCATAAAAAGTAA
>JGI26079J46598_1000975_pt1 | contig 11721 bp, 9 predicted proteins | sample SaaInl59LU_5_DNA_FD_46598 | JGI IMG/M metagenome (IMG submission 46598) | reverse complement strand
CATATTACGCTCTCCTATCATCTAAAGAATGCAATATAAAATAAAGTAGGCTTATTCATTTACGACAAAAAAGTCGGTCTTGTCTCTTTTTCTAATATTTCNGGAAGCCCCAATATATCATCCAANATTATATCAGCTAAANCTGACATTTGATCAATAGTAGCTGGACCAGATAANACACCGACATTCATACCTACTCCAGCTTCACGGCCAGCGTTTAANTCGTGAGTACTGTCTCCAACCATTGCTATTTGNTCTGGCTTCAAACCNATTGCATTACAAAAACCTAAAATTGTATCCCCAGATGGCTTGGGGTTAAAACCACTATCACATCCAATAACTGCATCCAATAAATGCAAACAGCCAAGCTTTTCCANTTGTATTAGCGTCGGAGCTTCTGCAGCATTGGTAATTACACTTAAAAAATAACCTTTTTCCTTTAAATNCGACATAAAGATCTCNAGATTACACAATGGTATTGGTTCCAAATTTCTAAATGCCATTTCACTTTTCTGNTTAATGTCTTCTGTNATTAGTTCAGGAAAATGTTTNTTCCAAACATCAATAACATCATCAGTTGTACCGTTAACAAAGACTGATCCACCAACAAATTTTTCNAAAANTAAATTGAAGCCTATTTCTTCTGCCAAAANTTGCTGTTTATCTGTTTGATTAGGAAATATGGATTCAATCAACGAAATTAATCCTTTTGACCAACTAGCCTCAAAATCAATTAATGTTCCATCTTTATCAAAAGCTATTCCTTTAATTTTGCTCATTTTATGTCCAATTTGGTAAGTCTCCACCCGGTAAAAACTGCCTAGCTAGGAATGGTTCATTAAATTCAAAGGATTTTGACTCACAAAACGCTTTTACCCAATCATCATCCATAAGAATGAAATCAAGCACAGAGCCCAAGAACATATTATCCTTCGCTCCAGCTTTAACATCATTTAAATCTGCACCCGAACTACCTAAAAAAATCTCAAATAACTCATTATCAGCAGCTATCCAATCTATCGCCTTAATTGCTAAAATTTCAGCTGATGCTAGATCAAAAACCATTTATTTCTCTACGTTTAGTTACTTAAATAAAATTATTTGAACAAAACAATTAANTTACAACAAAATTATGCGACATCCCGCCACTAGGTCAACTTGTCACTTTTAAATTTTTACTGCAATAAACTAATTATACAACATGGAATTAAATGCATCTAAATATGATAGACCCGTGAAACAAGCATTAATACATGGTTGGAAACGGAAATGTCCAAACTGTGGCTCTGGACCTATGATGGATGGATATTTAGCAATTAGAAACGAATGTGCATTTTGCTCACAAGCATTTCATCATCAAAGGGCAGATGATGGCCCAGCATATATTACAATATTGATTTCTGGTCACTTATTAGCACCATTAATGTTAATTATATTTGAATGGTATCGTCCCGACCCTTTAGTTTTAGCGGTCAGTTTCATTCTTATTTTTATAACTATTGCTTTATTTCTCTTACCCCGCGTGAAAGGTGCCTTCATTGGTTTGCAGTGGGCTAAAAGAATGCATGGATTTTAATTAAATCTATATTTAAAATGGCATCGGGTGTTTTTTGTGAACCATTTCGATAGCACGCAAACAATCATCTGATAAATCCACATTTACTGAAGCAAGTGCGTTTGATAATTGTTCCTTTGTTCTCGCACCAAATATTGCCGAAGCCATAAAAGGACGCGTCCTACACCAAGCAAGTGCCATCTGACAGGTGTCTAAACCGTAATTTTCTGCAACTTCCATATACGCGCGTGTTGCTGCATCAATTCTTGAAGTCATCCTACCTGATAATCCATTTACAATAGAGCCCCTTGACCCTTCTGGTATGGCACCATCTAAATATTTGCCTGATAAAATACCTGTAGCTAATGGCGAGAATGACAATAATCCAACATTTTCATTATGACAAAGTTCAGCCAAATCAGTATCAAAAATTCTACACATCAAGCTATATTCGTTTTGAATACTATCCATTCGAGGTAAATCTTTCTCTTCTGAAATACGCAGCCATTGCGCTGTACCCCAAGCACTTTCGTTTGATAATCCAAAAGCACGTACCTTGCCTTCTTTTTTTAGCATATCACAGGCTTGAAGAACCTCATTCATGTGATCTAAAACTATATTTTTATCTTGGCTTGTTGGATCAAATCGCCAATTTTGGCGGAAATGATAAGAACCGCGGTTTGGCCAGTGAAGTTGATACAAATCAATATAATCAGTTTTCAAAAGATTCAGTGAAGCATTTATAGCAGTAAACAATGATTTTTTGGTAATTCCTTCACCATTACGAATATGCTTTGGGCCATTTCCAGCAATTTTTGTAGCAATGATTAGTTCGTCTCTATAATTTGATTTATTAAGCCATTCCCCTAAAATACGTTCACTTTCACCTTGCGTTGCTCCACTAATTGGGTTCACTGGATATAACTCTGCAGTGTCTATAAAGTTAATACCTGCATCTATTGATTTTTCAATTTGGTAAAATGCATCTTCAGCTGAATTTTGTGTACCCCAAGTCATAGTACCCAGACAAAGTTCACTCACAACCAAATCTGTTTGGCCTAACTTATTATATTTCATTTTTTTTCCTCGATTTAAACTGATCATTACTTATTTATTTAAAGTGTCAATAATATCGATACAAATGTTCTTAATAACTGCTCATGATTAGCTAATTATCAGAAAATTTCACATTTTTACTTAGTAATTATGAGAGATATAAATTGCTTTCAGTTTTCTATTTGCGTACTTAATTCTACAGCGAATCTAAGGAGCTTGTTATGTTTAAATCTTTTCAATTACCTCAAATTAATTTTGACTCTCATGACACCGTGACAGGTGACTTTGGAGACTTGCCAAATTGGGATTTGAATGATCTCTATCCATCACCAGATGGGGAAGAAATCACAAAAGATTTAAAAGCGCTTGAAAGTAACTGTAATAGTTTCGCATCTGAGTATCAGGGCCAACTAGATGGTCTCACAGCTGAAGGCCTCTTGAACTGCATAGAAAGGTATGAAGATATTCAAAACGTTGCAGGACGCGTTATGTCTTTTGCTGGATTAAGTTATTACCAAAATACAAGTGATGCCAATCGTAGTAAATTTATGGCAGATATGCAGTCAAAAATCACAGACTTCACAACACCTTTGGTATTTTTTAGCTTAGAAATTAATAATATAGACGATGAACATATACAAAATTTATTAAATTCAAACCACAAACTATCACGCTACAAACCTATAATAGATAACTTACGCAAAATGAAACCGCATCAATTATCAGATGAATTGGAGCAGTTTTTACATGACCAATCTGTTGTAGGAACAGCTGCATGGAATCGTTTATTTGACGAAACAATGGCTTCTTTAAAATTTAATGTGGATGATGAATTGCTCAGCTTAGAGGCTACACTAAATTTACTTTCTGATAAAAATCGCAAAACTAGAGAAAAAGGAACACGCGCACTAATAAAAGTTTTTGGAGAAAATATTTCATTATTTTCTAGAATTACAAACACTTTATCAAAAGAAAAAGAAGTGGAAGACCGTTGGCGCAAAATGCCTACACCTCAATTTAGTCGCCACCTTGCAAATCAAGTAGAGCCCGAGGTCGTAGAAGCACTTCGAAACGCAGTAGTTACTGCATACCCAAAACTTTCACACCGTTATTATGCATTAAAAGCAAAATGGATGAACTTAGATTCATTGGAAGTATGGGATAGAAATGCACCATTAGACAGCGATAATAGTTCAGATATTCAGTGGGAGGATGCAAAAAAAATAGTTTTGGATGCATATTCAGACTTTTCACCAAAGATGGCAAATATAGCCGAGCCATTTTTTACAAAAGGATGGATTGATGCTGGGGTTAAGCCTGGCAAAGCACCTGGTGCCTTTGCCCATCCAACAGTAACTAATGTACACCCATATGTAATGTTAAATTATATGGGTAAACAACGGGATGTAATGACTTTGGCTCATGAACTTGGCCACGGAGTACATCAAGTTTTAGCAGCATCTCAGGGCGAACTTCTTTCATCAACACCATTAACTTTGGCTGAAACTGCTTCAGTTTTTGGAGAAATGTTAACATTTAGAAAAATGTTGGATAAAACTACGGATCCAGTAAAAAGAAAACACTTACTCGCGAATAAAGTTGAAGACATGATCAATACGGTTGTTCGCCAAATTGCTTTTTATGATTTTGAATGCAAACTACATGCCGCAAGAGCTAATGGAGAATTAACTCCAGATCAAATAAACGAAATATGGATGTCGATTCAGGCTGAAAGTTTAGGCCCAATATTCAATTTTGTTGAGGGTTATGAGACCTTCTGGACATATATACCGCATTTTATTCATTCACCTTTTTATGTGTACGCGTATGCATTCGGAGATGGGTTAGTAAATGCGTTATATGCAGTTTACGAAGAAGGGAATATTGACTTCCAAGATAAATATTTTGATATGCTTTCTGCTGGTGGCTCAATGCATCATAAAGAGTTACTTGCACCTTTTGGATTAGACGCAAGTGATCCTAAATTTTGGGATAAAGGCTTAAGTTTAATAAGTTCAATGATTGATGAATTAGAAGCCATGGAAAGTTAATACCCTCACATACTCATGCCATGATTTCTTTGCATTTATGGCATGAGTAAATTTGTGATATTTATTTTTTTCTCAGTATTTCAATTAATTCAATCAAATCAGAAGGTATATCAGAGTCAAAATTCATATATTCTTTTGTAATTGGGTGTATGAAACCAATTGATTTTGCATGAAGCGCTTGGCGAGAAAACCCTTTTACAATAACCATATCTTCAGGTTCGAAGACTGATCCAGGCATTGCTTTGCGTAAGCCATAAATAGGGTCACCAATCAAGCCATGCCCAATGTGAGAAAAGTGTACACGTATTTGATGTGTTCTACCAGTTTCCAACCAGCATTCCATAAGAGCTGAATGAGCAAAATTTTCAANTACAGTTGCGCGAGTAATTGCATGTCTTCCAGCATCTTGAACTACTGCCATACGCTTTCTATCAGTTTTATGCCGAGCTATATTTGTTGCAACTCTTATTACACCTCCATCTTCAAAATTAACACCACGCAAGCCTGCAAGCCTAGGATCACTTTTTTGGGGCACACCTTTTGAAACAGCTAAATATCTTCGAGAAATTGAATGGTCAGCAAATTGCTTAGCCAATCCCGCATGAGCTGAGTCAGACTTTGCGACTACTAAAAGGCCCGATGTATCTTTATCAATTCGGTGAACTATACCAGGCCTTTTTTCTCCACCAACACCAGATAAATTACCNTCAAAATAATACAATAATGCATTAACTAAAGTTCCATTTTCAGAACCAGGAGCTGGATGAACAACCATGCCTGCAGGTTTATTAACAATAATCAAATGATCATCTTCAAATACTATATCTAATGGTATGTTTTCAGGCTGTGCATTTTCATAGTCTTGCACCGGAGGCATAACTATCCTAAAAATACTCCCTGCTGGAGCCTTATACTTTAGTTTGGTTATAGGCTCGCCTGCCAGAGTAACAGCACCTTCAGCTATTAACTTTGTAATACGAGAACGGCTCAATGTAACTTCGGCTGGAACAACAGAAGCTAATGCCTTATCTAGGCGGGGTGCAGGGTTTTCACCCAAAGTCAATTCAACTACGTAAGGTGCAGACATGGATGATCCTTTAGAATATTCAGCAGAGCCAGCTAATTTAAAATTATTACGCAGATTAGTAACAACCTTATTAGCAATAATGATCATAGGGTTCATAACCTTAATATTTATGTTTGTCATGCGTTTCTCAAATAATAACCAAACATTTCAAGTAAATGATATAACNTTACCAATTGGAGTTTCTGCAACTGCATACACTCAAGGCGACAACTGGTATGCAATAGTTGACAATACAAACAAAATTTTAATTTTCAATAAATCAGATAATACTTTACGCCAAACAATCATAATTAAACAANAATGAAGATACAAAAGACCTATTTATTCATAATGCTAAAAAAGGCATATATTTACTTGCTTAAAAGTATGTGCGTGAGCATTATATNCACATGAGTCTGCCTCCTGGTTTTTTAGAAGAATTACGAAATCGTTCGTCCCTATCACAAGTTGTTGGGCGCAAAGTTACGTGGGAACAAAAGAAAACAAATATAGCAAAAGGTGATTACTGGGCACCATGCCCATTTCATTCAGAAAAAACTGCATCTTTCCATGTAGACGATAAAAAGGGGTTTTATTACTGCTTTGGATGCCATGAAAAAGGTGATGCAATTTCATTCATACGCAATTCTGAAAATGTCAGTTTTATTGAAGCGGTGGAGATTCTAGCACGTGAAGCTGGTCTAACCATGCCTGCCAGAGATCCTAAGGCTCAAGAAAAAATTGACATAAATAAAGAATTAGCAAGCATAATGGAAAATGCCGTTCAATTCTATAAAATGCAATTCAATGGATCAAATGCAAAAAACGCTAAAGATTATATAAAATCACGTGGATTAACCGCAGATATTATAAATACTTTTGAAATCGGATTTGCTCCAGGTGATAGAACTTCTTTGTCTCAATTTCTTTTAAATAAAGGAATTAAAGAAAACAAAATAATCGATGCGGGACTTGCAATCAAACCAGATGATGGTGGTAATATTTTTGATCGCTTTAGAGNGCGAATAATGTTTCCAATTAGAAACACACAAGGTCGATGCATAGCTTTTGGTGGAAGAGCAATGGATCCAAACGCCCGAGCTAAATATTTAAATTCAAATGAAACAGCCTTATTTGATAAAGGTAGAAGTCTATATAACCACGCTNCGGCACGCGAAGCATCAGGGAAGGCTAATTCTCTGATAGTTGCAGAGGGATATATGGATGTAATTGCTCTTTCTCAATTTGGTTTTAAACATGCAGTAGCACCTCTTGGGACTGCAATAACTGAAAATCAATTAGCATTAATTTGGCGNATTCATCATGAACCTATTATTGCACTTGATGGAGATACCGCAGGCTTGAGAGCTGCCATGAGGCTTATAGATTTGGCACTACCTTTGCTTGANGCAGGTAAGTCACTTCGATTTTGTATATTACCACTTGGCCAAGACCCCGATGATATTTTAAAAGATAAAGGGGCAACCTTTTTGCAAGAACTGTTAGATAATTCTNTTTCTATGGTAAATCTTTTATGGCAACGTGAAACTGAAGGCAAAAATTTTGACAGTCCAGAAAGGCGAGCTCTATTAGATAAATCCNTGAGGGCTGCAGTACTGACCATTCGCGACAAGTCAATCCGACACCATTATGGCCAGGCCATAAAAGAATTACGCTATCAATTATTTTCACCAATAAATAATAACATGAATTTAGCGAATAAATCTAAATCTTATGGATCTTCACAAAGTTGGGGTAAAAAGCCAAAATTATTAGCATCACCTAATACAAAATCATCCATGCTCGCAATGCAATCTGATGAAACAAACTGGCGCCTTAGAGAAAGCCTCATCTTGGTTTCTGCAATTAAAAATCAATCTGCTGCACTTAAAAATGAAAGTGCCCTGGAAAGATGTCCAATTACCACTCCAGATTTGGTAGAAATTATGAACGCTGTATTAATAAATTTACACGTCAAGAAAACAGATGCAGGCATAAAAGATAATTTTGCAATCAATATCCAAAACTCATTAGGTTATTCGCCCTTAGATAAATTAATGAAATTAAAACCAATAAAAAATCATCCATACTTGAAAAAAAACTCACCCCCAGACCTTGTCGAACAAACTTTAGAGGAAGAGTTAGCAAAACACGTCGCATTAATTGGTGCTTTCAATGAAATTAAAGAAGCAGAACAAGATTTAACGGGTTTGGTTGATGAAGGACTAACATGGCGACTTCAACAAGCAGCAATTGCAAAGGCAAAAGCAACTCGAGCGGTGGAGGAAGAGTACTCAGAAACTGATGAAAACGCTTCGGAAATGTCAAAAAATCTACAAAATATGCTAGATAACCAAATTTGGGTCAAAAAAACACGTTAAAGCCATTGCGAATCACCCCATCAATGTGTTGATTCGTGCAAGTATCAACTGATTCGCCGAATCACTTGAGAGATCCATTTAAGGAGCTTCCAATGGCCGCTAAAGAAGATAGTTCAAAAAAAGGTGAAGTTAACGAAGGCATGGGCGATATGAGCCAAGCTGCAGTTAAAAAGATGATCGCAGTTGCTCGCGAACGAGGCTACATAACGTATGATGAGCTTAACGATGTAATGCCACCAGATCAGGTTGCTTCAGAACAGATAGAAGACGTAATGTCTATGCTTTCTGAAATGGGTATAAATATTATTGAAGCCGATGAAGTTGAAGACGAAGGGCCAACAGATGTAACTGTTGTTGCTAACGACGCTAAAGAAGTGACTTTAGCTGCAACAGGCAAAGAAACCTTAGACAGAACTGATGATCCTGTTCGCATGTACCTGAGAGAAATGGGTTCAGTAGAATTATTGTCTCGCGAAGGTGAGATTGCCATAGCAAAAAGAATTGAAGCTGGGCGTAAAACAATGATTGAAGGGTTATGTGAAAGCCCCTTAACATTCCAAGCTATTACAATCTGGCGCGATGAACTTTTAGAGGAAGAAGTTCTTCTTCGTGATGTGATCGATCTAGAGACTACATTTAGTGACACGCTAGATGATGATGAAGATCCAATGGTTGGCCCTCTTACTGGAGCTCCAAAACCTTCATCTTCGCCAGCCCACGAATTAGATGCTGATGGGAATCGCTTAAATGATGATGATGATGATGATGAAGATGATGCTGCAAATATTTCTCTTGCAGCAATGGAAGAAACACTTAAGCCAGATGTTCTAGCCACATTAGCAAAAATAGCTAAAGATTATAATAAATTGGCAAGTATGCAGGATGAAAGAATATCTGCAACTATTAATGAAGATGATACATTCTCTGATAAATCAGAAAAATCATACCAGAAATTACGCAATAGTCTTGTTGAACAAGTGAATGCATTGCATTTTCATAACAATCGAATTGATGCTCTTATCGACCAACTTTATGGGATAAACAGAAAAATTATGTCTATCGATTCAGGCATGGTTAAAATAGCTGACCAATCTCGTATCAATCGACGCGAATTTGTTGATAAATACCGTGGTCAAGAATTAGACCCTATGTGGTTGGATAAGATAGCTGAAAATGAAGATGGACGTGGTTGGAAAACTTTCATTGAAAAACACCGTGAAAAAGCTGAAGAACTACGAGCTGATATGGCACAAGTTGGTCATTATGTTGGTGTAGACATTCCAGAATTTCGAAGAATTGTTAATCAGGTTCAAAAAGGCGAAAAAGAAGCACGAAGTGCTAAAAAAGAAATGGTCGAAGCAAATTTGCGCTTGGTTATCTCAATTGCGAAAAAATACACAAATCGTGGATTGCAATTCTTGGATTTGATTCAAGAAGGTAATATTGGACTCATGAAAGCTGTTGATAAATTTGAGTACCGCCGCGGTTATAAATTTAGCACTTATGCTACATGGTGGATCAGACAAGCAATAACTCGTTCAATTGCAGACCAAGCACGTACTATTCGTATTCCTGTTCACATGATTGAAACAATTAATAAGTTGGTTCGAACAGGTCGCCAAATGCTACATGAAATTGGACGTGAACCCACGCCTGAAGAGTTAGCTTCAAAGCTACAAATGCCTTTGGATAAAGTCCGTAAGGTAATGAAAATAGCAAAAGAGCCCATCTCATTAGAAACACCAATTGGGGACGAAGAAGACTCTCAATTAGGTGATTTCATAGAAGACAAAAATGCTATTTTACCATTGGAATCTGCGATCCAAGGAAACCTCAAAGAAACTACTACANGGGTATTAGCCTCACTTACTCCTCGTGAAGAGCGCGTATTACGCATGCGATTTGGNATTGGAATGAACACAGACCATACGCTTGAAGAAGTTGGACAACAATTTAGCGTCACACGAGAACGTATTCGACAGATTGAAGCAAAAGCTTTGAGGAAATTAAAACATCCAAGTCGTAGTCGAAAATTAAGAAGTTTCTTAGATCAATAAATTAAAGGCGCTTACTGCGCCTTTAAAAGTCCAAGGCTTCGCTTATTATATCAGTTAACAGTTCATGGACTATTTGCATTGGGCCTTCAGGATAACTTCGATGCCCAATATGCACTCCATTATCGTTCTCAAAAACAAAAATATTATATGGACAATGGGCAATGTTTAGAGGGTTAGCTTCCATGACTTTTCTAGAAATTGCAGCTGAACAAAACAAAAAGATATCAGCAGATTTAAAAATTTCTATATCTGAACCAACATCGTTTGCNGTTCGTGAAAGCATATCACCTGTATGACTGATATGATCGATAACAAGACCCTTNCCTAATATTGCACCTTCAACACTAAATGTTGCGTCATCAAAAGTACCCTCATAATTATATAAAATAGCAGTTTGAGCTTTTACAATATTAGTAAAAAAAACCGAAACAGCGAATAAGATCAAAAATCGCATAATTAACTTCCTATAAATATAATGAACACTTACAATTCTTATCACCTAAGCATTTTTATCACTAATTCATATTATCTAATATACAATATAAAATTTAATAAAATGTTATATTCAATAATATGAATTTAATATTGTTAAATCTATATTATATGATAACATAATCTTGAATTAATTCCGAAAGGACTTCTTAGCGATGAGTAATAATAAAAAAGCACCGTCACGTCGTGCATTTTTAAGCGGCTCAGCAGCTGCAATAACAGGCACCTTAGCATCTGCCTCAACTGCGAATGAAGCCGATCCATTAATCACCAATGTNCAAGATTGGGCATCTTTCACTGGAGATGGTGTTGATGAAACACCNTATGGTTTACCAATAGAATTTGAAAATGATGTTATTAGACGAAATGTACCTTGGTTAACTGCTGGCCCGATTTCATCAATAAATTTTACACCAATACATGCCTTAGAAGGCACCATTACACCACAAGGCTGTGCTTTTGAGCGCCACCATTCAGGTGCAATTGAATTACAAAAGAAAGACTACAGGTTAATGATTAATGGGTTAGTAGATAACCCACTTATCTTTACCTATGAAGATCTTGAAAGATTTCCAAGACAAAANCATGTCTACTTTTGTGAATGTGCTGCTAATACTGGTATGGAATGGGCTGGGGCACAATTAAATGGAGCACAGTTTACTCATGGAATGATTCATAACATGGAGTATACAGGTGTACCTTTGAGATTATTATTAAATGAAGCNGGTTTAAATAAAGCACAGGATCTAAAAGATAAATGGGTTTATGTTGAGGGTGCTGATGCTTCATCCAACGGACGCTCAATTCCAATGGAAAAAGCACTTGATGACGTTTTAGTAGCCTTTAAAGCGAATGGCGAGGCACTTAGAAAAGANCATGGTTACCCNGTACGNCTTGTTGTTCCAGGTTGGGAAGGCAACATGTGGGTAAAATGGATCCGAAGAATAGAAGTATCCGATACNCCTGTTGAAAGTAGGGAGGAAACATCTAAATATACAGATGTGTTAGCAAACGGCATCGCACGAAAATGGACTTGGGTAATGGATGCCAAATCTATTATAAC
>JGI26079J46598_1000973_pt1 | contig 11727 bp, 10 predicted proteins | sample SaaInl59LU_5_DNA_FD_46598 | JGI IMG/M metagenome (IMG submission 46598) | reverse complement strand
GGCATCGATTGGCGTTTCAACGGCTGGGGCAACAACACCCAGCTTGAATGGCAGCAAGATGCAGGTATTGCTAGGTTTATCTGCGAATATCTCGGCTGTGAGGTACGATCATCAACGCATCGATTGGCGCTTCAACGGCTGGGGCAACAACACCCAGCTTGAATGGCAGCAAGATGCAGGTATTGCTAGGTTTATCTGCGAATACCTCGACTGTGAGGTACGATCATCAACCCTGACCAATGAAGGTGGCGGCCTACATGTGAGCGGTCAAGATCAGGTACTGTTAACGCAGACTGTGCAGCTTGATCCTCGGCGTAATCCCAACTGGAGTCAGGCGGACGTTGAAAGCGAGATACANGCGCTGCTCGGTACGGAGCGTGCAATATGGCTTGAGCGCGGTTTNNACCGGGACTATGAGGANAACGGNACTCGGGGCCATGTGGATATAGTGGCCTGCTTTACTCCCAATGGTGATGTTTTGTTTCATGAGCAAACTCAAGAACAACATCCCGACCACATCAACTGTCGAGAACTCAGAGCACAGCTTGCGGACGCCGGTCTTAACGTTGTGCCGATCGCTGCGCCGAAGGTGCTTCGAGATAACTATGATTGGGTCGATTACAGCTATTTGAATCACTACGTGTTAAACGGTGCGGTTATTGTCCCGACGTTTGATGATCCCAATGACGACCCTGCGCTGGAGCGCCTGGTGGAAGTGTATCCGGATCGAGCGGTACGTGGCATTGACGCTCGAGTCATCTTTGCGATGGGTGGCGGCGTACATTGCATAACCCAACAACAGCCTTTGGTGTAATGCTTAAGGCGAAAATCGAGATTTATCATGTTCACATATCTAAACCCTGCAGTGCGCAAAACCCTGATTGACCAAGGCAAGCTGGTTAGAGTCAACGCCGAGGGGCAGCCATTGAGTGTTGAGGCCGAGGCGCCTTCGGGCCAGCGTAGTTTGAACTTACTCGGACCCGTACCCTTACCCATAATGCGAGGGGAGTCTCGCCCCGAGGCTCAGTGGTATGCGGCGGTACGCAGCACCGAGTTGAGCGAGGTGGAAAATTTGGCCAGCACCCTGCGCGAGCAAGGAGGTCAACACTTATTCTCCGAACTGGCATCGAGCATGGCGGTAAACAGTGTGCTGGTCATTGGTGATGCCGCTAACGCGGAATCTCCCATGATACGCGTTCATTCCAACTGCCTGACTGGCGACGTGTTCGGATCGCGCCGCTGCGAGTGCGGCCCGCAGCTCGAGGCGGCGATTGATCGTATCGCCGAGGAGCCGGGTGGCGGATACCTCGTCTACATGGCGGGCCACGAAGGTCGCGGCATTGGGTTATGGGCGAAAGCGGCGACCTACTTATTGCAAGATGCAGGCGAAGATACCTATCAAGCCAACCGCTCGCTGGGTTTACCGGACGATTCGCGGGATTTCAGCGACGCAGCAACACTGCTCAAATTTTTTGGTCGTGGTCGCCCACTCCGCCTGCTAACCAATAACCCCAAGAAACTTCAGGATCTTACCGATAACGGCTTGACCAATATTGAGAGAATCAAACATGTCTCGGGAGTGGACGACTGTAACTTGCGCTATTTACAGGCGAAGCGCGATTGGGGCCACACTATCGATGAAGAAGATTTAACCGGCGTTTGAGACGCGCCGGCACGCCAATTAGCTGAGCCACTCCGGCAGAGGTTGGCTCCCCATGGGTATTTCCATGGTATTGGCATTTGCAGCATAGCTATGGCCAACCATCTCATCGTAGGCGCTTTGCTGGCGCAGAAAAAATTCGCACATCACCAGCGCTTTTAATCGGCGCTTCATAGCGAGCAAGTTATGGGTTTTAACGAACTTGCCGTTCGCGTCGGTAATCATTAACTCTTGTCCGTCAATAACTGCCCGCGCGAGATACAAGCTAAGATCCACAGACTCGATCACAATCCGCTCGACGGTAGCTGCTCGGCGTTTAAGCTCTTTCTCAGTGATTTTCATGGGCCGCCTTTTACTGGTTTTCTGATGACTGTTCTTTACTGCTACGTGCGGTCAGTGGAGACGGTTTTCTAGAACAGCCAGAAGAACTCGACAGAATTAGCACAGGCGGCTATGGATGGCTGTACTTGCGATACTTTTCGAGCGCAGGCGCAAGTACATCGAAGTTTTTGTATCGGCGAACAGACTCAGGATTAGCCTCTATCGCATCAAATAGCGCCTCCATTGCACCTGGCGATGCCAGCAAACTCTCTAGGGGATCGATATGCACCGCGATCGTAAAAGCCAGTGCGTCAGATTCGGCTAACCGAGACAGGGTTTGGCGTTCAACGCGATAAAACAAGGGATGCTCAGGCGCAAAGCGTTGCTCGTGATCCAGAGGCCAGCAGAACAACACGTCGTCCTCTTGAATCGACCAATTGAAGCGCTCAATGGGGCGATCGACGGTTAAAAAATCAAACACTCGATCGATCTTCGCCGTCAGCCGGTCGTGAATGGTAGGAATGGGGTCGTGAATACGGGACATCGGGCGGCCAATTTTTTCCGGTAATCGCCAGTGGCTTGGGCTGCACAGGCTTGCCGCTACCATCGTGTACTCACCTTCGATCGATGCCATAACGACTAGATCTTCATGAATTGCCACTGACGCCTGCCACAGCCACTCTTCCCGCGGAAACTGTTCCAACGGCAATGGCTTTGGCAGGGCACACTCAGAGACCTTACGTGCTAGCTCGCAGGCCGCATCGAGACCCTCGGGCAATACCTTGTAAACAGCCTCACCCAAGGTTGCGCGCCGCTCTTGCTTGTGCGCTGTTAGCGCAGCTTGATGCTCCGAGCGCTCCAACCAATGCGATCCCATAGGCTGCATACCCATGCTGATGACATCGGGATGTCGGCAATGCGGCATGTAAAGCGGTGGTGAGTACACGGGTTGATTCCTACAAAAGATGGACGGGTCAGTTTTTAGTCGGCTTAACGCGCGATCATAGTACCTATGATGCCAGAGCTTGAAACTGTCGAAATTACCACCGTGGGAGCAGCATGCGCTGAGCTGCCGCGTTTTAGTGGCGTTTATCGCTTTTTTGGCGAAGATAATAGCTTGCTCTACATCGGCAAAAGTGTCGATATCCGTGCGCGCGTACAGTCGCATTTTCAGGAAGGCCGAAAGCCCGGTCGACACCAGCGCATGATGCAACAAGTTCTGCGTATCGACTGCACCGCTACAGCCGGTGAGATTGGCGCATTACTCGTAGAGAATGCGGCGATTAAAGCTGAAACCCCCCTGTATAACCGGCGTCAACGACGACTCCACAAGCTATGGACGGTGCAGCTACAGCAGGGAAAGGACGGTTTTCTCAAGCCCACCGCCGCCGACTTTAAGCCTGAATCGGAACGTCGGATCGATAGTTACGGCCTGTACAGTAACCAAAAGCATATTGAGTCTAGCCTGCGGCGTCACGCGCGGGATCACGGGCTTTGTGCACAGATGCTGGGGTTCGACAAGGGTACCGGCCCCTGCTTTCAATTTCAGCTAAAGCGCTGTGATGGCGCCTGTGCTGGGCAGGAAAGCGCGAGCGAACACAATGCACGACTATTATCAGTGCTCGATAGCGACCGAATTGCGGCATGGCCGTTTACGGGTCCGCTCGCGCTCGGCGAAACCAATATTCGACCCTGGGAGGGCCAGCCTTCGAACCAATACCACATTGTGGATCACTGGTCTTATCTCGGGAGCGTCGAGAACCTCAATGCCTCACAGCCCTTATTGCAGAGTGAAGGCGCACGTTTTTTTGATCGAGATGCTTACCGGCTGTTAATTTCAGCCATGAGCAAAGGCCGGGTTGAAATCTACGATGCAACCACAGGCGAGCCGTTAGACAATCCGTTTCTAGTCACGGGTCCGCGCGAATGACTGGCACCGTTGTTTGGCTAAAACGAGACTTGCGGCTCGATGATCATGGGCCACTGGCTGAGGCTTTGTCGGTAGGGGAACCCGTACTGCTTGTTTACATTGTAGAGCCCCTTCTGCTGAGTAACCCCCACTACCGGGGTCGGCACTGGCATTTTATTGCTCAGTCACTCAACGATATCAATCAAAGGCTTGCCGGCTTTGGTGCTGAGGTGGTGATTCTCGAAGGGTCAGCACCCGAACTGCTCGCGACCCTGCACAAGACTTTTCCTTTCAATCGATTATTAAGCTATGAGGAAACGGGACTCGGGGTGACCTTCGAGCGAGACCGTGACGTCACGAGGATCGCGCAGCAATGTCGATTTATCTGGCAAGAGTTTCCCACCAACGGTATTGAGCGCGGGCGAACTAATCGACGAGGCTGGAGTCGCCGATGGCATCAAATAATGTCATCGCCGATCCTAACGACCGACTTAGCGCGGCTCGCAGAGCTCTGTATCGACGCGCCGTCGACCCTAGAGTCAAATCGCTGCCAGCGGATTAAGCGATGGCAGCAAGCGCACAAGAACTTCCAAACCGGTGGAATCACCGCGGCACAAAGTACGCTCGAGGACTTTTTAAACCAGCGCGCCTGGGGTTATCAGCGATTTATCTCCAAGCCGGAAGAGAGTCGCGGCCATTGCTCGCGACTGTCACCGTACATTGCGTGGGGGAATCTCTCGATTCGGCAAGTCATGTTTGCCCTCGAGCAACGCAGGCAGCAAGGGGGCTGGAAACGGCCACTCGACGCATTCGAATCGCGACTGCATTGGCACTGTCATTTCATTCAGAAATTTGAGAGTGAATGCCGTATGGAATTCGAAGACATTAACAGAGGCTATCTGCATCACCCTAGAGATCAAGACTCTGAGTTACTTTCGGCATGGTGCGAGGGACGAACAGGCTTACCCCTTATCGATGCATCCATGCGCTGCTTGCTGGCCACTGGGTATATCAACTTCCGATCGCGCGCCATGCTAGTGAGCTTTCTGACTCACTACCTCTGGCTAGATTGGCGCTTAGGCGCCGCCCATCTAGGCTCGCTATTCTTAGACTTTGAGCCGGGCATTCACTATCCACAGATGCAGATGCAAGCAGGCGTTACGGGGATCAATACCATTCGTATCTACAACCCAGTCAAACAATCCTTAGAACATGACCCCGAGGGCCGATTTATACGCCGCTGGCTGCCCGAGCTCGCCGAACTACCCACGCCGCTAGTGCACCAGCCATGGTTGCGCTCGCCGATGGAAAAAATGCTCCACCCCGTTGACTACCCGGACCCCATCGTCGACCTTGAAGAGGCTCACCGACGTGCCCGCGATCGGCTGTGGGCATTAAAAAACGATCCTGTCATCGCGCACGAGCGGCAGCGTATTCTTAACCGACACGTGGAACGTCGGACTTGGGCGACGCCTTTCGCCGCGAAAACCCGCAAAAGTGTAGCAACCCAAACATAGCTGTCTGTTATGCTCTCGTCATAGCAGAGGAGAATAGACATGGCGTTCTTACTAATTGTCATTGGTGTCATCGTCGCTGTCGTTGTAGTGGCGCTAGTGGTCTTGCCAAGCTTTGTCGACGAATCGCAAATTATCGCCTTGGCGCAAGAGCAAGTTCGCAAAGCGACAGGCGGTGAACTCTCTGTTCGAGGTGACACGCAGCTTTCTCTGATCCCTCAGATTGTCATCGTTTTGGGAGACACTACGGTCGACTTACCTCCCCAAGGAGAAGACAGCGGGCGCATTCTTGCTGAGGTGGGGACGATCGATATTAGTATTTCACCCTGGTCATTACTGATGGGGGACACCGAAGTTGGCCAGGTCGCCTTGAACAACACTCAGGTCACGCTGTTTGATGTCGATGGCGCAGTGGCAACCCAACTAACCCTCAAGGAAATAGTCGCTGAGGGCTTGAATACAACCAATAGCCCTATGGGTTTGCGCGCCGAGCTAGCACTGGCGAATCGCGACGGTGGCGAACCGATTGTAGTGACCATGAAAGGAATGGTGCGAGTGCCGAAAGATCTCGACCGCATTTCGATTGATAGGCTGCAAACAGACGTCGATGGCGCACTGACTGAACGTGTTCGAACGACATTGAGCGGTACCGTTATGCTCTCACCGCTCACAGCAACATTGGATCTGGTCGCTAACCTTCCGGGCGGCGATATTGATGGCGACTTGGTGTANGCAAGCCAACAGAGCCCTCAGATTGATCTGACCTTTAGTTCAGATCGACTTGATCTCGACAAAATGTCTCCCGTCGCGAGCACCGCAGAGACCGACACGGCGCAAGACAGTGGCATCAAGCCCCCACCTATCCCCGTGCCTGTNGGTCCNTTAAGGGATTTGGATATGCGCTTAGCCGTCACGGCTAATTCGCTCCTAAGTAATGGCCAAGAGATAACAGGGGCGCAGTTATTGATGCGGGTTGTGAACGGCGTCAGCGACCTCAAATACTTACGCGGGGTGTTACACGAAGGTCAGCTCGATACCACCATGGTTATTGACGCACGGAAACCGGTTATCGACGTAAGCCTTGCAGGCGGGCTCAGCGGCTTTAATATCGACAGCCTTATGACCAGTTTAGATAGCCCTAATACGGCACGCGGCCGAGTGGATATGACCTGGGATGTTGACACTCAGGGCNCGACGGGGGAAGACCTTAAGTTGGGCTTGGNTGGAGACGTGAACGTTACCGGTAGCAATATCGAGATTCTCTCCGTGTCTGCACAAGCCGAGATGTGTCGAGCTATCGCGCAAGTCAACGCAGAGTCACTGACCGCAGACATGCCGGCCACCACTAAAGTCACGTCGTTGGGTGGACGCATTGCATTCGATAACGGTCAGGCCTTGCTCAAAACCTTCGACGTGGCCACTCCCGGCCTTGCGATGCAAGGCACCGGAGCGGCCTCGCTCAATGACTTAACGTTTCAACTGACCGTGAATGCCAGCGTCAACAAAGCGCTTGAAGAGCTCGACCGCGCCTGTCGAATTGAAGAGCGCTATCTGGCCGTGAAGTGGCCCGTTCAGTGCTCGGGAAATCTGATGGGCGAACCCAGTGAGTGGTGCCGCATTGACACGGACAGCATCGTCAAACAAATGCTTCAGTACGAGGCAAAGTCCAAGCTGCAGCGCGAGGCCGATAAGCTAGGCCGAGATGCGGGCAAAGCATTGAAGAAACTGTTCGGTAACTGAGCTATGGATCGCCGCCAATTTATTCGGCTTATCCCGCTTGTTGCGCTGACCACCAGCGCTTTCGCGCAACAAGACAAAGTGGACCCCAAAAGCCCCACGGCTATTGCATTGGGATACAGCACCGATCACGGCCGTGTCGATACGGCACGGTGGCCTAAAAAAGGACAAGACGCGCAGGGAAAGCAGCGATGCCAAACGTGCGCGCTATTCACAAGCACAGACAATGGCAACGGAATCTGCAGTATTTTTGCTGGCAGACAGGTGGCCGGTAACGGCTGGTGTAATGCTTGGACTCGCCAGTAGTTAAACAGCTTTTGTGAAACCACATGAGTTAAACAGCTTTTGTGAAACCAGTTTGCGCTCAAGCTTGCTAGGCTATGGAACCGATATCTCGGAGTAATACAGTTCATGAGCGCACATTTCGATAACAGCTACGCACGCCTAGGCAATCATTATTCGTCGTCGGTGCAGCCGGATACGGCGGCGAATCCCGGTTGGATGCTGTTTAACGACGAATTAGCGAATGACATTAACTGGCCACGTGAATGGCGGCAATCGGAAGCGACCCTCGAGGCCTTGGCTGGCAATCGATTACTTGCAGGCAGTGAACCTATTGCTACCGTGTACGCAGGCCACCAATTCGGGAGTTACAACCCCCAGCTCGGCGACGGCAGAGCAATTTTATTGGGCGAATGGCTCACTGACACCGGCCGCAGAGTCGACATACAGTTAAAAGGTGCGGGCGCTACGCCCTTCTCCCGCGGAGGCGATGGTCGCTCTCCGATGGGTCCCGTTGTTCGAGAGTTCGTAATTAGCGAAGCCATGCATACGCTGGGAGTACCCACCACGCGCGCACTCGCGGCAGTTGCTACGGGAGAGCGGGTTTATCGAACGCGGGTCGAACCCGGGGCAATTCTGACCCGTGTTGCCAGCAGTCACTTACGTATCGGTACCGCGCAATATTTTGCCATGACCCAGGGTGGTGAAGGCCTCGCCGAATGGGTAGATTACGTTGTAGAGCGCCACTATGCAGAGGCCTGGGAGAGAGGCGTTCATAAATCCAAAGCATCTGTACTACTTGCCGAGGTGGGCAAGCGATTGGCCTCGCTGGCCGCACACTGGCAGAGCTTAGGCTTCATCCATGGCGTCTTAAATACTGACAATATGCTCTTGTGTGGCGAAACCATCGACTACGGCCCCTGTGCTTTTATGGACGGTCACGATCCCAAGCGCGTATTTAGCTCTATCGACTCGCAGGGTCGCTACGCATACGGCAATCAACCCAGTATTGTGCACTGGAATTTAAGCGTGCTGGCCCAGTGTCTGCTGCCGCTTATCAGTGATGACGAAGAACAAGCACTGGCGGTGGCCCAAAGCATCGTAGATGCCTTCCCACAGCAATACACCGACGCGTACTCTGGATTTATGGCCGCAAAATTTGGCCTTGATGGCCTTCGAGCCGATGACAAGCAGCTAGTCGACGAGTTTTTTGAGGCCATCGGCGAAGATGCATTGGATTTCACCCTCGCATTTCGTTGGCTGACGGAAACCGCCCAGGGTACGATTGATCACACACCGATGCCCGAATTGTTCACCCCGAATGCCGCATTGAATACGTGGTTACCCAAGTGGCGAACGCGGAGAAACAAGGCGTCCGAGGCATCCAATAAGCGCATGGCGGCGTCTAATCCAGTGGTCATACCCAGAAATCACCAAATAGCACGCGCAATTGAAGCCGCCGAAGCGCACGATTACTCCATCATGATAGCGCTCAATAAGCGCTTAAGTGCCCCCGCAGTTTGGTCTGAAGGGGATACTACGTGGGCCGCTGGCCCTCAACCGGAAGAAATTGTGCAAAGGACTTTTTGTGGCACATGACGTCGCCACGTATAATTAACGCATTCTGATATCGAGAGCTCCCGTGACTTACGAATTCCTTGGCAAAACTGTTAGCGGCCCCTTTACGATTCCGTCAGGTATCGTGACCACCGCCCCGAGTATTATTCAGCGCATCATGCGCGATGTACCCGCCGTCGGCGTCATCACCACCAAAAGCATTGGCTTAGAGCCTCGAGTAGGCAATCGTGAACCTATCTACAGCCAATATGCCCCAGGCAGCTTTGTTAACGCAGTCGGGCTGACTAATCCTGGCGCGCATGCATCGCTTGAGGCGCTAAGCCAGCTTAACGTGCCGGATGACAAGTTTCTGTTGGTGTCTATTTTCGGTGGCAGCGTCGAAGAATTTGTGACCACTGCCAAGTTACTCGAGCCCGTCGCCGATGGCTTTGAACTCAACCTGTCGTGTCCGCATGCCTCAGGCTATGGCATGGCGATGGGACAAGACCCTCAAATGGTGGGAGATATTATCCGCGCAGTTAAAGCGGCTGTGAGCGTGCCCGTCATACCTAAGCTCACGCCCAATGTTGCTGACATCGCAGAGATCGGGAAAGCGGCCATTGCTGCAGGTGCTGATGGCTTGTGCGCAATCAACACCGTAGGCCCAGGTTATACCGAGAGCCACGGCTCCCCGGTGCTGAGTAATGGTGTCGGCGGCATGTCGGGCAAGGGGGTTTTACCGATAGCGTTAAAATGTATTCGAGAGCTCCGACAGATTACCGACAAACCCATAATAGGCTGCGGCGGGTTCTCAAGCGCAGCCGACTGCAAAGCAGCTCTGTCTGCGGGCGCAAGCATACTCGGTGTCGGCTCAGCACTTACTGGCATGGACACCGCTGACTTGCAGCACTACTTCGAAACGTTGACTCACGATCTTGATCGCGGCACCGAGAACGCCGAAACACTGATNCGATACGATATGGATATGGCGTTCAAAGCGGTCACNGTTGTTAGCAACGACGCCGTGTGTGACGACATCACCGTGCTCACTTTTAAAGAGCAGCTCAATATTCAACCGGGAGAGTATGTTTTCGTCTGGATTCCCGGCGTGGGAGAAAAGCCCTTTTCATGCCTAACCGACAGCCCTCTCCGACTTGCAGTCATCGACGTCGGTGAGTTCACCCATGCTTGCTACGATCTAGCTCCCGGGTCAGAAATTTATATCCGCGGCCCTTATGGAACACCGGTAGAGCCNCCCGAAGACACTACGATTATGTGTGTCGCTGGCGGAACAGGACTGGCCGCGGTTTACCAGATAGCGCGGGATTTTGGCACCAATGAGCAACCGGCAACCATTTTCGCCGGCGCAAGAAGTGCCGATCGTCTCTACTTCCTCGAGGAATGTGAAGCCGTAGCACGGGTCGTCGTTGCTACCGACGACGGAAGCGCCGGTCACCATGGTCGTGTGACGGAGGCGCTTGAGGCGCAGCTATCGACAATGACCGCTGCCGAGCTCGATACGCTTATGTTTTACAACTGCGGACCCGCACCTATGATTCATGCGGCGGAGGCGGTACAGCGCAAGTATTGCAAACCCGAACAAGTTTTCAGTGCAATTGATTACGTGACTAAGTGTGGCGTGGGCATTTGCGGTGCGTGTGCATCACCCGACGGCCGGCGCATTTGCATGGACGGCCCTTTTATCAATATTGAACCACCTGTGATTAGCGCGCGTTGAGGCACACAACCTAGAGTATGTAGATATGAAGGAAGATGACAAGCCAAATGCAGAGATGCTAAGCGCTGCCTCTTATGCTGCATTCATAGACAGCCCAGAGCCGTCGTTTAAACATACAACGTATTTTTCGGCCTACGACGCACTGCTATCGAAGTACCGCGGCAAGCCGATTACCTTCGTTGAGATCGGCGTTCTGAACGGCGGTTCATTGTTTATGTGGCGCGAATTCTTTGGGCCACAAGCCCGAATCATTGGCGTTGATTTGAATCCTGGCGCGAAAAAGTGGGAACAACATGGGTTTGAGATTTACATAGGCTCGCAACAAGATCCCACTTTCTGGGAGCAGTTCCGTAAAGATATTGGCGAGATAACCGTCGTACTCGATGACGGTGGACATACCTTTTTGCAGCANATCATAACAACTGAATGTTTACTCGATAATATTTCTGACGGCGGTATGTTGATTGTCGAAGATACACACACTTCGTACATGAATGATTTTGGTGATCGGAACCTGAATTTTTTAAAGTATGTTTTCCAATGTATCCACAGAATCAACTCACGCTTTGGCGAATTTCAGCCACCGCAAGAAGACACCCGAATTTTTTCTCTTGAAGTCTTTGATTCGATTGTTGCCTTTAAAGTAGACAGACCGAAGTCGAGCATAAAGTCAGAGCCTATTTGGAACCATCTGCCCAGCGAAGGCGATGAAGCGAAAGACTTCAGAGCGAACGATAAGGAATCGCTTAACCGCAATCGAGAACAAATTAATAACATTCTGTCCAACGCATTTTCGATACATAGAAAAGCAAAGGAATAAGGCATCAGTCTAGACAATCTTTCAAGACGACACTCTTCATTCCCATCATTGTCAGATCATCCGCACGTGCAGCAGAACGCCTCGGACTCTGGCTAACGTGGACTTAATCGGCAGCCACGTAAAGTCTCAATAGTTTTACCCGTAAGGGGTGACGCGCCCTGCTCTGTCCTTCAGAATGAGGGCTTATTC
>JGI26079J46598_1000966_pt1 | contig 11778 bp, 10 predicted proteins | sample SaaInl59LU_5_DNA_FD_46598 | JGI IMG/M metagenome (IMG submission 46598) | reverse complement strand
CACCCAGCGGTACCACAGTCTAAGGACCCTGGAGCACGGACCAACGGCAAGGGGTTACTGAGCCCAATCGCTACAGTTGAGACAAAGGACCACGGACCGGGCCCCCCTATCATAGGGCCCCGCGTCTCGGACCACGGGCCTTTAGTATTAGTCTTACAAATTCATTCGGGGGTAATTTTATTTGACAACTGAATCGCTATTCACGCATCAATTTCAAGCTCAATCGAACCGCCGCTCTTACTGAGTGGCGCCAATTATTGAGCGCATAGATTCAGGCTGCGCCAGCAATCTGATGCGAGTTCGCGTTAGTTTGACAGAACCCTAACAGCTTATTTCCGCACCCATACAGCGTCGTTTCTGGAACTTGCCTGACAAGCTGAAATGAACCACATCCCGTCTAATGCGGCGTCGATCCCAGGGAGGAGGCGCCCAACATTCGATCCTGTGATGAGATCTGCAGCATCACTGTAGACATTAGCAAAACCCTCCAGATACCCTTCAGGATGACCCGGGGGGATGCGAGTCCAGCGGTCAGCCCCTTCGCCCAAGCCAGCGCCGCCTCGTGTCAGGATTTGGGGCGCAGCACCAAACCTGGAAAAACGCATTTGGTTTGGGTTTTCCTGGCACCATTCTAGGCCGCCATTTTCGCCAAAAATTCGCAAGCTCAGGCTGTTTTCGCGGCCTACGGCAACCTGGCTGGCCCAGATCATGCCACGCGCACCCCCTTCGAGACGCAAGAGAATATGTGCATTGTCATCGACCTGACGCCCATCAACGAAACTGTGCAGATCCGCGGACAGTGCCTCTGTANCAAGACCGGACACGAAGGAAAGCAAATTGAAAGCATGGGTGCCGATATCGCCAATTGCGCCAGCGCCAGATCGTTTCGGGTCTGTGCGCCAATCGGCCTGTTTGTTTTGGGTGTCCTCGGTTAGCCAGTCTTGTGCATATTCAGCCTGAACGACGCGCAACCTGCCCAGATCTCCGCGCGCAACCATCTCGCGCGCCTGCCTTATTAGAGGGTAACCGGTATAATTGTGGGTGAGAATAAATTTCGCCTTGGACGCCTCAACGGCGGCCCTGATTGCCTCAGCATCTTCTGGTGTCGCGGCAAGTGGCTTGTCGCAGATCACGGTGATCCCGGCGTTCAAAAATGCGATTGTGGGGCCAGCATGCAAGTGGTTTGGCGTCACAATCGCCACAGCATCGATGCCATCCGGTCGTGCCGCTTCAACGGTGGCCATTTCGGCATAGCTAGCATAGGTGCGATCAGGCGCGATGCCGAGGTCGGCGGCGGAGGACGCGGCGCGTTCCAGATCAGAGGACAACGCCCCCGCAACAAGTTCCCATTTCCCATCAAGACGGGCGGCAAAGCGGTGGACGCCACCAATAAATGCCCCTTGGCCCCCACCAACCATTCCAAGTTTCAAAGGGTTCATAGACCTAACATCCGCTTGATCTGTGCATCGTCGCGATCACCGCCTGCGAAGTCATCGAACGCCTTATCCGTTGTTTCAATCAGATGGCGGGCGATGAAGGGTGCACCTTCGGCTGCACCTTGTTCAGGGGATTTAATGCAGCATTCCCATTCCAAAACTGCCCAGCTGTCATAGCCATATTGGGTGAGCTTCGAGAATATCCTAGCGAAATCAACCTGACCGTCGCCCAACGACCGGAAACGCCCGGCACGTTCGGTCCAATTCTGATAGCCGGAGTAAACCCCCTGACGTCCGCTTGGGTTGAACTCGGCATCCTTGACGTGAAAGGCATTGATCCGTTCGTGATACAGATCGATAAATTGCAGGTAGTCCAGTTGCTGGAGCAGGAAATGCGAAGGATCATAATTGATCATCGCGGCCTCATGCCCACCGCAGGCATCCACGAACATTTCAAACGTCGCACCGTCAAAGACGTCTTCACCGGGGTGAATTTCGAACCCGATGTCCTGCCCGTGGTCCTGGTAGTGGTTCAAGATTGGGGTCCAGCGGCGACCCAATTCGGCGAATGCTTCTTCCACCAGTCCGGCGGGGCGTTGTGGCCACGGATAAAGGAATGGAAACGCCAAAGATCCTGTGAAGCTGACAGTATGAGATAAACCGAGCCGCTCGGATGCGATTGCGGCTTTCATCATCTGATCAATCGCCCAGTCCTTGCGCGCAGCGGGTTTGCCGTGAAGGTGCGCCGGGGCGAAGGCATCAAAGGCTTCGTCATAGACTGGATTTACAGCGACAAGCTGGCCCTGAAGGTGCGTGGAAAGCTCGGTGATTTCGACGCCAGCGTCATGACAGATTCCTTTAACATCGTCGCAATAAGTTTGACTGTTGGCGGCAGTATCAAGATCAAAGAGACGCGCGTCAAATGTTGGGATTTGTACCCCGTTATAGCCCANCCCAGCGGCCCAGCCCACGATTTCGCTTAGCGAGTTAAAGGGGGAATCCGCGCCAGCGAATTGGGCAAGAAATAGCCCCGGCCCCTTGATTTGAGTTTCCATGGCGTTCTCCAATGTTATCAGGTGTCTGTCGGAATTTCCAACTGCTGCATCAACGGCAGACTTTGGTCCTGTAATTGCTGAATTGCAGCTTTAGCCAGAAAACGACCTGCGAGCCCAACATCCTCGATCTCGACGATAATATTTTCGCGAAACATCTTAAGGATAGGGATCACTTCCTTACTATAAACGTCGATATCCTGACCCAGTTTGCGCCCGTGTTTTTCGATTGCAACGATCGCTGAAATTGCAGCCTTGGACGACGTGCAAAGCACTGCATCGATCTCTGGTGATTGCTCCAACCTACGCGTCACCCAGTGAAGGATGGCCTCGGACGGCTGATCGCTGTCGACATTTTCGGAAATGCGGTACTTGATAGCCAATTGCGCGCCCTCTTGTTCGAGACCACGCACCATATCCTGCGAATAGTTCTGATTCCGCGGCGGTAGGATCGCGAGGATGTTCTTCCGCCCGCGCTTGGCCAATCGGTTTAGCGCAACACCGATGAAAGCAGTGTTGTCGTAATCGTAATAGGCGTGCTGGTCGGCCCACTTGGTCCGCCCGTGGGTTACGAACGGAAATTGTTTCTTCAGCAAGTAGGCGACGCGCTCGTCCGCGGGTTTTGTCATGTTAAAAATGACTGCATCTGCCGATCGTGTCTCGACGATGTATTTGATTGGACGCAGAGGGTCTTCGTCGGGAAACCACGGTAATACGTTCAAGTGAAACTGAGTGCCCCGCAATTCTTTGGCGATCGAATTGGTCAGCTTGGCCACATTGTTCAGCACGTCTCCCTCCGCGGGAACGACCAAGCTAATAACATTGGTTCGGCCTGTCCGTAGACGAAGTCCGGCCCGGTTGGGGACATATCCAATCGCTTCTGCAATTCGCGCTACGAGTTCCTTGGTATCTGCGCCGATATCCGACTCGTCACGCATCGCGCGTGAAACTGTCGTGACGGCAAGGCCGCTGATCCTCGCAATCGTTTTTAGGGTCGGTCTTTCACCGGCATTGACCAGGCCACGCAGCTCTTCTTCGTTCAATTTTGCAACTTTGATCGCGGTGATTTTCATCGTGCTTGTTCCTCCTGCAAATGTTGCAAAACACTTAACTGACAGTGTTCCGAATTGGCAATTGATCGCTGGCACCCAGTATAAACAGGTCTGCTGTAAGTCTTATAGCGAAATTAAAAAAACACTTGCAAGCATAAACTGTAACGATGTAGTGATTACTGTATCGATACAGATTGGGAGGAATCATCGTGAAACTTACAACTAAACTTTTGACCGCCACCGCGATTGTCGCGGCATCCGGCGCATTCGCTGAAGACCTTGAAGTCATGCACTGGTGGACATCTGGCGGCGAGGCTGCTGCCGTCGGCGAATTGGCTAAGGCGTTTGACGCTACTGGAAACAAATGGGTCGACGCTGCCATTGCTGGCGGCGATGCTGCGCGTGCCGTTATGGTCAGCCGCCTGACCGGTGGTGATCCAATGGGCGCATTTCAGTTCAACCACGGACGTCAGGCAGAAGAACTGATTGAAGCTGGGCTGCTGCGCGACATCACCGACATCGCTGAAGCAGAGGGTTGGACTGATATCATCAACCCGCCGTCATTGTTGGAATCCTGCACTGTTGACGGTCGTATCTATTGCGCACCCGTGAACATCCACTCTTGGCAGTGGCTCTGGTTGTCGCACAAAGCATATGACGATGCCGGCCTCGACGTGCCAACCAATTGGGATGAGTACGTCGCTTCCGCTAGTGCTTTGAACGACGCTGGCAAGCTCCCGCTCGCAATGGGTCAGCAAGGCTGGCAGCAACGCGGCTTGTTCAACACTTTGTTTGCTGCGCTGGTACCGAACGAAGTATTCTTAGCGGTTTATGATGACAAGGATGCCGATGTCGCCGCAGGTGCGGATGTTGCACGGGTTTTTGCCGCTGCTGCTGATGCCCGTGAAATGGCATCAAATTCCACGGTGCAAAACTGGAACGACGCAACCAACTTGGTGATTACTGGCCAAGCTGGCGGTCAAATTATGGGTGACTGGGCACAGGGCGAATTCGCCGTGGCCGAACAGGTTGCAGGGACAGACTACAGCTGTCTACCGGGCCTTGGTGTCACTGAACTTCTGAGCACGGGCGGCGACGCATTCTACTTCCCTGTCTTGACGGATGAGGCGCAGATCGCAGCACAGTCAGAACTTGCAGCTCTGATGCTCCGTCCGGACACGCAGGTTGCGTTCAACCTCGCTAAGGGTTCCCTGCCGGTGCGTGGTGACATCGATTTGTCGGCTGCGAATGACTGCATGCAAAAGGGCCTGGCCCTTCTGGCTGATGGTGCAATTCTGCCCGACACAGCTCAACTGATCACTCCTGATACAGCGGACCAGATCAGCACGTTGTTCATTGAGTTCTTCGCTGACTCATCGATCACAGTCGAAGACGCGCAGGTGCAGTTCGCGAGCATCATCGCGACAGCTCGGTAATCCGCAACTTTGGCCGGTCCGCAACAATGCGGACCGGCATCATTTAGGTGTTTGGCACGGCATTTCGGATGCCGGTCAGCGCGTGGGAAAAGATTATGTCATCAACACGCCCGAACCAGTTGTTCCGCAACAAATCGGCAAAAATTGCAGCGATCCCGATGATCGTGACCGCTCTTNTCGTCTTTGTTGGCGGTACGATCTGGACTGTCGTTTACAGCTTTACCAATTCCGGTCTTCTGCCGCGTTTGCAGTGGGTTGGCCTGGATCAGTACGAACGTTTGTGGNCCACGCGAAAATGGCTCGTTTCTATCGAAAACCTTGCGATCTACGGACTTTGCATGTTGGTGCTGGTTTTTGTGATCGGGTTCATCCTTGCCGCGCTGATTGATCAAAAAATCCGGTTTGAAGATACAATTCGCACGGTCATCCTTTATCCCTATGCGCTCAGTTTTGTTGTTACGGGCCTGGTCTGGCAATGGATGCTGAACCCGGANTTCGGAGTGCAAAAGGTCGTGCGTGGATGGGGCTGGGAGAGTTTTACATTCGATCCGCTCTATAGTGCCGACATCGCGATCTACGGCGTGTTGATTGCCGGTATCTGGCAGGGCAGCGGGCTTGTTATGGTACTGATGTTGGCTGGNTTGCGCGGTATCGATCAAGACGTCTGGAAGGCATCTCGTGTGGACGGCATTCCGACTTGGAAGGCTTATATTTTCGTTATCATTCCTATGATGCGACCTGTGTTTGTTACCACATTGGTCATTGTCGTCACCGGGATCGTCAAGATCTACGATTTGATCGTCGCACAAACAGGTGGAGGCCCGGGCATATCTACCGAAGTTCCTGCGAAATACGTCTACGATATGATGTTTCAGGCCAACAACCTTGGGCAAGGCTTTGCCGCCTCGACTATGATGCTGGTGACTGTAGCGCTGATCGTCATCCCTTGGGCAATTCTTGAATTCGGAGGCTCGAAGCATCGTGATTGATATTACGTCCGCACCCCTCACCGGCCCGCAGGGTCCAAAGCCGCGCAAGTCCTTTTCGCGTCGCAATATTTTCCTTTNTGGCACGCTGATAACCATCGCATTGTTTTATGCGCTACCCCTTTACGTGATGTTCATTACATCCCTCAAAGGGATGCCGGAAATCCGCCTTGGCAATGTGTTTTCCCCGCCTCTAGAGGTGACGTTTCAGCCNTGGGTCAAAGCGTGGTCAGAGGCTTGCACAGGCTTGACCTGCAACGGGTTGAGCACAGGATTCTGGAACTCTGTTCAAATCACTATACCATCCGTGGTCTTGTCGATCATCATCGCGTCCGTGAATGGCTACGCATTGTCCAACTGGAAATTCAAAGGCGCTGATGCGTTCTTCACCATCCTGATCTTTGGCGCGTTTATTCCTTATCAGGTCATGCTCTATCCAATTGTCATCATGCTCCGCGAAGTCGGACTTTATGGCTCTCTTGGCGGGCTGGTTCTTGTCCATACTGTCTTTGGCATGCCGATCCTGACGCTGTTGTTTCGTAACTATTTCACGTCGCTACCCGAGGAGCTGTTCAAAGCCGCGCGGGTGGATGGTGCCCGGTTCTGGGCGATCTACGCGAAAGTTATGGTCCCAATGTCCCTGCCGATTTTTACCGTCGCTGTAATTTTACAGGTGACAGGTATTTGGAACGACTTCTTGTTTGGTGTCGTTTACACCAGCCCAGACAATTACCCGATGACGGTATCGCTCAATAACATCGTGAACTCCACGCAGGGCGTGAAGGAATACAATGTCAACATGGCAGCCACGATCCTGACAGGTCTTGTGCCGCTCTCCATCTATTTCGTTTCCGGACGATTGTTCGTGCGTGGCATCGCAGCCGGCGCAGTAAAGGGCTGAAAATCATGCAAAACTCTGTTGAAATCAAAGACCTCGACCTGCAATTTGGCGCAGTGAAAGTTCTTCAAAATCTCAATCTTGAGATTGGCAAAGGTGAATTTCTGGTGCTCCTCGGATCATCAGGNTGCGGGAAATCGACACTGCTGAACTGTATCGCGGGGCTCTTGGATGTGTCCGGTGGTCAGATCCATATTAATGACCGTAATGTCACTTGGGCGGAACCATCCGATCGCGGCATTGGNATGGTGTTCCAATCCTACGCGCTTTATCCGCAGATGACAGTGGAGGGTAACCTTTCGTTTGGCCTAAAAAACGCGAAGCTCCCCAAACCCGAGATTGCAAAGCGGNTAAAACACGCCTCGGAAGTCCTACANATTGAGCCGCTGTTGAAACGCAAACCCGCTGCTCTTTCGGGCGGCCAACGACAGCGGGTCGCCATTGGCAGAGCCTTGGTGCGCGATGTAGATGTGTTCTTATTTGATGAACCGCTGTCAAACCTTGATGCTAAGTTGCGCGCAGACCTTCGGGTTGAGATCAAGCGCCTGCACCACAAGCTTCAGAACACGATGATCTATGTGACCCATGACCAGATTGAAGCGATGACGCTGGCGGATCGTATTGCCATCATGCGCGGCGGTCAGATCATGCAGCTAGGCTCACCGGACGANATTTATGGCCGGCCGATCAACAAATACGTCGCTGACTTTATCGGCTCACCCTCAATGAATTTCCTTGAAGGGAATATCCAAAACGGGACCTTCGAGGTGGGTGAACTGTCGATCCCGCTGGACGGCTATGAATTTGGNGATGCAGGCGCTGCAACAGAAGGGGCCGCGACCATGGGCATTCGACCTGAACATGTGGTGACCGGCGAACTGGTTGAAAGCACCCCGTTCCAGGTCGACGTTGAGGTCAACCTGATCGAGCCGACTGGTTCGGACACGCTGGTCGACTGCGAAGTTGCTGGCCAACATTTCCGGGTACGGATGGACGGACAATCGCGAGTGAGCGTCGGCGAAAAACTGCGCCTCGGCTTTGCCCCAGCTAGAGTGTCGTTGTTTGATTCGAAAACCGAATTGCGCCTTTGATCACTTGCCGATGCCTGCGGGTCTGACACCTGTGCTATCTCTATTAAGGACTGAAAAATGCATACTATCTCCTACCAGCTCTACTCTTCGCGCAACTGGGACGCGGACGAAACTTTCGCCATGCTTGCCGAAGTCGGGTACAAAGAAGTCGAAGGGGTCGGCCCCCATTACGAAGACACAGCTGCAACCAAAGCCCGCCTTGAGCGCTTTGGGATGACCATGCCGACGGGTCATTTCGCCCCAGACTTCATCGAGAGCGAACCTGAAAAAGTAATCGAGATCGCGAAAGCTCTTGGAATTACTTGCGTTATCGCGCCTTTCATTCCACCTGTAGAGCGCCCAACAACAATGTCCGGCTGGACTGCCTTCACGGAGCGACTGGTCAAAATGAGTGAACCGATTGTCGCTGCAGGTTTGGAATTTGCTTGGCACAACCACGATTTTGAATTCGTTCCGGTCGACGGCCAGTTCCCGCTTGATCTGATCGCTGCGGCCTCGCCTGACATCAAGTTCGAGCTTGATTTGGCGTGGGTCCATGTGGCCGGACAAGATCCTGTGGAATGGCTGCAAAAATACAAGGGCCGCATCGTTGCGGCCCATGTAAAGGACGTCGCCCCTAAAGGGGATTGCGCCGACGAGGGTGGCTGGGCTGACGTGGGCCATGGCGTTATGGATTGGAAAACTATCAAACCCGCTATGGATGCCGCAGGCGTGACCCGCTACGTCGTGGAGCATGACAACCCCAACGACCACGTCCGCATGGCGGCACGTTCGCTGGCGGGCGTTCAAGCATTCTAAGGAGCACACGACATGAAAGATTTCGGTGTAGGCATCATTGGGTGCGGCAACATTTCGGCCTCTTACCTCAAACTGTCTCATCTCTTTAAAGGGATTGACGTACGCGCTGTTGCTGATCTGAACATCGACACAGCACAGGCCCGCGCCGATGAGTTTTCGGTACGCGCGGAGACTATCAGAGGCCTGCTGGCCGCAGATGACATCGACATCATCATCAACTTGACCATTCCGGCGGCACATTTTGGTGTCACCAAGCAGATCCTTGAGGCGGGCAAACACGCCTATTCCGAGAAGCCCTATGTTTTGACCTTGGAAGAGGGCGAGGCCTTGCGCGCCTTGGCAAACGAAAAAGGGCTGCGCGTGGGGTCTGCACCGGACACATTTCTGGGCGGCGCGCACCAGCTAGCGCGTGCCGCGATCGACGAGAACATGGTCGGCGACATTATCGGTGGCACATGTCACGTGATGTCACGCGGGATGGAGGCTTGGCACCCTAATCCGGACTTTTTCTTCCAACCCGGTGGTGGCCCAGTTCTTGACCTTGGACCATATTACGTCACCAATCTTGTGCAACTCATCGGGCCGGTCAAATCTGTCTCGGCTATGGCGTCCGCCAGCTTCCAGACACGCACCATTGGCATTGGGCCAAGGGAGGGCGAGACGGTTCCAGTGGAGACTCCCACCAATGTACACGCCCTTCTTGAATTCCATAACGGCGCGTTGATAACGCTCGGCGCAAGCTGGGATGTTTGCGCACATCGTCATGAGAATATGGAACTCTATGGCAGCGATGGTTCGCTTTACCTACCTGATCCAAATTTCTTTGGCGGTGAGGTTCTCCTAGCCAAACAGGTCGATGATCTAACCGTAATCGCAAATCCCAATCATCCGTTTTCAACATCCAATGCCAAGGATGGGCAAGGTAATGACCGTGCCAATTACCGTTGCGCGGGCTTGGCCGATATGGTGGCTAGTATTGCAGCAGATAGGCCACATCGGTGTAGTCTTGAACTGGCGACCCATGTGGTTGAGGTGATGACCGCAGTTCTGCACTCGGCTGAAAGCCGGCAATGGGTAGATATGGTTACAATCTGCGACCGGCCGGAGGCACTGACCCCGGATCACGCCCGCGCCTTACTCGCCTGAAATCCAGTTTGTGAAGGAAGATAATGATAAACCATTTAGTACTCGTCGTGGACGTTGCTTGTGTGATGGACCGTCTGAAGGTCTTGAACTACTTTCCTAAAAGGTGACCGAGAAGGAGGCAAACGTGATTGAAACGATATACTATGGATTTTTTATGGGCTTAGGGGCCACTTTGGCTATGGATCTCTGGGCGGTCATTCAACATCGCATCTGGAATTTACCATTGCCAAATTGGGCGATGCCGGGGCGTTGGTTCGCCCATCTATTCAAAGGTCAGGTTTTTCATCAAGATATTTCGCAAGCTAAAGAGGTTCCAAGTGAACTGCTTTTAGGCTGGCTATTTCACTACGGGGTTGGTGTTGCATATGGCATATTGTTTTTGCTCATTGTGGGAACGGAGTGGCTGGTCAACCCCGGGTTTTTGTCGGCTTGGATATTCGCATTGGTTACGATCGCAGCGGGTTGGTTTATCCTCCAGCCTGGAATGGGCCTAGGCTGGGCGGGTAAAAATACACCGGCGCCGTGGAAAACACGAGGTCTTGGATTGGTCGCTCATACAATTTTTGGTCTGGGCTTGTGGGGATCTGGCTTATGGCTGGGCTAGGAAGTTCGAAACTCAAATTATTGGGTGTGGACAGGAGAGCTTTTTAGAAATGAATTTGCTGCTGTCACGGTTACTTTTCTTGGAATTATTGGGACGAATTTGTAGCGAGCGTGAATGACAAAACATTCTCCATTCTGCGATTTTAAAACAAGCCCATGTATTATGCGCATTGCTATAATGCTGTATCTTCAGTTCCCACTTTTGCTTAGCAATGTGGAAGACCTTCTCCATGAGCGGGGTGCTGGATGGAGGGCATCAAGTTTTCAAATGGTNAGTAATCACCCATAGCTTTTTNCACCTCCATCACATCACAGACGACACCCGACACCCCTATAGGGGTGTGTCGTGTCGTGTCGCCTCATGTGAATGATGGCATTCGACGACAGTGGCGATGTCGCCATTATGTCGCCTTGTTGCCCAACCGATAAATGTCATCGCTACATTTCAATAAGCCATTGTCTACAAGGCCTTCTCTTGCGCGCCTGAATGCAGTGTCTTTGCTCTTAATATTGTCGCCTGTATGTCGTTCGTTAAACAACGGACGCCACTNATCTAGCGCCAATCCAGCAGAGGCGACATTGCCCTTTGTCGCTTCATAAAACGTATCCATAGCCAACCTCTGACTGCCGGAGAGCTTGGTTTTGGGAACCGATCTAATCACCTGTTGCAACGCGATTGACGGATCAACGCTGACTTTCAAAAACTGCATCGTATCAAACTGCGGCCCATCCTTCTGCTTCTCGCAGCTTACAATGATGTCGTTTTCACCAAGTGACTTAACCAAAATTTCCGTATCCAGCGCTCCCTTGAAGGCGGTTGAACCGCGCGCGCGGTCTTGGTTGTTGTGACCAGTGTGATGAACAAGCATGACGGCACACTGGTAATCATGCTTCAGTTTGTCTGCCGTCTGAACAAGCTCACCCATTTCTTTGGCGTTATTTTCATCTTTGCCTGCCATGTGCCGTGCGACTGTATCAATGATGATCAGCTTTGGATTGCCTCGTGTTTTGGCGATTTCCTCAACCTCTTTGCAGAAGGCGTTGAGTGGCGCTTCGTTAAAGAGATCCACTGCCCGATCAGTGATCGCGAACGACGCCGCACGAAGATTGCTGCCATTGTGTTTGCACCAAGCCTCCGCTCGCCGTGGCATGCCAAGATGTCCCTCACCCGCCGACATGATGACCAGACCTTTAGATGCACCAAAGCCGTGATAATCTTTCCCAGTCGCCAAGCTCAGTGCAATATCTAAGGCCACAAAGGTTTTGCCGGAACCAGACGG
>JGI26079J46598_1000961_pt1 | contig 11797 bp, 9 predicted proteins | sample SaaInl59LU_5_DNA_FD_46598 | JGI IMG/M metagenome (IMG submission 46598) | reverse complement strand
GCTACAAAAGAATACTCAGAGTTTAGCACTAGAAGTAAAAATGAAATAACAATTAATCCAGATGGCTCAGCAAAGGAATCATTAAGCGGATTAGATAAAGAATATATTACAGAATACAGTTATGGAATTTTGGAAAGTTTTAATTTGATTTTTCCAAGATTTATGGGTGGAGGAAGCTCAGAAAGGATTAGAGAAGATTCAAAACTCATGGATTTTATCAGAACATTAGATCCTAGTCAAGCTCAACAAGTTTACCAATATTCCAAAGTATATTGGGGAAATCAACCAATAGTGGCAGCACCTGCTTACATAGGTATTTCCATATTTTTTATTTTTTTAATTTCTATTCTGCTTGTTAAGGACTTAAATAGAAAATGGATATTAATAGCTGTAGTAATATCTTTATTACTTTCCTGGGGAAAGAATTTTACGTTTTTGACAGATTTAATGATAAACTACTTTCCATTATACGATAAGTTCAGGGCAGTTTCCTCAATACAGGTGATTGTTGAATTTTGTATTCCTTTATTTGCTGTTATTGGCTTAAAAAACTTTTTGTCTAGCAATACAGATGATATACATAAACTAAATTCATTGAAATATGTATCACTATTTTTAATTCCACTTATTTTAATTTTCTATTTTTTTGGAACTAGCTTATTTGATTTTAAATCTGATTTTGAAATTTTTTCTCAATACCCTGAAATTCTGAAATTAATCATTGAAGAAAGACAATATGTTTTTGAATCTGATGTATTAAGATCTTTAATAATTGTTATTTGCTGTTCAATGACTTTTTATATGTTTATAAAGAAATTAATAAGAAAAGATTTAACGATTTTTATTATTTCAGCTATTTTAATATTTGATTTATGGACCGTAAATAAAAATTATGTTAACTCTGAACAATTTGTAAAAAAATCTTTGGTTGAAGTTCCATTTCAAAAAACAATTGCAGATAAAGCTATTTTAAAAGACAATTCAGATTATAGAGTGTTTGAGCCAATGCGCGGGTTTTCGAACGCTAGAACATCATATTTTCACAAATCAATAGCAGGATATCATGCTGCAAAACCAAAGAGAATTCAGAATCTTTATGATTTCTATATCAGTAAAAACAGCTATAATGTGCTTGATATGTTAAACGTTAAATACATTATTCAAGAAAGTGAAGATAATCCATTAGGTGTTACAAGAAATCCCAATAATTTAGGTAATGCTTGGTTTATAAAAAATATTGTTAATGTCGAAACTCCAAATGATGAATTATTAGGTTTAAATAATATTGATTTAGCAACTTCATGTTTAACTCAGAACTCAGATATACCAAAATATGACTTTCAATTAGATGAAATGAATCAAATTAAATTGATTTCACGAAAAGCAAATCAATTAATCTACAGTTCTAAAGCCATTTCTAATCAATTTGCAGTTTTTTCTGAAGCTTATTATAAAAATGGTTGGCAAGCTTATGTAGATAATAAACCAGTAAATCATTTTAAAGTTAACTATTTGCTACGGGGAATGGAAATACCCTCAGGATCTCATGAAATAAAGTTTGAATTTATTCCTAAAGTTGTAAATACAGGTTTCTATCTTTCTTTATTTTCATATTTAATTTTTATAGTTGTGTTTATTAAGTTTGTTTTAAATAAAAAAAATGTATAATAAAATACCAAAAAAAAGATATAACAGAACTTTAAGGATGCTTAAAGAAGTGTGTCCGTCTCCTTCAATAGTTTATGATTTAGGTGTAGTTAATCCTTTCAGTGAAATAATGAAAGAAAACAACTATAAAGTGTATAATTCTAGTGGCCAAGATTTTGATATTGATTTTAAATTAGATATTCCTGATGATGTCGACTTAGTCACTGGCTTTGAAATTCTTGAACATCTTGTTTCTCCCTTTCCACTGCTAAGTTCATTAAATGCTAAAAGATTATTTATAACAGTTCCTTTAAATTTATGGTTTTCAAAAGCATATAAAAGTAAAACTGATCAAAGAGATCGTCATTTTCATGAGTTTGAAGAATGGCAATTTGATTGGTTACTTGAAAAGGCAGGTTGGAAAATTATAAGAAAAGAAAAATGGACAAATCCATCTTTTAAATTAGGCTTAAGACCTTTTTTAAGAAACTTTCATAACAGATACTACGCAGTTTATGCTGAACGAGATAAGTCAGGCAAATGGCCTAATAAGGATTCTTACACTAACTATTACAGAGGAGTTTTAAATCTATAAAGTATGAGAATAGGTATGATATTAGATGCACCTTTTCCAATTGATCCAAGGGTCAGTAATGAAGCAAGTGCATTAATTTCAGCGGGACATGAAGTTTACTTATTTTGTTTATCCTACTCAAAAGAATTTATAGAAAAGGAAGTAATTGATTCAATAAATATTAGAAGGTATTATTGTTCAAAGTTAACTTATAAATTTTCTGCTTTGGCTTATACCTTTTCGTACTATAAGGTTGTTATGAGCAAAAAAATCAATAATTTTCTTAATTTAAATAATATTGATAAAATTCATATTCATGATATTCAAATTGCTAGTTCAGTTTTTAAAGCAAATTTAAAATCTCTTCCTGTTACTTTGGACCTTCATGAAAATCGTCCTGAAATAATGAAGTTTTACAAACATGTAAATTCATTTATTGGTAAATTATTAATATCTCCAAAGAAATGGAAAATTGCTGAAGAAAAATTCATTAAGACTGCTAATAATGTTATTGTAGTAACTAATGCTGCTAAAACTGAATTAGTTCAGAGAACAGGATTGAATAAAGATAAAATTACAGTCTTTCCAAATACAGTTAGAAAAAGTTTTTATACTGATTATGAAATAGATACTGATTTAATTAAAAAATATAAAGACAATTTTGTTTTACTTTATTTAGGAAATACATCAAAGAGAAGAGGTATTTCTACGGTAATTAATTCTTTAAAGTTTTTAAAAACTAAAATTCCTGAAATTAAATTTATTATTGTTGGATCTAGTTCTTATGATAATGAATTAAAATATTTATCAAAAGTTAATAATGTACAGAATTTCATCTCATTTGAGGGATGGAAAAATGAAAATTCCTTTCAATCCTATCTCTCTATTTGTGATATTGGAGTATCTCCTTTAGAGTCAAATATCCATCATGATACTACTTATGCCAATAAGATATTTCAGTATATGTCATTTGGATGTCCTATGATTTGCAGTGATGTTAAGGCTCAGAAAGAAATAACAGAAAAGTATGAGATAGGAGTATTGTTTAAAGCTGGAAATGTTGAGGAATTTTCTGAAAGAGTCGTTGATTTATATAATGATAGAAATAAAATAAATTTATATAGTATAAATTCTAGAAATGCTATCAAAAACTTTTTAAATAATGATATTGTTTCAGCTGAAATTGTAAAAATGTATGATTAATAACAAAATATTAATTATTACTTATTATTGGCCTCCCTCTGGAGGTTCAGGCGTTCAACGCTGGTTGAACTTTTCAAACAACTTAGTTGATATGGGTTATGATGTCACTGTTTTGACTGCAGAGTTCCCAAACTATCCATTAACTGATCAGAGTTTGAATAATTATATTAACCCTTTAATTAAAATTTTAAAAGTTCCTGTTTTTGAACCAGCTAAGTTTTTTAAATCAAAAAAAAATAATTCAGATAATATTGAAGGTAATGGAATGATAAATTATTTAAAGCTATTTATAAGAGCAAACCTTTTTTTTCCTGATTCTAGAATGTTTTGGATTAACAATGTTGTAAATATTGCATCCTCTTTTATAAATAATAATAATATAAATTATGTTATTACTACATCACCTCCTTTTAGTCTAAATATAATTGGTTACAAATTAAAATTAAGAAACAACATCAAATGGATTTCTGATTACCGTGATCCTTGGTCAGATTTTTTTCAATTTAAAAATATGCCAATGTTTAAATATGTTAAAAAAAAACATATCAAATGGGAAGAAAAATGTTTAAAGTTAGCTGATTCTGTAATTGTTACCTCTCCGTCTTTAAAAAATATTTATTCAAAAATTAATCACAATACACATTTAATAACTAATGGATTTAAAGAAATCGAAGAAACTATTGAAAGTGAAAATTTTGAAATCATTTACTCTGGAGTAATGAAATCCTCACAAAATCCTAAATTGTTATGGAAGGTTCTTTATGAAATTTCTAAATCTAATTTATCATTTAAAAAAGATTTTAAATTAAATCTGATTGGTAGCTTTGATAAATCCATACATCAAAATAAATATTTAATTAAACTTAAGGAAAAAGTTGTGTTTAAAAATTACATAAGTAAGGATGTTTTAGATAAAAAATTATCACTTGGAAAAGTATTTGTTTTATGTGATGTTAATCAGAAAGGTGGAGGTAATTTAATTCCAGGAAAGTTTTACCACTATTTGTCATACAAAATCCCCATTATTGCTTTTTCATCATTAAACAGTGATACACATAATATTATAAAAGAAACTAAAAGTGGAAATGTATTTGACTTTTCAAACGAAATTGATTTAAAAAATCATATTTTAGAACTGTATTCTAATTTTAAAAACGGTAATTATTCAATAAATATAAATGATATTGAAAAGTATAAATATTCGAATTTAAGTTCTGAATTACAATCTGTTATTAAAAAAACAAATAATTAGTGGGTATAGTTTTTAAACAAACTTCATGGAATATTGTAACAATTTCTATTGCCATTTTAATAGGAGGAGTTAATACTTTATATTTTTATCCTGAATTTTTAAAGGATGATTATTATGGTTTGGTAGTTTTTTTATTAGCAACTTCCAACCTACTACAGCCATTAATGTCATTTGGAGCTCAACATACTATTATTAAGTTTTTTAGCTCTTTTAACGATAAGAAAAAGAAAGATCAATTTTTATCTAGTGTAATTTTTTTACCTCTCTTTTTTATTATTCCTATTACTTTTCTTGTTGTTCAGTTTCATGATATTATTGCACAATTTCTTTCAGTAAAAAATCCAATAATTGAATCATATGTATGGGTGATTTTTTTAGTTTCGTTTGCAACCTCATATTTTGAGGTTTTTTATTCTTGGTCAAGAGTTCAATTCAAGTCAATATTTGGTAATATTTTAAAAGAAATTTATCCACGAATTTCAGTTCTTTTTTTGTTGGTTTTAGTTTCTTTAGAAGTATTAAACAAAGAGAACTTTGTTTGGTGGTTAACTGGTCTGTATTATTTAAGGTTAATCTTAATGATAGTATATTCTTTTTACTTATATAAACCTGTTTTTTCAATTACAATTCCAGATAACTTTAAAGAAATTCTTTCTTATTCTTTTTATATTTTATTAGCTGGATCTGCTGCTAGTTTTCTAATTGACATTGACAAGTATATGATTCCTCAAAAACAAGCAATTAGTCAAACTGCTTACTATGCTGTTGCTGTTTTTATTGCTACAGTTGTTGAAATTCCAGGCAGAGCAATGTTTCAAATTTTAAATCCATTAGTTGCAAAATCATTAAATGATCAGAATTACTCTGAACTTAAATATTTATATAAGAAGAGTTCAGAAAACTTGTTACTTATTAGCGGATTGTTTTTTTTGTTAATTAATTTAAATATTGATTCTTTTTATTTGCTTTTAAACAATCAATTTTATTCTAATGCTTCTNTAGTTGTTTTGATTATTTCATCTGCTAAATTGATTCAAATGAGCTTTGGTTGCGGTCCTGCAATTTTAGCTACATCTACCTTTTATAGAATTACACTTCCGTTTTCTATTTCAATGGCAATATCTGTTTATTTACTTAATGATTATTTGATAGACTTGTATGGAATAAATGGTGCTGCAATTTCAACTTTTATAGTTCTACTTATATTCACAATTTTAAAAATTTTATACATAGTTTTTAAGATTAAAATTCAACCTTACAGTTTAAATTCTTTGAAAATATTATTTTCAATCTTTATAGTTTATTTAATAAATTATTTTATAAATCTTGATTATAATCCATTATTAAATATATTTATAAGATCGNTAGGAATTACAATTTTGTACTTGATAATGATTTNCTTTTTTGGTATTTCACAAAAACTCAAAAACTTACTTAATTTAAAATTTTAATTCTAAATATTTTTTAAGTCTTGATTTTTTTTCAAGGATTAGTTTTTTTGGTGAACCATTGAAAATTAGATCACCTCCATTTTCTCCTCCGTCAGGACCTAAATCAATTACGTTGTCTGAACATTTTATTAGATCTAGATTATGTTCAACAACAACAATTGAATGACCATTATCAAGTAATGAATCAAACGATTTAAGTAATTTTTTTATATCGTGAAAATGAAGTCCAGTAGTTGGTTCATCAAAAATAAATAATGTTTTCTTNCCTTTATTTCCTTTCAATAAGAATGTAGCTAATTTAATTCTTTGAGCCTCTCCACCAGANAGAGTAGAGGAGGACTGCCCAAGTTGAACATAACCCATGCCAACATCCTGTAATGGTTTTAGTTTATTACTTATTTTTTTATTTTCATGTAGAGAGAAAAAAATGATCGCTTCATCAACAGTCATTGTTAAAATATCGTCAATACTTTTTTTATGATATTTAACTTTTAAAATTTCATTTTTAAATCTTTTCCCTTTGCAATTTTCACATATTAGACTAACATCTGCCATGAATTGCATTTCTATCTTTACGTTACCTTCACCTTTACAATTTTCACATCTGCCACCATCAACATTAAAAGAAAAATGTTTTGCTTTGTAATTATTTAGTTTAGATAATTTTAATGAAGAATATAAATTACGGATGTCATCATATATTTTTAAATAAGTTACTGGATTAGATCTAGACGAAGTTCCAATTGGNTTTTGATCTATAAATTCAATTTCATCAATTTTTGAAATATCACCACTAATACTATCAAATTGACCAGGTTTTATTTTAAATATTCCCTTTTCCTTTAATAGAGCAGGATATAGTATTTTTTTAACTAATGTAGTCTTACCACTTCCTGAAACACCAGTTACAACCGTTAAATTATTTAATGGAAATTCTACATTAATATTTTTAAGATTGTTCTCTCTTGCTCCGTTAATTATAATTTTCCCTGCACTATATCTTGATTTATTAGGCTTAGTAATTTCTTCTCTATTATTTAAATATTTAGATGTTAAACTATTTGATTTTAATACTTCTTTTATAGTTCCTTGAGCTACTACCAGACCTCCATTAGAGCCTGCCTCAGGACCTATATCAACTATTTGATCAGCACATCTGATAATATCCTCATCATGTTCTACTACAATAACTGTGTTGCCAATATCTTTCAATTCTTTTAATATATCAATAAGTTTTTCTGTATCTCTTGGATGAAGACCTATACTAGGTTCATCTAGAACATAAAGCGAACTTACTAAAGAGCTTCCAAGAGATGTCGCTAAGTTTATTCTTTGCGACTCACCGCCAGAAAGTGTACTAGATCTTCTGTTGAGTGTTAAGTATCCAAGCCCAACATTATTAATAAATTTTAGTCTGCTATTAATTTCTTTTAAAACTCTTTTAGCTAATTCATTTTCGTAATTATTTAGTTTAAGATCATTAAAAAAACTAATCACTGAGTTTATTGGCATTTGAACTAAATCAGTAATTGATTTATTATTTATTTTAACATAAGAGGATTCTTTTTTTAATCTATTTCCATTACAATCAGAACAGGTTGTTTTTCCTCTGTATCTAGATAACATAACTCTGTTTTGAATCTTATATATTTTAGATTCAAGCTTTTTGAAAAAATAATTTATTCCCTTAAAATATTCATTTCCTTCCCAAACTACCTTCTTTTGATCGTTTGTGAGTTTGTAGTATGGTTTGTGAATTGGAAATTTAAAATTTGAAGCATTTTTTATTAAATCATTTTTATATTTTTTTAATTTCTCTCCTCTCCAAGGTGCTATAGCATTCTCGTATATAGACAAACCTGTATTTGGCACTACTAACTCAGGATCTATTCCAACTATATCTCCGTACCCTCCACATTTAGAACAAGCACCTAACGGATTATTAAAACTGAATAAGTGTTGAGTAGGCTCATTGAACTTTATATTGTCTTTTTCAAAATTATTATTGAAATTAAATTCTTTTTTAAGTTCTAAGTTTTCGACAGTAATTTTTCCTTTACCCTCATAAAATGCTAACTCTATCGAATCTGATAGTCTGTTTAAATAATCATTATCATTTTTATAAACTGATCTATCAATAACCAAATAAAACTCTTTTTTATTTAAACTATCTAGTTCTTCAATTCTTTTTATTTCATTATTGATTTTTATTCTAGCAAACCCTTGTTCTTTTATCAAGTTTAATGATTGTTGACTTTCAGAAAGTTTGTTTATTTTTTTTTGTGACATTAAAAGGAATTTGTCACCTTCACTAAATTCTTTTATTTTATTTAATACAGAATTTATTGAATCTTTTTTAACCTCTAAATCAGAAACAGGAGAGTATGTTCTTCCAATTCGTGCAAACAATAATTTTAAATAATCGTAAATTTCAGATGAAGTTCCAACAGTCGATCTCGGATTTGAATTATTAACCTTTTGTTCTATAGCAATTGCAGGTGAAATTCCTTCAATACTGTCAACTAATGGTTTATTTAGTTTACCTAAGAACTGTCTCGCATATGATGATAAACTTTCAATATATCTTCTTTGACCTTCAGCATATAGAGTATCAAAGGCTAAGCTTGATTTTCCGGAGCCTGAAAGACCAGTTATAACAATTAATTTATTTTTAGGAATATCTAAATCTATATTTTTTAGATTATGCATTTTAGCACCTCTAATTTTAATAAATCCTGGGTTTAATTTTTGATCTTCCAAATTTTAAAATAATCTATAAATATAATCTTTAAATCACTTTAAATATTTTATTTTTCAAAAGTATTTATTATTGATTTTCTTCCAATTTTTTTGGTTATTGGGTCATTTTTTAAATTCCATCCTCTTGCTGGTGAAAATTTTCTTCCATACCAAATAATTTGTAAATGAAGCTTATTCCAAAGTTTTTCAGGGAAAAGTCTTTTAGCGTCCTTTTCAGTGGTTTTTACGTTTTTCCCATTAGACATTCCCCATCTATACATCAAACGGTGGATATGTGTATCAACAGGAAAAGTTGGTATATTAAATGCTTGTGCTAATACAACTCCAGCAGTTTTATGTCCAACTGCAGGAAGTTCTTCTAAATCTTCAAAATTTTCAGGAACTTTCCATTGTGTTTTCTTATTAAAATTTGCGATAATCCGTAGATTCCTTTAGACTTCATTGGTGATAAGCCTACAGGTCTGATTATTTGTCTTATTTCGTCTATACTAAGTTTAATCATATCATAGGGATTATCAGCTTTTGAAAACAAAATTGGAGTTACTTTATTCACTCCAACATCAGTACTTTGAGCAGATAATAAGACCGCTATTAAAAGAGTATATGGATCTTTATGATCTAGTGGAACAGGAACTGAGGGAAAAAGTAATTCCAGAGTGTCTATTATGTAATTAATTTTTTCAGTTTTGTTCATAATTATTATGTAAATTTAAAAATTAAATATTTTAAAATATGTTAAAAATTGGAGATAATTTACCTCTTTTTTCTTGTCAAGATGACAAAGGTAATACAGTAACACAAGAAGACTTTAAAGGAAAAAATATTGTTTTATTCTTTTACCCAAGAGCTAACACGCCTGGTTGTACAGCACAAGCTTGTAATTTGTCTGAAAATTATGAAAGACTTACTAAAGCAGGTTACTCAATTTTTGGTGTAAGTGCTGATCAAGTTAAACATCAATCTTCATTTTCTAATAAATTTGGTTTTCCATATCCTTTACTTGCAGATACAGATAAAACATTAATAAATAGTTTTGGAGTTTGGGGCTTTAAAAAATTTATGGGTAAAGAATACGAAGGTATCCTCAGAACTACATTTGTTTTAAACAAAAATAGTGTTATAACTAACGTGATAGAAAAGGTAAAAACAAAAGATCATACAAGTCAAATACTTGATCTGTAGTTATTTATAACCGAAAAGATTTTTCTCTTTTATCAGTTTAGTAACTTTTTTTGGAATCATTTTTTCCCAACCTTCTTCGTTATTCTTGATCATTTCTAGAACTCTTTGTGAGTAGATGTCGAGTAAAGCTTTATCAAAACCAAAAATATCAATAACCTTATTGTTGAATTTGAAAAATTTGTAAAGATTCTTCATTCTTGGTGCAACATGAAGATTATTACTATTGACTATATCCCCGTTAACTTTCATTGGGTATAAAAAGATTCTTAAGTTTTTATAAAAAAGTTTACCAAAAGCTTCTAGAATACCACCACTTAAATGATTGTAATATTTTTCATCAAAAATTTCAACTAAGTTATTTACTCCCATTGTTAAAACAATTTTTTCTTGCGTGTAGTTTGAAAAATATTCGGCTAATCTGTAATATTCTTTAAAATTAGTTATCATAACAGTTAGCCCAAGGGAGCACAGAAGAGTCGCTCTATGAATAAAATCAAGTTCATTTACGTCTCCATTTGAAGTTTTTAAATTAGATAAAGTAATTTCAAATACAGTTAAATGTTTGTTTTCATCAAAATCTTCTTCGTGAGACATTATTTCAATCGATTTGTCAAACATGTCTTCATTCACTTTAGTAACAGGTCTAAAACTCCCCCTTATTGCTAAAATATTCTTTTTATATAAAACTCTTGCTGGTAGTATATTGTTTCCATCCGGTCCAAACATAACCGCTTCGGTCATACCGTTTTTAACTAGTTCTAGACTCATTACTCTATTGTCTACATTTTTAAACAATGGTCCAGAGAAATTAACAGTATCAATTTCTATAGCTTCAGGGTCAATATGATCATAAAGATATTTTAGTAATTTTCTGGGTTCGTCATGCTTATAATAAGCACCATATATTAAATTTAAACCCATTAAACCTAAAGCTTCTTGTTGTGCTCTAGCTTCAAATAAGTTAAATCTAACATGAATTAATATTTCGCTATAATCTTCAGATGAATCTGTTTGGAATTTAATACCCATCCAACCATGACCACGATATTTTTTTGCAAAATCAATTGTAGCAACCGTATTTGCATAAGTAAAAAACATCTTGTTAGGATGATCTTTACGATCCATTCTAGATTCTAGTAAATTAACTTCATGAGACAACATTTTTTTTAATCTAGATTCAGATACATATCTGTTGTCTGGTTCTTCACCATATATTGCATCACTAAATGCTTTATCGTAAGCACTCATTGTTTTAGCTATGGTTCCCGAAGCACCTCCTGATCTAAAAAAATGTCTAGCAACTTCTTGACCAGCACCAATTTCCGCAAAAGTTCCATAAATGTGCTCGTTTAAATTTATTCTTAAAGCCTTAGCTTTAATAGAAGGGATGTTTTCAAAAGGTTGATCACCTTTAAGAGAAATTGACATATTTTTAAAAATATTATGCTAAGTTAAAAAGTTTATCAACTAAAAAATATATTTTTATAAAAAATTATTTTGAAAATCACTTTTCTTGGAACTGGAACATCAACTGGAATTCCTTTGATTGGAAGTAGTCATCCAGTATGCTTAAGTAAAAATATAAAAGACAAACGTCTTAGATCTTCAATTAAAGTTGATTTTGATTCTCATACTTATATAATTGATTGTGGTCCTGACTTTCGTCAACAGATGATAAGCAGTAATTGTAAAAGAATTGATGGTATTCTTTTCACTCACGAACATGCA
>JGI26079J46598_1000954_pt1 | contig 11845 bp, 9 predicted proteins | sample SaaInl59LU_5_DNA_FD_46598 | JGI IMG/M metagenome (IMG submission 46598) | reverse complement strand
ACCCTAAGTTTAAAAAAGATTTAATTATGAAAAATATTGTTATTATAGGAGGCTCTCATGGCATTGGACTTGAAACAGTAAAAATATTGTCTCAAGAACACCAAGTACATTTATTCTCAAGAACTGCTCCAGAAGTTTCATTGCCTCATGTAAACCACAGCGTTTTTGATGTACTTACAGACACCTTCCCTATAGATGAAATTAATGTGCCCATAGATGGATTTGTGTACTGTCCAGGCTCTATTAACTTAAAGCCACTTAAAATGCTCTCTAACGAAGCTTTTAGAGCAGATATGGAAATAAATTTCTTTGCTATGCTACCTATTGTTCAGGCCATTATGCCAAAAATGAGTGAGGGAAGTAGTATGGTGTTCTACAGTACTGTAGCAGTGGCAATGGGTATGCCATTTCATGCCAGTATAGCAGCGGCAAAGGGCGCTGTTGAAGGTTTTGTAAAGTCTATTGCTGCTGAAAATGCACCCAAACTTAGGGTGAATTGTATTGCACCATCGCTAACCAATACCCCATTGGCCGGACGCTTATTAAACAACGATAAGAAAAAAGAGATGATGGATGCAAGGCACCCATTAAAAAGAGTAGGTACAGCGGTTGATATTGCTGAAATGACTGTGTTTTTACTTTCAGACAAAAGCAGCTGGATGAGTGGACAAATCATTGGATTAGATGGTGGAATGGGAAGTTTAAACGTACATTAACAGGCTTAGAAAAAATATTTATTGAGTTTAAGCAGGTATTTATGAAGGAAGAAATTGTCATTTTTTGGTTTAGAAGGGATTTGAGATACAATGACAATACTGGATTGTCTAAGGCCCTTTTAAGTGGGAAAAAAGTATTGCCTATTTTTATCTTTGACACAGAAATCTTGGATATGCTTCCTGAAAAAGACCCAAGGCTTCAATTTATTGTGAACCAATTACATGAAATAAACCAGCATTTCAATACGCAGTTTCAATCAGGGGTTCAGTCTTACCACAACAGTCCATTAAATGTATTTAAATCCCTATTAGAAGCAGCAAATGATTTTAAAGTGTGTGGGGTGTACACCAATGAAGATTATGAACCCTATGCAGTACAAAGAGACTTAGAGATTAAAGCTTATTTGGCCACTAAATCAGTGGATTTTCACTCCTTTAAAGACCAGGTAGTTTTTGAAAAAGACCAGGTCACTAAAGAAGACGGCAAACCTTATGTAGTTTATACGCCTTATAAGAATAAATGGTTAAGTATTTTTGAACAGCAATACCCCAACGGATTTCAAGCAATAGATATGCCGCTTGAAAACCTATACAAAATGAATACTAGTCTTCATGATATGAAAGCCCTAGGCTTTTCTTCTGCAGAAATTGAAGTACCTCAATATTCGGTTACTTCAGCGCTCATAGAAGCATATGAGGCAAAAAGGAATTTTCCGAGTATAGAAAACGGCACCTCTAAATTAGGACCACATCTTAGGTTTGGGACAGTATCTATTAGGGCACTTGTTCAAAAAGCCAAAGGACAAAAAAACCAAGTATTCTTGAGTGAACTTATTTGGAGGGAGTTCTTCATGCAAATATTATGGCATTTTCCACATACCCCTACTAATGCATTTAAACCTGCTTACGATCGCATTGAATGGAGAAATAATGCTGCGGAGTTTGAACACTGGAAAAATGGCACAACAGGCTATCCTTTGGTAGACGCTGGAATGAGAGAACTCAATGCCACAGGAACCATGCACAATAGGGTTCGCATGCTTGTGGCTAGTTTTCTTTGCAAACACCTATTGATTGATTGGAGGTGGGGCGAAGCTTATTTTGCAGAAAAATTATTGGACTTTGAATTGGCTAGTAATGTTGGAAATTGGCAATGGGCTGCTGGATCTGGAGTAGACGCTGCACCTTATTTTAGAATTTTTAACCCTACCACCCAAATAGACAAATTTGACAAACAGCATATTTACCTTAAAAAGTGGGTCTCAGATTTAGGTGAACTTACTTATCCCAGTCCAATAGTAGATCATAAAATGGCCAGGGAAAGGTGCCTGGCTACTTATAAAAAGGCTTTGGCTTAAAATGGTTGTTGTTTGGTTTAAAAGAGATCTAAGACTAGAAGACCACGAACCCTTAACCCGGGCTTTTGCGAGTGGCGAAAAGGTGCTACTGCTCTATTCGTTTGAAAGCTTTTGGACTCAAGACCCTCATTACAGTGACTTACATATAGATTTTATACAAGAAGGATTAGAAGAAATTCAGTTAAAACTAAAAGAATACGACACTAAAATTTTAATCCTCTCCGACTATATTCCTGAAATACTTAAAAAAATTCATTCCAAAGAACCTATTAAAGCCCTGTATTCTCATATGGAAGCGGGAATGGATATCACTTACACAAGAGATAAAGCGGTAAAAAAATGGTGTACTCAAAACAGTATTCACTGGCATGAATTTGCTCAAAATGGTTTGTGGAGGGCACTGAAAAACCGACAAAAATGGCGGGACCATTGGATCAGTCAAATGAAAGCACCTATCCATATCCCCAGCTTCCTACCTACCACCTATTATACCGCATCAGAAATAGATGGTTTAAGTGCCGCGCTAAAACTAGTTCCTTTGGAATTAAACATTACCCATAAAAAAGGCATTCAAATTGGTGGAAGTTTAAATGGCTGGAAATACTTGCATAGTTTTATGACCAAAAGAATTAGTGGGTATCAAAAGTATTATTCTAAACCATTGGAATCCAGACTGCATAGTGGTCGGATTTCTCCTTATCTGGCTTGGGGAATGCTCTCTGCCAAACAAGTACTTCAATACGTTACTCGCCATCAAAAACAAGTGAGTAACAAACGAAACATCAATGGCTTTTTATCTCGATTGAGCTGGCAAGCCCATTTTATTCAGAAATTTGAAATGGAGCCTAGTATTGAGTTTGACGCTGTGAATAAGGGCTACGCAGCACTCAATAAAACTGTAATTCCAGCGCATCAGTTGGCTTGGCGACAAGGGCAAACAGGGGTTCCCATGGTAGACGCTGCTATGAGATGCTTGGTTCAAACCGGTTTTGTAAATTTTAGACTTAGGGCTATGTTGGCTTCTTTCTTCACTCATTTGCTCTGGCAACCCTGGCAAGATTGCTCACCACATTTAGCGCAACACTTTTTAGATTTTGAACCAGGGATTCATTTTCCCCAACTTCAAATGCAAGCAGGTGAAACGGGAATAAATACCATTAGAATATACAATCCAGTAAAAAATGGGTTGGACCACGATCCAAAGGNCATTTTTATAAAGAAATGGGTGCCAGAATTGGCTTTAATTCCAGAAGTCTATGTGCACGAACCTTGGAAAATGCCTCCATTAGAAGCGGCTTTTTTAAACTTCACATTGGGTAACGACTATCCTGCACCGATTATAGACCTCGAAAAAAGCAGAAAATATGCCGCAGATCAATTGTGGGGATTAAGAAAAACGAATCTGGTTAAATTAGAAGGAAAAAGAATTTTAAGCACACATGTAGTCCCTAAAAAGCCCCGTAAAAAAACACCCTAAGGGACACTTTTTCGGTAGTGTATTTTTTGTAACTTACCTTATCAAAAAATAACAACCAAACACCCATGAAAAAAATTTTTATCCTAGGACTTTTAGCCCTGACCACACAAGCGCTTTTGGCACAAAAAATGACTTCTCATAAAAAGGCTATTATAGCTTCTGTAGAAAAACACGAACAAGCATTAATTGCCGTGAGTGATTCTATTTGGGCACTAGCAGAAACTGCTTTTCAAGAAGACCAATCTGCTGAAATTTTGGCATCTTATGCAGAAAAAAATGGATTTAATGTCACTAGAGGTGTCGCTGGAATACCCACAGCATTTACAGCTACTTATGGATCTGGAAGCCCCGTAATTAGTGTTTTGGGAGAATTTGACGCATTACCTGGCATATCTCAAAAAGCANAGCCAGAGAAAGAAGCCTTGAATCAAGGGGCAGCAGGACACGGATGTGGGCACAATTTATTTGGTGCGGGTAGTCTTGGAGCAGCCATTGCCGTTAAGGAATTGATTGAAGCAGGAAAAATAAAAGGTACTGTAAAGTTTTTAGGAACGCCTTCTGAAGAAAAATTCTTTGGAAAAATCTGGATGGTCCAAGCTGGCCTTTGGGACAACGTAGACGTGAACATCAGCTGGCACCCATCTGCAGATACCAAAGCAGATGTGCAGAGCTCTTTAGCATTGATCGATTTTAAAGTAGAATTTTATGGGCAAGCGGCACATGCTTCTGCAGATCCATGGAATGGCCGTTCTGCTTCAGATGCACTGGAATTATACACTTCTGGAATAAACTACTACAGAGAACACATTAAACCTACTGTGAGAATTCACTACCACATACAAGACGGTGGTCAGGTTGTCAATGTAGTCCCTGACTATTCAAGGTTATGGGTTCGTGTGAGAGACTCTAAAAGATCTGGAATGAAACCAGTTTACGAAAGGGTTCAAGCCATGGCAGAAGGAGCTGCAATTTTGGCCAATGTAGATTATAAAATATCCCTCATTTCAGGAATATACGAAACACTTGTCAATAGAACTGGCGGTGCTGTAATGCAACAAAACTTAGAATTATTAGGTCCCTTATCTTANACTGAAGCAGAAAACGAATTTGGCAAAAAGATACAAGCAGCTACAGGAAAACCAGAAGTAGGCATGGATAGCGCTATTAGACCATTGGAGGAAACCAGAGAGAATTCTGGAGGTGGGTCTACAGATGTTGGCGATGTGAGTTGGAATGTTCCCAATATTAATTTAGGGGTTACTGTTGCGCCTAAAGACACCCCTTGGCATTCTTGGGCAGTAGTTGCCTGTGGCGGAATGAGCATTGGCCACAAAGGAATGATTCACGCTGCCAAAGCAATGGGAATGACTATGGTAGATTTATTTAACAATCCAAAACTAGTTGCTAAGGTAAAAGCAGAATACAAAACGCGTAAAGGAGATGAAGTGTACGAACCTATGATAGATGGTCCTGCGCCCATAAACCAGTAAATCAAATATGGTATTATCTAAAAAAGACCTCCAATTCTTTATATGTTTTGGAGGTTTACTATTGCTAGACGCTAGCTTGAGTCATTTTAACTTTAGTAGTTACAGATATGCGACAAAGCCACTAATCATGATTAGCTTATTGGCTTATTTTATCTCCAAAAAGTCTCTTATATCTAAAAAATTATACCCCTGGGGTATCTTTGCCATAATAGCTGCTTTAGCTGGAGACATCTTTTTAATGTTTCAAGAGTACAGTGGGCTCTTTTTTATAGCAGGACTGGGTGCATTCTTGTTCGCACATATTGGATACACAATAATTTTTTTAACACAAAAAGGGAGAAAAAAACACCTCTTCCAATTCATATTATTGGCTAACTACGCTTTGATTATGGGGTATCTAATACTGCCCAAAGCTGGGGACTTGAAAATACCAGTCTTAGTGTATATTATGGCTATTTCTGCCATGGCATATACGGCACAAATCAGAAAAGGAACTGTTAGCAACGCATCCTATATTACAGGGCTTATTGGGGCTAGATTGTTTTTGGCATCGGACAGCTTGCTGGCCCTATCCATGTTTTTAGACGCCTTTCCTAAAGTAGATTTCCTGATCATGCTAAGCTATGGAATAGCCCAGGCTTGTATGGTATATAGTTTGGTAAATAGTAGTAAAATTAACTCCTAACTATGTGGGCGCCTATACTTCTTAGCCGCTCATCTATATGCTCATAACCCCTGTCTATCTGTTCAATATTGTGGATGGTAGAAGTACCATTGGCGGAAAGTGCTGCTATTAAAAGCGACACTCCAGCCCTAATATCTGGAGAAACCATGGTGGTTGCTTTGAGTAAAGATTTAAAATCATGTCCCATTACAGTAGCCCTATGCGGGTCGCAGAGAATAATTTTAGCCCCCATATCTATCAGTTTGTCTACAAAAAACAACCTGCTCTCAAACATTTTTTGGTGTATAAGCACCTCTCCCCTTGCCTGTGTGGCAGTGACCAAAAGAATACTCAATAAGTCAGGAGTCATGCCTGGCCATGGAGCGTCTGAAATGGTCAGAATAGAACCGTCAATATAATTTTGAACAGCATAGCCCTCTGTATGGGCAGGAATATAAATGTCGTCTCCTCTTTGCTCAAGGCTAATGCCTAATTTTCTAAATACAGCAGGGATTTGTCCCAGCATATTCCAATTTACGTCTTTGATGGTTAACTCACTTTGTGTAATAGCCGCCATTCCAACCCAACTACCTATCTCAATCATATCTGGAAGCATAGTGTGGGAAGCCCCTTTGAGCACTTCTACCCCTTCTATGGTCAATAAATTAGAGCCAACACCACTAATTTTGGCACCCATCTTATTGAGTAGGGTGCACAATTGTTGTAAGTATGGTTCACAAGCTGCATTGTAAATAGTTGTGGTTCCTTCTGCCAGAACAGCCGCCATTAAAATATTGGCAGTTCCTGTAACAGAGGCCTCGTCCAATAGCATATAAGTCCCTTTTAATTGGGCCGCTTCTACACCATAGAAATGCTCTTCTTGGTTGTATCTAAATTGAGCCCCTAACTTAATGAAGCCTTCAAAATGGGTGTCTAANCTTCTACGGCCTATTTTATCTCCGCCTGGTTTTGGAATATATCCTTTGCCAAAGCGTGCTAATAATGGGCCTACAAGCATTATTGATCCTCTTAAACCTTTTCCGTCTTCTTTGTATTGTGGTGTTTGGAGGTAATCTAGATTAACGTCGTCTGCTTTAAAAGTATAACTGCCTTTANCTTTCTTTTGAATCTTAACCCCAAGGTCTTCTAATAAAGAAATGAGTTTGTTCACATCAATAATATCTGGGATATTATGAATAGTCACCTCTTCTGCCGTGAGTAAAACGGCACATAAAATTTGTAAGGCCTCATTTTTTGCGCCCTGTGGGCGAATACTTCCTTGGAGTTTATGTCCTCCTTCTATTTTAAAGGTACCCATTAATTAAAATTTAATAGCGTTTTTTTGACCTATTGTTGTTGTTGTTGTTGCTGTTGTTACTTCGCTGTTTTTTATTCCTATTATTAGGTACAGTCTTAACAATTTTATTTTGTAAAAATATATCTGTATCTGTTAGCAATTCTCCTGAGGCTTCAAGATTAATCTCCCCCTGACTCAATTCAGTAAGGTGTTTGTAGATTATACTGTCTTCTACAGTGTCCTTATTCCAGTTTAAGAAACACTTTTTCATGTGATTGGCAATGGTGTATTCTAATCCAGAGCGNTTGTCTCCCTTTTCCCAACTCATGGCTACATCTATCATCCTCTTGATGTTATTGCCGTAGAATCGGTATTTTGGAAAATTTTGAGGATAATCTAAGGGATCTGGCTTTTGCTGTAAAAGCTCTTTTGAAGTGATTGGAAAAGGAGAAGGCACATCTAATTTAAAATCAGACATGATGAATAATTGGTCCCATAGTTTGTGATTAAACTCTGGTACATCTCTTAAATGAGGCTGCAAATTGCCCATTACACTAATAATAGCGTTGGCTACTTTAATGCGTTCTTCTCTATCTTCAATAGTAATTGCATGGTCTACCATTTTCTGAAAATGTCTTCCATATTCAGGTATAATAAGCATTTCACGCTCTGTGTTGTATTCTAAATTGTAAACTAATTCCAAATTGTAAGGTATTAAGGGAAAGAATATAAAGCCACTGCTTTAAAGATTGCAAAATACTAAAAAAATAGAAAGTCTCCTATGTGGCAGAAGGAATATTTAGTATTGAAATTAATTGGTTCAAATAGCTGGCCTTAAGCAGCAGACATATTAAAGGGAAATTACCCCCTCTATGGTTGCTACGGCCCTATAATTAGCAATTACTGCCTCTGGATTCTTAATCACTAAAGAGACGGATACACTGGTGAAAGCACCCTTTGANGAAGTTCTTGAAGAAATCTTTGCAGACTGGTTTTTAAAAACTGCTTCAATTGCAGCCACCTTTTCTGCTGATGATGGCACTATAAATTTGTAGAGATAGGGTGCTGGCCATTGGGTGTTTAAAGCGAGATTGTCTTTTAATCTCTGATAAAATTCTGCGGTCTTTTTGTCTTCCAAATCAAAAACTATTTTAAGCAAATATACGTCTAAAACTTAGGTTTTTTAGCCATTTAAGTGTGTTTTATGTAACTTGCGTCCCTAAATTACAAGANCTATTTATGGCCAAAAAGATTGTGTTTGCTGGTGGACCAGCGACTGGAAAAACAACATTGATCCAAACCTTGGAACTTAGGGGATACGCATGTGCTCAAGAAGTTTCCAGACAAGTTACCCTAGAAGCACGAGAAAATGGCATTACACAGCTCTTTGTATCAGACCCGCTATTATTTAGCGAAAAGCTATTAGAAGGTCGCGTAAACCAGTTTAAGGAAGCACATAAAAACAAGGCTTCATTGGTTTTTTTAGACAGAGGAATTCCAGAAGTATTNGCCTACTTAGACAGGGGAAATACCCCCTATCCCAATCATTTTACAAAGGCCTGCGAAGACAACCAATACGACCGTGTATTTATATTTCCCCCTTGGGAAGAAATATATACCTCAGACAATGAGCGGTACGAAGACTATCAGGAAGCTTTAAAAATTTATCCCTTTTTAAAAGCAGCCTATGACCGATTTGGTTACGAAAGCATTATNTTACCTAAAGACACCATAGAAAATAGAATTTCTTTTGTGTTAGAAAATATATAGGTATGGTTAAAGACCCCCTTGAAATACTCAAAAAATTCTGGGGCTACGACACTTTCAAGCGCAATCAATTAGAGATTATTAAAGATGTTTTAGCTGGATCAGATGTACTGGCACTTCTTCCAACAGGCGGAGGTAAATCTTTGTGTTTTCAAGTTCCCGCCTTGGCCATGGACGGAGTGTGTGTGGTTATCTCACCACTGATAGCGCTTATTCAAGACCAAGTCACTAGACTTTCCAATCAAGGAATAAAAGCCATAGGCCTCACTGCTGGAATTTCCAGAGATAGACTCATAGAGTTATTAGACAATTGTGACTACGGCGGTGTCAAATTTCTTTATATGTCTCCAGAAAGGTTACAGCAACCCATGGTATTAGAGAGGCTCTCTAGAATGAAAATTTCTCTTATCGCAGTAGATGAGGCGCACTGTATCTCTAGTTGGGGACATGACTTTAGGCCTGCGTATCTTAAATGCACTTCATTAAGAGCCATTACAGACGCCCCAATGATTGCCTTGACAGCCACTGCAACAACAAAAGTACAACAAGATATAGTTGAAAATTTGTCGTTAAAAGTGGTGCAAAGGCACAAAGCATCTTTCTTAAGGCATAATATTTCCTATCATGTCACTCAAGTAGAAGACAAGCTGTATTACCTCAAAGAAATTTGTCACAAAGCCTCTCAAAGTGTCATAATCTATGTCAATAGTAGGAGAATGGTTGCTTCTCTGTCCAATGAATTAAAAAAAGAAGGTTTAAGCGTGGCTATTTATCACGGTGGACTTTCTAAAATTGAAAGGGAAGCAGCCCTAAACAATTGGCTCAAAGACAATGCTAAAATAATGATTGCCACCAATGCCTTTGGAATGGGTATAGACAAAGGCAATGTGAGTGACGTAATTCATTTTCAAATTCCTGAGAGCCTAGAAAATTACTACCAAGAATCTGGAAGGGCAGGTAGAGACGGAGATCCTGCAAATGCAATAATTCTATGGGCTACGCCCGATGTCACACAGCTTAAAAACCAATTCATAGATCCTATGGCTGCACTAAAAGAAGTGCAGTTGGTGTACCGGAAATTAAATGCTTTTTTACGAATTCCCTATGGAGAAGGAAACGACCAAACCTATCAATTTTCTTTTAATGCCTTTGTCTCTCAATACGAATTAAAGACCCTTAAAACCTATAATGCTTTAAAAACCTTAGATCAATTTGGCATTATTCGATTGGAGGAAAACTTTGACAAAAGGACTACATTAAAATACCTATGCTCCAAAGAGCGGTTGTACGATTATATGGATTCAAATGAGAAGATGAAACCTATTATTTTGAATCTTTCAAGAACCTATGGAGGCCTTTTTGAATTTGAAACAAAAATAGACCTCCATCTCTTGGCTAAAAAAATGACTAAAAATACCTCTGACATCCAGATAGACTTAGCCCAATTACACAAAGACCAGCTCATAGCACTAGATGTCTACACTACAGATCTTAAAGTAGTTTATCTACTTCCAAGAGAAGATGAAAGAACCATAGCGCCTTTTGCTAATCGCATTGAAAACATTTTTGAAGAAAGAATCAAAAAGGTCAATGCCATGATATCCTATGTGACGCAAAAGGAGCGTTGTAGGAATAAAATACTTCTGGCTTATTTTGATGAAAAATCAACTGACTGTGGCATATGTGATTACTGTATTCAAAAAAATAGCGCCCAAGACCTGGCTTTAAATGAACTAAGCCACGCCATATTATCACTTTTAGTGGCGCAAAATTACACTTCAAGACAATTAGTAAGTACCTTAGAGAAACCCAAAGAATTGGTTTTAAATTGCATTCAGTTCCTTTTAAAAGAAGGCCGCATTGAAATAAATAGTCAAAATGAATATGTTAAAAAATAATATGCCCATTGTTTTTATGGGAACACCCGGATTTGCTGCATATATTTTAGAGGCACTCGTAGAAAATGGACAAAAAATTGCAGCTGTTGTTACGGTAGCAGACAAGCCCGCAGGAAGGGGCAAAAAATTACATGAATCTGAGGTAAAAAAAACTGCTTTAAGGCACCAATTAACTGTTTTACAACCCACTAACTTAAAAGATCCTACATTCATTGAGACCCTAAAGGCCTTAAATGCAGCTGTATTTGTTGTCGTTGCTTTTAGAATGCTTCCTGAATTGGTGTGGAAAATTCCCTCCAAAGGCACTTTCAATCTACATGCTTCACTCCTGCCTCAGTACCGGGGTGCCGCTCCAATTAATTGGGCCATTATAAATGGGGAAAAGACCACTGGAGTAACGACCTTTTTTATTGATGAAAAAATAGACACAGGTGCCGTAATTGACCAAATGTCTCTATCCATAGAAGAAAGTGATACTGCAGGAAGCTTACATGATAAACTCATGGTACTTGGAGCGAATTTAATTCAAAAGACCCTTTTGGGTATAGAAAAGGGTACTGTAAATCCTAAAAACCAAACCAATGACAGCGCTTTAAAAGAAGCACCAAAAATTTTTAAAGAGGACTGCAGGATAGATTGGACCAAAGACGGAAAAATCATTGAAAATTTTATCAAGGGAATGAGTCCATATCCCACCGCTTGGACCCATTTAAACCAAGACAATGAAACTATTGTTTTGAAAGTTTTTGAGGCTACATTTATAAAAACGAGTCATGACAGCGAAATAGGTTCAATAATAAAATCCAAAAAAGAATTAAAAATTGCGGTAAAGGACGGATTTATTGCACTTTTAAAAATTCAGCTCCCTGGTAAAAGAGCCATGCATGTTTTTGAACTGCTCAATGGGCTGCAATTGAAAGAAAATGCCTACACACTCTAAGGGCTTATTCCTACTGACTTGCGAGAAAACAGCTATAAAACAACTGGCTTTATAAACAAAACGCTAAAGTTATTAACAAAAAGTGCGATTTCATGCGGGAACACTTGTGTTTGTGCATAATCCGTATAAATTTGTTAAAGTAATAAGTTATAAACATAACATTAAAATTAATTATCATGAACAAAACAGAATTAATCGACGCAATGGCAGCAGATGCTGGTATCACAAAAGCAGCTGC
>JGI26079J46598_1000947_pt1 | contig 11934 bp, 8 predicted proteins | sample SaaInl59LU_5_DNA_FD_46598 | JGI IMG/M metagenome (IMG submission 46598) | reverse complement strand
CTACGAGGCTGGCATGGCCCCTATGGTTGTTTTAGAAGCCTCTCATGAAAAATGCTTGGAATACGTATCTTTTGAATGGCTTTTGGAGTTTAAGGTGTAGTGATTTTTTAAATAATAGCGGCAAAGCTAATTATTTGCTATTTTAGTAAAACAAATAATTTGCTGTTATCTAGAGAATTATGAAAAAAAATCCACAGAATTACTTGCTTGTATTGTTTGCTATGCTGTCTATGGTAGGATGCGACAAAAAACCTCAAATTTTTACAATTACATATGACAAAGCCTTAGGTACTGAGGGCTTTGATGGAAGGCTGTTAATCTTAATTGGTTCTGATGTAGACAAAGAGCCTCGTTTTCAAATTAACGACTCTGATCAAACTGGTATTGTTTTTGGCATAGACGTAGAGAACTGGATGCCTGGAGAAACAATCTCCATAGATCCATCTACCTTTGCTTATCCAGTTGGAACTGTTGCAGACATTCCCAAAGGCACCTACAGTTTTCAAGCATTACTTCACAAGTATGACACCTTTAATTTATCTTCTGGGCACAGCGTTAAACTTCCCATGGATCAAGGGGAGGGACAACATTGGAATATAAGTCCTAAGAACATCTACAGCCTTCCTGTTCAGTTAGATTTTAATGAAAACTCAGGGCCTATTACGCTAAATATCACTGAGGAGATTCCACCTATAACAGCTGTTGCAGACTCTAAATATATTAAACACATTAAGATACAGAGCGAATTACTCACAGCGTTTTGGGGCAGACCCATGTATTTACAAGCCAATGTATTGGTGCCCCATGATTTTGACCCTGCTAGTTCAACACAATACCCGCTCATGGTTTTTCATGGCCATTTTCCAGATACCTTTGGTGGTTTTCGCACAACAGCCCCAACGGCAGACAAAGATGACGGTGTATTGAACAGTCGTTTTGGCATTACAGGCTATGAATACATTCAACAAAAGGAGTCATATGACTTTTACAAAGACTGGGTTTCTGAAGAATTCCCCCGTTTTATAGCTATTGAAATACAGCATCAAAACCCTTATTATGATGACTCATATGCTGTAAATTCCGCAAATTTAGGCCCCTATGGTGATGCAATTACCTATGAACTCATTCCTCATATTGAAAATTTATACAATGGTGTTGGTGAAGGTTGGGGTCGCTTTGTATATGGAGGATCTACTGGTGGTTGGGAGGCCTTGGCAGTCCAAGTTTTTTATCCGAAGGAGTACAATGGCGCCTTTGCCGCATGCCCTGACCCAATTGATTTCAGGTCCTACACAGCAGTTAATATATACGAAGATGAGAATGCCTATTACTCAGATGGTTCATTTAGAAAGACCTTGAGGCCTGGTATGCGAGACGGAAATGGCATGATTAAATCCAGTCTTAGAGATATGAATTACAGAGAGTTGGCCTTAGGTACCAACAGCCGTTCTGGGGACCAATGGGATATTTGGCAGGCNGTTTTCTCTCCAGCTGGTGAAAATGGCTACCCTAAACCCATTTGGGATAAATTAACGGGAGAGATAGATAAAGAGGTGGCTCAGTATTGGAAAGAAAACTACGATTTGCGCTATATTATGGACCGCGATTGGGGAAAAATTGGTCCCGACTTGGAGGGTAAAATATTTTTATACTGTGGAGACATGGATAATTACTACCTCAATAACGCAGTAAAACTGACTGAAGACTTTCTTGAAAGTACAAAAAANCCCTATTACAATGGTTTGGTAGATTATGGAGATGGTGCAGAGCATTGTTGGAATGGAGATCAAGAAAATCCAAACTACATATCCAGATTGCGTTATAACAGCATGTACCTTCCAATGATTACTGAGCGACTCAAGCAAACAGCACCTGTAAATAANAGATTAAAAAATTGGAATTTTAAATAATTATGAAAAAAACACTACTTCTAGCGGGTTTAACCATTGCATTTATAGGTTCGGCTGTTGCACAAAATAGCACACAACAAGACATTGAAAATGCTTATAAAAGCAGCATTGATCCTTCGAGTTTTAAAACGCATTTACAGCGTTTAACTGAACGTCCTCATGTGGCTGGCAGTGAGAACAATAAAATGGTTCAAGACTATATTTACAACATTATGGACAAAGCAACATTTAAGGTTGAACAGTATCCTTACGATGTTTATATACCCGCTACGCCAGGAGTATCGCTCATTGAGATAGTCACACCTAAACGACAAACATTAACACAGCAGGAAGATATTTTAAAAGAAGATCCCTTTTCTTCAGATACAGATTTATGGAAGGGTTGGAATTCATTTTCAGGCAGTGGAGATGTTACCGCAGAAGTGGTTTATGTAAATTACGGGACACGCGAAGATTTTCAGGAGCTCCAGACGCTTGGAATTTCAGTAGCGGGAAAAATTGTTTTGGCCAGATATGGTAAAAATTTTAGGGGATATAAGGCTAAGTTTTCAGAGCTAAACGGTGCTGCTGGTTTAATCATATATACAGACCCTAAGGATAATGGCTATGCCACCGGACTCACTTATCCTGAGGGCCCATATTTTAATGAATCTACCATTCAAAGAGGCTCACTACTCACTGTAGACTATACTGGAGATCCTTTAACTCCATACGAACCAGCGCTACCTTTAAAGGGTAAGAAAAAAGTGAAACGTCTGGATCCCAGTAAGGTGGGCTTACATACCATTCCAGTATTGCCAATTTCTTATGGTGAGGCCCAAAAAATTATGCAACAGATGCAGGGTGATCCCGTGCCAGCATCATGGCAAGGGGGGCTTCCCTTTACGTATCGCATTCAGGGTGGGACAGATTTAAAACTTCGCATTAAAGTAGACCAACCCATCAATTATACCCCTGTGGCCAATATTGTTGGGACTTTGAAGGGGGCAGAATTTCCAGATGAATGGATTATTTTAGGTTGTCATTTCGATGCTTGGGGCTTTGGAGCTACAGATCCAAATAGTGGTACGGCTATGTTGTTAAGTTTGAGTGAAAGTCTGGGGAGATTGGCTGCGAAAGGTTACCGTCCAAAACGATCAATCATGATTGCGCATTGGGACGCAGAGGAGCATGGTGTNATTGGTTCTAGTGAATGGGTAGAGCAAATGGGTGAAGTGCTTGGCGCCAAGGCCATTGCCTATATGAATTTTGATGGTGGTGTTTCGGGTAAGAATTTTGGTGCATCGGCTTCGCCCACTTTAAAACAGCTTATAATAGACGCTTCAAAATCAGTTAATTATCCATATAATGATCAAACACTTTACGAATTTTGGAAAAAGCCGGAAGCCGCGCAAGTCAATATAGGTAATCTGGGAGGTGGGTCAGACCACATAGCGTTTTATATGCATGTAGGTGTTCCTTCACTAAGTGCTGGAGCTGGAGGGCCAACACCTTATCATTCTAATTATGATAGTTTTCATTATTATTCCACCTTTGTGGACCCTGAGTTTAAAATGGGACCAACCATAGAACATCTGGCTGGCTTAATGGCTTTACGCCTTTCCAATAAAACAATTATAGATTATGATATTAACCGTTATGCCATAGACTTAAAAACACATTTTTCAAATGCCACCAATAAAGTAAAATCCATTGCGCCTGATTTTGNTGGCTTTCTATTTTCACAAGAAGCCTTGTTAAGCCTTGAAAAAGCTTCTAAAGAATTATCCTTGTCTCTTAATATGCAAAAGGAATACGATGTTCCTGTAAAAAATATGAAAGCCATAAATGCGCAACTCATTGCACTTGAGAAAAGTTTTATTGAAGATGAAGGAATGGATTACGGAGCATGGTACCGGTCACTCTATGCCTCAACTGACCCATTTAGTGGGTATGCGTCATGGATGCTTCCCGGTATTGAATATGAAGTGGCTTTAAAACGAAGTGAAAATTTAGGTGCATGGGACATACGATATGCCGCAGCAATTGATCGTTTAGCGGCTAAAATGAATGACTTAAATTCCTATCTAAGTAGCTTTTGATGGTGGAGTATTTTAGTGGCTTGAACATTTAATTGATTAATAATTATTAGATGAATTTTAGAAAATTTTATATATTTTTTTCCTTTGTAATTCTTTGGTCTTGCGGTATTGAAAATGATTTGAAAAAGCCCAATATTATCTTAATTCTTGCAGATGACCTTGGTTACGGAGAATTGGGCGCTTATGGTCAAAAACTTATAGAAACTCCAAATATTGACGCATTAGCTCAATCTGGAGTGAAATTCACATCATTTTATAGTGCAGCGCCTGTTTGCGCACCAGCCCGCTATATGCTTCTGAGTGGTAGACATGCAGGACACTCCTACATTAGAGGAAATGATGAATGGAATGAACGTGGTGACGTTTGGAATTATAAAGAAGTGATCAAAGATTCAACCCTCGAGGGGCAACGCCCTATTCCATCAGATACGCCGATGCTCTCCAGAAAACTTAAATCAAAAGGATATAATACTGCTATTGTAGGCAAATGGGGTTTAGGAGCTCCTCATACAGCAGCCATACCAAATAAAATGGGTTTTGATTATTTCTACGGTTATAATTGTCAACGGCAAGCACATAATTATTACCCTGTTCATCTTTATGAGAATACCCAAAGAGTTTATCTTAAAAACGACACCCTAGTACCAGGAACAAAGCTTCCCAATGGTTTAAATCTTTCTGAAAATAAGTCTTTTGCCATTTACAATCAAACGGAATATTCGCCAACATTAATGTACAATAAAATTGAATCTTTTATTGATAATTCAAAAAACACACCATTCTTTTTGTATTGGGCAAGTCCAATTCCACACAATCCGCTTCAAGCCCCAAAGAAATGGGTAGACTATTACATAAAAAAAATTGGTAAAGAAGATCCGTATCTAGGAAATAAAGGATATTTTCCAAACAAAACACCAAGAGCTACTTATGCAGCTATGATTTCCTACTTAGACGAGAATATTGGGAAACTTGTTGCCAAGTTAAAGGCCAACGGCACTTTTGAAAACACTTTAATCATTTTCACTTCTGACAATGGAGTGACTTATTCTGGAGGGACAGATGGCACTTATTTTAATTCATCAGGCGTGTTTGGTGAGGCATATGGAAAAGCAAAAGGATTTCTTTATGAGGGTGGTATTCGCGTACCTCTAATAGTTTCATGGCCCGCTAAAATTACCGCTAAAAAAACAACTGATCTTGTGTCTGCACAATATGACATTATGCCTACCATTGCAGAATTAACAGGCTTTAAATTGGAGGGCCCACAAGATGGAATCAGTTTGTTGCCAACCTTATTGAACAAAAGCCAAGAAAAGCATGACTTTTTGTATTGGGAATTTCCAGAATACGGTGGCCAGGTAGCCATTAGAATGGGGGATTATAAGCTTATTCGTAGGAATCTTAAGAATTCAGAACCGCCTACTTTAGAGTTGTATGATATATTTGAAGACCCTCAAGAAAAAATCAATATAGCCCATCTGCATCCAAATATTTTAAGTCGTGCTGAGAAAATATTCCTCAATGAACACAGCCCTCCAGAAATTGAATTATTTAAAATTCCCCTTCTGGAAAAAGGATTATTTGCTACAGAGAAATAATATGCCTTTTAAGGCTTTACTTACCAATACAGAAGTTAGCGAATATATTTCCAAGTAGTTCGTCTGAGCTAATTTCTCCTGTAATTTCACCAAAGTGATACAGTGCTTGGCGAATGTCTATGGCCATGAGGTCAGAGGGCAGGCCTGCCGCCAATCCGTCTTGTACCTTGCCAATTTCTTCCTGTGCCCTGAGTAAGGCGTCATAGTGCCTGGAATTACTAACAATAGTGTCGTTGTTGTGCAGAGCTCCGGTATGTACTACATTTAGGAAAGCCTCTTTTAGAGATTCAATGCCCTCTTTTTCTTTGGCAGAAAGCGGGGAGAGGTCTGTAATGGTTTCTTTTATTTTCGCCACCGCTGCCTCTGAGATGAGGTCTGCTTTATTTCCAAGGACCAGCAATGGTTTTTTTGGATAGGTTTCTTTGAGCTTTTGAAGGGCAGCGGCATCGGCCGTGATAACGGCCAAATCTTCTGAACACTTTTTTAAGTCTACCATGTAAACCACCAATTGTGCCTGCTGAATTTTCTCAAATGTCTTGGCAATGCCCAATTGTTCTATTTGGTCTTGTGTATCTCTAATTCCAGCAGTATCTATAAATCTAAACCCAATGCCGCCAATAGAAATTTCATCTTCTATGGTGTCTCTAGTAGTCCCTGCAATGTCAGATACTATGGCGCGTTCTTCATTTAATAGCGCATTTAAAAGGGTAGATTTACCTGCATTTGGAGCGCCAACAATCGCTACTGGAATCCCATTTTTAATGACATTGCCAAGGGCAAAGGAGTCTATGAGTTGCCTGAGGACTTTAGCGATTTTTTCTAAAAGTGTTCTAAACGCTTCGCGGTCTGCAAAGGCTACGTCTTCTTCTGCAAAATCTAACTCTAATTCTATGAGGGATGCAAAGTTCAATAATTCTTGTCTGAGGGCTTTTATTTCTGAACTAAACCCACCGCGCATTTGTTGCATGGCAATTTGGTGTGCCGCTGCGTTGTCAGAGGCTATTAAATCTGCCACTGCTTCTGCCTGACTCAGGTCTAACTTGCCATTTAAAAATGCCCTCAGGGTAAATTCACCACCGGCTGCCATTTCGCATCCTTTTCTTAAGAACAATTGGAGTATTTCTTGTTGTATATAGGATGAACCGTGACAGTTTATTTCTACTACGTTTTCTCCTGTGTATGAATTAGGTCCTTTAAATAGGGAGACTAAAACCTGGTCAATTATTTTGTCTCCATCTGTGATATGCCCCAAATGTATGCTGTGGCTTTTTTGCTTCAGGAGGTCTTTATCTCTGATAGATTTGAATTGCGCTGCGACAAGAGACCATGCGTCAGATCCAGAGACCCTTATGATAGATACAGCACCAGCACCTGCAGGTGTGGCTATGGCAATAATATTTTTTTCATGAGACATGCCGCAAAATTAGCTAAAAAAATGGGAGTGGGCTTAGATTAGTTTAATCCCTTTTGTAAGTTCCTTTTTTTGTATTTTAGAAGTCTAACCAATTTATACAATTATGATGAGAGCAGACAAAAACTTATTAATGGTCACCCATCTGAGTCAGTTGCTAGATTTAGTCACCGGCTTTGGGGGTTTAATAGTGCCNGTAGTTTTATGGCTGACCCAAAAAGAGCTTGTCATAGGAATGGACGAGCATGGTAAGGCTATTGTTAATTTTCAAATATCACTTTTCCTTTTAGCGCTTATATGTATTCCTGCTATTTTTTTATTNGGATTAGGGATTTTAGGCCTAATAGGTATTGGGATTTTAGGCCTTGTTTATCCTATATTAAATGCGATTAGAGTGAGTAATGGGGAACCCATCTCTTATCCATTCTTTAAATTTCTGAAGTAAAATAAAAACGGCCGCTATAAAAGCGGCCGTTTTTTTCAAACAAGGAACTATTTAGGCTTAGTTATTAAGCATGACCGGCATAACCAGCATGGTAACGTGTTCTCCTGGATCTAAACTATCAGACGGGGTTAAAATACCGGCTCTGTTAGGTAAACTCATAGAGAGTGTAATTTCATCTGAATTTAGATTATTCAACATTTCAGTAAGGAACCTTGAATTGAAGCCAATTTGGAGGTCATCTCCCTGGTAGCTACAGCTCAAACGCTCTTCTGCTTTGTTGCTGTAATCCAAATCTTCTGCAGATATATTTAATTCAGCACCGGCTACTTTTAATTTGAGCTGATGCGTTGTTTTGTTTGAAAATATAGCAATCCTTCTNACAGAGCTTAAAAATAAGTTTCTGTTAAGATTGAGCACATTTGGATTTTCCTTAGGAATAACCGCTTCGTAATTAGGGTATTTACCGTCAATTAGCCTACAAACCAACTCTGTCTGATCGAAACTAAATTTGGCATTACTGTCATTGTACTCAATAGTTACNTCTGACTCAGAACCAGCTAAAATCCCTTTTAAGAGATTTAATGGTTTTTTTGGCATAATAAATTCTGCCGTCTGAGAAGCCTGTACATCTGTTCGTTGGTATTTAACCAATTTGTGAGCGTCGGTAGCGACAAAAGTAAGGCTCTCTGTATTAAACTGAAAGAACACCCCACTCATTACAGGTCTTAAATCATCATTACCAGCAGCAAAAATAGTCTTTGAAATAGCGGTAGCTAAAATNTCTCCAAGAATGGTTGTTTTACTTGGATTAGNCAAGCTCACTGGATTAGGAAACTCACTTCCGTCTGCATAGGCTAGTGCGTATTTTCCGTTATTAGCGCTTATCTCAACCGTATTGTTGTCTTCTTTAATAAAGGTCAACGGCTGCTCTGGGAATGTTTTTAAAGTGTCTAGTAATAATCTTGCTGGTATAGCTATACTGCCATTATCTGAAGATTCTACTTCTAGAACAGCATGCATGGTGGTTTCTAAATCAGAGGCAGACACAGTAAGTGAATTGCCTTCTAAATGGAACAAGAAATTGTCTAATATGGGTAGTGTGTTACTGTTGTTTATAACGCCNCCTAAAACTTGGAGTTGTTTGAGTAAGTAAGCACTTGAAACTATAAACTTCATGAATATTAATTTTATGAATTGAATGTGGTAGAANAAAAAGTCTTANTAAACCACTACCTACAAAGATATTTTAATTGTACTTTTTTGAGAAACAAACTTATTAACAGAAAAACACCTATTCAAGCGGCTATTTTTTGAGGATACTTTTTTTAAAAGCAGAAAACACACAACATAACTCCTTTAAATATAAGTGATTCAAATGTAGCGATATGTTTTAGTGAATCTTAAGCACATTTATGGGCGTTTTTAAAATTGTTTATAACTGAAAGCCCCTAAAAATATTTAGTCAAATTCTAGGCTAATACTGTCTAAGTAATCCAAGCCTAAAAGACTGGAAGCGCCACCACTTGTTTGAAGATTGCTTTTGTAAATGGCAATTTCTATATAGCCAGCCTTATTAAAAATAGCCAATAATTCTCCATCTCCTTTTCGCTTTTCTTTTTCCAAGTCAAAACGAATAATGTCCGAATACCTTTTATGGATTTTAGTGATACTGGCGTGTCTGGCCCTTATTTTGAAATCCCTTCCTTTTTGGTGTTCTTGAAACAACTGCTGGCTAATATTGGTCACCACATTTCCATAATTGTCAATGTAAATGACGCTACCGCGGATGCTCCTTTCGTCTGCGTCTACCTTGGGTTTAAAATCAATTAACTCTTTTAAGTCATTGAATGGTTTTCCAATAACATCTAAAGTACCACCCCTAACAATATGGCAGGCTACTTTCACGAAAATATCTAGGGTAGGGAAGGCTGTTTCTTCTGAGTGAGGTAATTGAATACTTACTACTTTATCTGGCTTTATACTGGTGCATATTAAATGGACTACGCCGGTATTCGCTGAGATAAAATAGTGTCCGTCTACAAAAACTACAATATGTGGGTTTTCTGGTGTTTTCTCTCCATCTACACCAACAATATGAATACTCCCTTTTGGGAAATGGGTGTAAGCATTTTTTAAGATATAAGCACATTCCTGAATATTGAATGGACTTATTTCGTGAGAGATGTCAACAATAATTGGGTGCTCAAGCTCGCAGTGAATGGCTCCTTTAATGGCGGAAACAAAGTGGTCTTTTGTCCCAAAATCTGTAGTTAAGGTAATGATAGCCATACACGCTGTTAATATTTTTATAAGATATCAAACTNTTTTTTTGCGTAAGTTTGTCTTACAAAATTACACAAATTTACGGGCATTAAAAGACAGATTGTAGAACCTAAGTAAAACTTTTCATTTGAACGAAATCATAATTGAAATTACAGACGTAAGTCCCAGAGATTTTTTTGGGCAGAACAATGAAACAGTCGCTCTTTTAAAAGAACATTTTCCAAAACTTAAAATCATAGCTAGGGGGAGTAAAATTAAGGCTTATGGCAGTGAATCTGAGCTCAATGATTTTGAACAAAAATTTGACAAACTCACCGCCCATTTTGCCAAATACAATAAAATTGATCCTGCTGCTGCAGCTGCTCTGTTGAGTGATACTTCTCCGGACGAACTAGAGGTGTTGCAAACTGTTGGAGATGTAATTCTTCATGGCGTTTCAGGAAGATTAATTAAAGCCCAAACACCCAACCAGAGAAAGGTGGTGAACGCCATGGCTAAAAATGATATGGTATTTGCCATTGGTCCAGCAGGAACTGGTAAGACTTATACAGGTGTCGCTATGGCGGTAAAAGCTTTGAAAGAAAAGCAGGTTAAAAGAATCATATTGACTAGACCTGCAGTTGAGGCAGGAGAAAATTTAGGGTTTTTACCAGGAGATTTAAAAGAAAAATTAGATCCCTATATGCAGCCTTTATACGACGCCCTGAGAGATATGATTAGTCCAGAGAAACTGGCCTTGTACATTGAAAACGGCACCATACAGATTGCTCCTCTTGCTTTTATGAGAGGTAGAACGTTGGACCATGCTTTTGTGATTTTAGACGAAGCCCAGAATACCACCCATGCACAGATGAAAATGTTTCTCACTAGAATGGGAAAAAGTGCTAAGTTCATGGTTACTGGAGATCCCGGACAGATAGATTTGCCAAGAAGAATTACTTCTGGACTAAAGGAAGCCTTGCTAATCCTTCAAAATATTGAAGGCGTTTCCATTGTGTATTTAGACGACAAAGACGTCATTAGACATAAATTGGTTAAAAAAGTAATTGAAGCCTATAAAACCATTGAACACCAAAATTAATAGAATGACCCATACCATTACAGATACCAATTTTAATTTTCCAGGACAAAAAAGTATTTACAAAGGAAAGGTAAGAGAGGTATACGCTTTAGAAAATGATTTGCTAGTAATGATAGCTACCGACAGGCTTTCAGCATTTGACGTTGTTATGCCAAGAGGAATACCTTATAAAGGACAAATTCTCAATCAAATTGCCACCAAAATGATGGGAGCTACTAAGGATATTGTACCCAATTGGCTTACGGCTACTCCAGATCCAAATGTAGCAATTGGTCATGCATGTGAGCCTTTTAAAGTAGAAATGGTCATTAGGGGGTATATGTCTGGTCATGCGGCAAGAGAATACAAAGCTGGGAAAAGAATGCTATGTGGTGTTCCTATGCCAGAGGGACTTAAAGAAAATGATGCTTTTCCTACCCCAATCATCACCCCCGCTACAAAGGCAGAAATGGGAGACCACGATGAAGATATTTCTAGAGAAGACATTCTGGCCAGAGGGATTGTGTCTAAAGATGATTATGAAATACTTGAAAAATACACTTATGCCCTTTTTGAAAGGGGTACAGCACTAGCTGCCCAGCGAGGTTTAATTCTAGTAGACACTAAGTATGAATTCGGAAAAACAGCTTCTGGGGAAATTGTTTTGATAGACGAGATTCACACCCCAGACTCTTCGCGATATTTTTATGCAGACGGTTATGAAGAAAGACAAGCTGCCGGAGAAGCACAAAAACAACTCTCTAAAGAGTTTGTGAGGCAGTGGCTCATTAGCCACAATTTTCAGGGCTTGGAAGGACAGACACTTCCTGAAATGTCTGATGAATATATTGCATCAGTTTCTGAGCGATATATTGAATTGTATGAAAACATTACAGGAGAGACCTTTGTGAAGGCTCCTTTAGACAATATTCAATCTAGGATTGAAGAGAACGTACTTAATTTCTTAAAGTAGTAGTGTTTTATATATACTAGATAAGAATCCCCATGCTTTGGGGATTTTTTTTTATATTTAGTTGCTTATCACATCTATCATGAATCAAAATATTTCTGCTCAAAAATACTGGAGAATAAACTTAAAGTATTTGTCAATTCTTTTATTCATATGGTTTTTATGTTCATTTGGCC
>JGI26079J46598_1000938_pt1 | contig 12041 bp, 12 predicted proteins | sample SaaInl59LU_5_DNA_FD_46598 | JGI IMG/M metagenome (IMG submission 46598) | reverse complement strand
ACCTGATCGCTGGCGGTATTCCACCGTTTTAGAGCTACTGGTTTTGGTACTGGGTTTTTGACCGATAGCGGCCACACATTCATGGTGCGGAGAATTTGGACTCTGAGCCTAAACCTACCTCGCGCTCATTTCAATTTTCTGCTTTTGCAACAGGTCGGTGTCAGCCCGAGGCAGACGGTCGGTGACCGGCTTGAGGTATTGATCCTACTTGCTCCATCCGCCATTTTCTGATTTGGTTATGGCATCTAAGTTTTTAAGCGCCAGCATCAGGGTGCGGTTGTTCACATTTCCATTTTAAAGGCGATATATGGCTGATTTTGTTTTGAAGTTTTTGTCCCCAACGGAACACCCACACATACCTATGTGAAGAGAACCGAAGAAAAAAACGAGGAAAAACTTGACGCTGCTCTCCACACGCCGAAGATGGTTATCTCGGTATCGGGCCCCTCCAAAACGGGCAAGACTGCTTTAGTTAACACTCTGATCACAGCGGATCGAATTATCCCCGTTACTGGCCAATCGCTTCGCTCCTCAAACGATCTGTGGCAATCAGTTATGCGATGGATTGGCGGCCCAGAGGAAATTGAAAAAATAAGGGAGCAGGTTCTGAAAGCAGGTGCTGCTGGGAAGGCGAGCGCAGAAGCAGGGGTGATTTTAGCCAAGGGGAAGGCAGAAGGAGAAATAAACGGGGGTGTTGAGTTCACAGCGGCAACGTCAGAGAAATACGGCATCGAGTTTTTTGAAGCTGTTGTCAACGAGCTCAGCGAAAGTGAATTTGTCGTTTTCTTAGATGACTTTCATTACATTTCAGAAGATGCACAAATTGACATCGCCAAATCTATCAAGGCTATTTCCGAACGAGGCGTTCGAGTTTGCATTGCCTCTGTCCCCCACAAGTCAGACGATATGGTTCGTGCCAATGACGAATTGACAGGGCGCATAGTTTCGATCCTATTCGACTATTGGACTGTTCCAGAATTGAAGGGCATCGCGACAAGCGGTTTTAAGGCTCTCGGCGTTAAAATTGCACCCGAAATAATAGAGGCGCTCGCGACCGAAGCACTCGGTTCTCCTCAGCTTATGCAGTCTCTGTGTTTGAACTTATGCCTTGAGAAAAACCGCAGAAACGAACAAGTTCTTGAAACGAAAACGGAAGTTTCTGACGCGGAACTGCGCGCCGCCCTAGAGCGCACAACGCATCAAACCGACTATTCGAGGACGGTTGAAAAACTGCACACCGGCGCGAAAGAGCGCGGGACACAGCGGAAAGAGTTTGAGCTAATAGATGAGACTAAAGGCGACGTATATCGTGCAATTCTTCTTGCGCTTATTCAAAACCCTCCAAGGCTTAGCTTTGATTATGACGAGGTCATGGACAGGATAAGGGAAGTCTGCAAAGAGGCCCCCCCGGTAGGTTCCAGTGTCCAGCTTGCTCTCAAACAAATGGACGGAATCGCAAAAGACATCAAGAAAGACACCCCTGTCTTGGAATGGGACGATGATAAGCTTGAGGTCACAAACCCTTATTTCATGTTTTATCTTCGGTCTTCGCAGAAGGTCGATCAGATTTATAAAGGGAAGTCAGGAATGGTGTAGTCCTTTGGGCTTCGCCTTTCAGTCCAACGGCGGATGCATCCGAGCGTTTGGAGTGCTGTGTCTGAATGTCGGTACTGGACAATTCGCGAAACTTTGCAAAGCTCGCTTCCTGCGCAGTGCTGACAATGTTCGATGAGATTGCTGCACATTGGCAAACGGCAGGTTTGTCCGCACAACAGACATTTATCAGGTGCAAACCGACGTCTGCGTCGGCCAGTCTTTGGGTCAAAACTCAAGCGTATTTGCGCTGGGTCGAAACCGACCGTTTTTGCACAGGCCCTTCTGGGCAGGACTCGACTCTGAGATAGGCTTTGGCATATAGAACATATAGTGAACAAAGTCTGCGGTTATGTCACATCGACGTGTTTTATCATTATGGTTTCCTCGGATGGGTGCAGAGCGGCTGTTGCGACAGGCCCGTATGACGCAAGAGTTGCCTTTTGCCGTGGTGCAAGATCGTGGGCAGATGCAGGTGATCTCCTCCCTGTCACAAATGGCGGAGGAGCGGGGGCTGCGCTTGGATCAACCCTTGCGCGACGCTATGGCCATGTGCCCCGATCTTATCACACGGCTTCGAAATCCTCAGAGTGAAGCGCGGTTTTTAAACAGTCTGCGCCGCTGGGCCTCTAAGTTTTCGCCCTGGGTGGCGGAAGAACCGCCTCATTCTTTGGTCATTGATTTGACGGGTTGTGCACATTTATTTGGGGGTGAGGAAGGGGTTATCGAGCAGGTGGAGCAAGATTGCCTGGATCTTGGCCTTTCTGTGCATATCGGCCTGGCGGATACAAAAGGCGCCGCATGGGCCTTGGCGCGCTATGCAGGTCAGCCCTTGGGGGTGAGCCGCACGGGCGATGCGATTGATCAGGAGGCCCCGCCACCCGGTCGCGCGCTGTCAAACGCCGCAATTGGGAGCGCGGAGGGGCCGCGCCGCAGCTGCGCAGCAATCGAGGCGCATCGGGCCGTATTGCCCAGCCTGGCTTGACGCGCCAAGCCCTTGCGCCTTTGCCTGTGGCAGCTCTGCGATTGGAGGGGCATGTTGTTACAGCGCTCAGCAGGCTTGGACTTCGGCGGGTGGAAGATTTGATGGGTCAGCCCCGCGCGGCCCTTGCACGGCGGTTTGGCAAGGGGACGGTCTATCGGATGGATCAAGCCTTGGGCGTGGCCCCCGAACCCATTAGCCCGGCGAAACAAGCGCCACATTTCGCCTGCCGTTTGAGCCTGCCGGAGCCAATTGGTCTGGCTGAAGATCTGTTGGCCGCTTTGGACAAGCTGCTGCCGCGCTTGGCGGTGCGTTTGAACGAGAAAGGTCAGGGTGCGCGGCGATTGCGACTGGAAGCCTATCGCACAGATCAAACCATGCAATCGCTTGAGGTGGGGTTGGCCCGACCTTCCGCCGATATTGCGCGAATGCGGCCACTTTTGGCATCAAAATTAGGGGATATCAAAGCAGAATTTGGCATTGATGTGCTGCGCTTGGTTGCGGCGCAAACAGAGCCAATCCATGCCCATCAGCACAAAGGGCATATTGAGGCTGGTCAAGCGGTTGCGGCGCGCGTGTTGGAAAATACCAAGCTGGATGATTTGATTGGCACATTGGGCGCCCGCATCGGACTGGAGGCCCTGACCCGCTTACATCCCGGTGACAGCCATATACCGGAAAAAGCCGCGCAGGTGCAGGCCGCTGCCTGGTCAGTGCCACATTTGCACTGGCCGGCCCCGCCGCGCGCGCGACCTTTGGTGCATTTTTCACCAGAGGCCCTGCAGACCCATAGCGAGGCGGCATTGCCNCTGACATTCAAATGGCGCGGTCAGCTTCATGAGGTGCACAGCGCTCAGGGGCCAGAGCGGATTGCCCCGGAGTGGTGGCTGGCTGAAAGAGCCTGGCGCAGCGGGACGCGTGATTATTGGCAAGTGGTCACCAAAACCGGAGACCGGTTTTGGCTTTATTTCGCCCATGGTGGTGCCATCTCGGGCGGGTGGTTTTGCCAGGGCCGCTTTGGTTAGGGCAAAGCAGCCCTGATGTTGGAAGCAAGCAAACGAAAGATCAGCATCGCGTATCCGAGTGGGGGCAGGAATGACACTTAAAGCCAATCTCCCGTTTGCTTGACGCCCATATTGCAAGTTACAAAGGCCATGTGATGACCTGAAACGGAAAGTTGCGGGACCATTTCAGGGCAGGAATACGACAGGGTTGATTATTGGTGAATTCGGCGCAACTCTACGCTCATGAATGTTGTAAATATTAGATCTGAGTCTCTGCGGAAAATTCCCGAAAAAATTGCCTTTCATCGGTTGGAATTGGCTCCCATCCTTACGCTATATGGGCGTATGGTCGCCGCGGGCGAATGGCGTGACTATGGTATTTCTTGCCTGCGCGATGTGGCTGTCTTTTCGATTTTCAAGCGTACAGCGGAAAACCCGCTCTACCGCATCGAAAAACGCCCCAAGCTGCGCAACAAACAGGGCATGTATGCTTTGATCGGGGCGCAGGGGCAAATTCTCAAACGCGGCCATGATCTCGGATCTGTTTTGGGGGTCTTGGAGCGGCGGTTGATCCGGGCGGTTGATTAGGGGCTTGCACTTTAGGTCAGTTGCGAGCGCTGAAGCATGGGCCCATCCCCGGCCGCCTCTATGCGGGCCATTGCAACGTCAATCGCTTCAATGCCAACGGCCATTGCATGCGCATTGGCGTGGATCAGATGGGTAGCGCTGAGGGTCAAAGCCACATGGCCGGGCCAGAAAATCAATTGCCCAGGCGCCCAATCTCCCTCGGTTGCAGGAAAAATTTTTTGTTGTGGGCCTGAATCTCCTGGACAAGCGCGCCCCGTGGCATGGCAGGCGGCCTGTATCAGACCCGAACAATCAATGCCTGCCGCTGAATTGCCTCCCCATAAATAGGGGCAGCCAAGGAACATCTTGGCCACCTCTCGCGGATCGGTCAGAAAATTGCCCGTTGCGCGCAAATGTTGGCGGGGGATGAAGCCGGCGGGGGTTTGGTAAAAATTGCCGTGCTCTGCGCTCACTGTCACCTGCGCGCCGAAGGGCAGGGGGATTTGATCGTGTGATTTAAGATTGGGTGCCGCATAGGCATGGCTGGACAAGGCACTCACCCAATGTGTTGCGGGTGTGTAGGGGGCTAAATCTGCGGTTTTTATATAGCCTTGATAGCCGTCTTTCGTCGCCTTGCCAAAACACCAGTCGCCCGCGCGCTCTAAGATCGTAAAGCCATCGCCAAACAGCAATTGACGGTCGCGTGGTCCTTGCGGCTTGCCGCACAGATCGCTGAGACTTTGGATGATTTGAGACTGCGCGCTCATAGATTCAAAATGCGCGGCAAGGCGTGAAACAAGGCGCGCGTGCCCTGACCCACGCCGCCTTTGGGGCGGGCTGGAGCGGCGCTGGGCTGCCAACCATAGCAATCAAAATGCACAAACTTTTGGGTTTGGGTGACAAAGCGCTGTAGAAAAAGCGCGGCAGTAATGGCACCGGCAAAACCACCGGCAGGGGCATTGTCCAAATCTGCAATGCCGGGTTCAATCATGGCCTCATAGGGCGCATGCAAGGGCAATTGCCATACTGGATCGTTAACCTCGGCGGCGGCGGTTGCGATCTCATGGCTCAAGCCATTATCCTGCGTGAAATAGGGNGCAATGTCNGGCCCCACCGCGACCCGCGCNGCNCCGGTCAGTGTTGCCATGCAAATCATCACGTCACAGGGGCTTTCATCGGCTAAGGTGAGGGCATCGGCGAGCACCAACCGGCCCTCGGCATCGGTATTGTTGATCTCGACNGTCAGACCCTTACGGCTCTTCAAAATGTCTTGCGGACGGAAGGCCGAACCACCGATTGCATTTTCAACGGCGGGCACCAAAACCCTTAGCCTCACTGGCATATTGCTGGCCATAATCATTTTGGCCAGCCCCAGAACATGCGCTGCCCCGCCCATATCTTTTTTCATCAACCCCATAGAGGCGCCGGGTTTGAGGTTCAGGCCACCTGTGTCGAAACACACGCCCTTGCCGACCAAAGTGAGCCGCGGACCTGCCGTGCCCCAGCACAGATCAATGAGACGTGGCGCCCGCGGCGAGGCGCGGCCCACCGTGTGAATCAGGGGGAAGTTTTGCGCGAGCAGCTCTGCGCCCGTCACGACTGATATATCTGCCGCATAAGTTTTGGCCAAGTCGCGGGCCGCCGCTTCAAGCTCTGCCGGGCCCATGTCGTTGGACGGTGTGTTGATCAAATCTCGGGTGAGAAATTCACCGGAAATAATCGCCTCAATTTTTTCAGCATCTACACCTTCTGGGCAGATCAACTCGGCTTTTGGGGCGGCATTGGCGGCATAGCGATCGTATTGATATTTGCCCAAAGCAAAGGCCAAAGCGAAGTCCCTGGCTCGGTCTTGATCGCTCTCGACCAGGTCAAACACCTGTGCCGGCATTGTGGACAATCCGGCAACCACACCGAAGCGTTTGCGTTTGCGCTCTGTGGTATCGCCATAGCCAATGGCCAGCCGCACCGGCAGACCCTGCTCAGTGAGGCACAAGATCTGGCCCAATTTACCCGACCAATTTTGGGTTTTGGCGGCGTTTTGCGCCGCGACGCCCCTTGCGGCCAGCCAGTTCTCCGCCTCCGCGCGAGCAATGAGGTGCAAGGGTACGGCGTTGGGTGTGGGTGCGGCAAAACTCGCTGACATGGCAGATCCCTCGAATGGCTTTATCATAGGTAAACATTGCCCTGTGGCGAATGCAATGCGGCGCGGTCTTTGCCGGACAAAAACCTGCGTGGATCCGTGAATGCGGGGGGCTGACTAAAGCTGCCTGTTCTTTTGGTCCTGTATCGCCCAAAGCGATGCCAGGCACATGTCGCCCAGCCGCACCAACCGCGCCACCGCGGCGGCCAGAGCGGGATCATCGGATGCTGCGGTTAACGCACGCACATTATGGGCGGCATTGGTCAACCCGCCCAGTCCAATTTGATGTCCGATGCTCATCAAAGCATCAACGGCCTTGCGTACGGCAGAGCGATTGTTTTGCTTGCCGGCGCATTCCAGAACGGAAAGGCGGATGGCGAATTCATCTAAGGCGCCGTTAATAATTGCTTTCGCCCGTTGGGGCTCAAACTCACAATAGATCTCGTCAATTTTGCTGCTGCAAAAGGGAAGATGTTCGTCATGTAAAAGCATGCTAATTTGAGCCATGAACTCACCTATTTACTACGCCCCCACAGCTGGCTGCTTTTTGCCCAAAAAAGTTTACCAAACTCTAAGCAAAAATGAGGATTACCTCTCGAGTTTTTTGTAACTATTTGGTAAGTTCAATTCAATATTTATGTATAAGGGGGTGCCGATGGTCTACGTGAAACCGCTGCCAAATTATTTAATTCAACGTTATCATGGCTGGAAAGCGACGACGTTTGAAGACAATCATGCTTGGTATCGCCGATTGGCCAGTGAAGGGCAGCGCCCGCGCGCCATGGTCATTTCATGCTGTGACAGTCGCGTTCATGTGACGGCGATTTTCGGTGCAGAGCAGGGGGAGTTTTTCATTCACCGCAATATCGCCAATCTGGTGCCGGCCTATCTTCCGGATGGCGAGCCGCATGGCACCTCTGCTGCGGTTGAATATGCGGTCACCGCGTTAAAAGTATCTCATATTATCGTCTTGGGTCATTCCAGCTGTGGCGGGGTGCGGGGCTGTCACGATATGTGCACCGGACATGCGCCAGATTTGGAAAAAAGCAGCAGCTTTGTTGGCCGCTGGATGGATATTTTGCGCCCAGGCTATGAGCGGGTCAAAGATATCAAGGATGAGGCGGCGCGCGTGGCGCGATTGGAACGTGAGGCTGTTTTGGTCTCCGTTGAAAACCTCATGACCTTCCCATTTGTGAAAGCCGCAGTCGAAAAGAACGAGCTGACCCTGCATGGCCTGTGGACGGACATCGCCGAGGGTTCTTTGGAGCAGTTTGATTCAAACTTGAAGGATTTTGTGCGGATTTAGAGCCGGTTCAACCGGCAATACCAAGAGCCAATGAAAAGGCCCCGCATTTTAGCGAGGCCTTTTCATTCCATATTCAGGATTTTAGCCCTTTTTGAGGACTTTATTGCCCAGGACTTCCGCGATTTGCACGGCATTCAACGCCGCCCCCTTGCGCAGATTGTCGGACACGCACCAGAGGTTGATGCCATTGTCGACCGTGACATCTTGCCGAATGCGGCTGATGAATGTGGCGTAATCGCCGACGCATTCCACCGGGCTGACATAGCCGCCATCTTCGCGCTTATCGATCACCATAATGCCAGGTGACTCGCGCAGGATATCGCGGGCTTCATCCTCATCGAGGAAGTCTTCAAACTCGATATTGATCGATTCGGAATGGCCCACGAAAACTGGCACGCGCACACAGGTGGCGGTAACCTTGATCGCGGGGTCGAGAATCTTTTTGGTCTCTGCGACCATTTTCCATTCCTCTTTGGTGTCGCCGCTGTCGAGGAAAACATCAATATGCGGGATCACGTTAAAGGCGATTTGCTTGGTAAACTTGGTGGGTGGTTTGTTGTCTACCGGGTTGTAAATCGATTTGGTTTGATCCCAAAGCTCATCAATCCCTTCTTTGCCTGCGCCCGAAACGGATTGATAGGTGCTGACCACCACCCGTTTGATCTTCGCGCGATCATGCAAGGGTTTGAGCGCCACAACCATCTGCGCGGTTGAGCAATTGGGATTGGCGATGATGTTCTTTTTGTGGCATTCGAAAATTGCATCGGCATTCACCTCTGGCACGATCAAAGGCACATCCGGATCGTAGCGGTAAAGGCTCGAATTATCGATCACAATACAGCCCGCCGCCGCCGCTTTCGGGGCATATTCTTTGGTGGCTTCAGAGCCCACCGCAAAGAGCGCCATATCCCAACCGGCGAAATCAAAACTCGCCAGATCGGTGGTTTTCAAAGTTTTGTCGCCAAAGCTCACTTCCGTGCCGAGGGATTTACGGCTGGCCAGAACAGCAATTTCCGCGATTGGAAATTCACGTTCGTCCAAAATGTTCAGCATTTCACGGCCCACATTTCCAGTAGCGCCGACAACAACAACTTTATAAGACATAGGTCTCTTCCTTGTTTCAAAGACGGACTCGTGTATCGCGCCAGGTCTCCAATGGAAAGAGGCAGCTAGTCAGTTCTATCCTGTGAGAAGATATAAATTATCAATCCCAGCAGTAATGTCACACAAAATACCAAAATGACCGCGTTATATGAGACAATCGGCGCCTGACTCTGTGTTATCTTGCCATCAAAAACCCGCGCAGTGACATTTTGCATGATGCCAACGCCTCCGATTCCAAACAGGTTGATCAAAGTCACGCCGCGCCCCATCAGATGATCTGGGAAAAAACTGCGGCCATGGGCGACCAAAATCGGGAATGAAGCACCGAAAAAACCAATTCCGGCCATCAGGACGGCGGTGCTCCAGAACCCCGCGTCGCCATAGAGATAAAGGGCAAAGCACAACAGGCCGCCGATGAGATTGCCTGTGAAAATCACCCATTTACGCGTTCCCAATAAGCGGTCAAGCGGACCATAGCAAAAGGTGCCGGCAATCATCGCCAGAGCCATCAGCGTGGTCACTGTGCCAACCTGGGCTGTGGAGGCGCCGAATACATCGGTGAAATAGGGACCCACCCAAAGGCCGCGCAACCCGGCAGAGGGGGCATAGCTGACCAGCACCAGCGGCAAGATGAGCCAGATGGCGCGCATCCGGAGCAGGTCGAGCAAGCTGCCCTTTTCATCGGTTACAACCTTTGGTGGATCCTTGACGATCACGTAGCATAGGGCGGCAATTGCAAGGGTGATGAGCGCGATGATGACGATCGACAAGCGCCAGCCTAGGACGTCAACAAGCAGCGTGAGCGGGAAGGCTGCGCCGATATTGCCGACCGAGCCGATACCCAAGATGAAGGCGGCCATCGTGGCGAAGGCCGCGGCAGGAAAACTGCGGGCGATCACATAGTATGCGGCCATTAAAACCGATGAGCAACCGATGCCGATCATCGTCATCGCGGCGGAAATATGCCACGGTTCGGTTGCGGCTGCGAAAACCAAAGCGCCGCCACCGGCTCCCAGAGCGAGAAGCGCGGCATTGGTGCGCCGTGGACCCAAAGTGTCCAAGGCCCAGCCGACGGGTAATTGCATCAGAGCGAAAGTTAAAAACCAATAGCCAGAGGCCGCCGAGAGCTGCGCGGCTGTCGCACCAATATCTGCCTGCAAGGGGGCTGCTAAAACGGCCAGAAATGCCCTGTAAAATTGGGACAAGACATAGGCAAAAGTCAAAATTATCAATGTCGCGCGCATGGCAATCTCCAATCTGAAGCTGTGGTGCCATGGCTTGCCGGCTGGGTAAAGCCAGAAGTGATGACTTGTGCAGATTGGCCGGCAGAGCTAGCCTTTGGCCAGACACAGCAAAAGGCGTAACAAGAATGGATTTTTCAGGGCAAACAGTGTTGATAACCGGCGCAAGCCGCGGCATTGGAGCGGCGGCGGCTGAACATTTTGCAACCCTTGGGGCGCAGGTGGTTTTGACGGCTCGTTCTGAGGCTGAACTGGCGAAATTGGCAGAGAAAATTGGGTCAAAAGCGCTGGCGATCGCCTGCGATATTGCCGATTTTGCACAGGTGCAGGCGGCTGTTGATCAGACCGTGGCGCGCTTCGGTCGTCTTGATATTGTCGTCAACAACGCAGGAATGCTCTTGCCTGTGCATCGAATGGCGGATTTCGAAGCCGCCGATTGGGACCGGGTGATTGATGTGAATGTTAAAGGTGTCTTTTACATGATGAAGGCGGCCCTGCCGATCATGACGGCACAGGAGGGCGGGACGATCCTCAATATTTCGTCCGGTGCGGCCTATGGGGTGCTGGAAGGATGGAGCCATTACTGCGCCTCTAAGGCTGCGGTGCTGCAATTGACCCGCTCTGGCCATGCTGAATATGGCGATCAAGGCATTCGCTGTTTGGGGTTGAGCCCTGGCACTGTGGCGACGCAGATGCAGGTTGAGATCAAAGCCACCGGGGTTAATCCGGTCAGCCAATTGGAGCTGTCTGACCACATTGCGGCCTCCGATGTGGCGCAGGCGATTGCCTATCTCTGCGGGCCCGGCGGCGCGGACTATGCGGGGGAAGATTTCCATCTGCGTGAACCCGCCTCGCGCGCTTTGGTTGGACTGCCACCCAGATAGGTCGCTGATGAGGTAAGGGGCGCAGGTTTAGAGCTCCGCTCCGGCGGTCCACTCGCCCCATTTCATCAGCGCATTGGCCCCAAGCCAGGCCAAAGGAGGCGGGGGCAGGCGGCGCGGGGCGGCTTGCTCTTGGACCTGTTGCAACAGTGGGCTGTCATGCCCACTGGCCAGGTCCGCGGCCAGCATGCCATGCAATGTGCCCTTGGCCGTTCCCAAACCGTTTTGGCAGCAGGCCGAATAGAGCCCCGGCATNACCTCACCAAACGCGGCGACATTATTGCGCGAAAGACACAGGCGCCCGCCCCAGCGATATTGCATGGATACATGGCGCAGCGCGGGGAAACGGGCGGAAAAACTTGCGTCATGACTGCGCGACACCGCGCGAATGCGCCGCTCAGAGACCTGCATGGACGGATCGAAAGTGGCGCGATTTCGGATGATGATGCGGTCGCCGCCCATCCCAGATATGCGCCGCACGGTTGTTCCTAAAGGGTCGGCGGGTGTGGCGCCCCAATTGCGCGCCCCGCCCAAGGTTTTCACCTCCTGAGCGGTCAAGGCGCGGGTCATGCTGGCATAGGTGAACACATGAATAAGTTGTTGCGGGTAAAGCCCGAAGGAATTGGCGTGGCCATTGACGGCCAGAATAACCCGCGGCGCTGTCACCTGGCCCGATGGGGTGGTGGCTGACCAGTCACCATTGTGCTCAAGCGCTGTCACGGGCGAATTTTCGAAAATCAAGGCATGATGTGATGCCAGGCCGCGCGCGATGCCGCGGATATACATGGCCGGTTGCAGCATGACCGTGCCGGGGGTGAAGAGGCCAGATTGATAATAACCGGTTCCGGTCAATTCCGCCATTTGCGCCGCATCATACATCTCCCAAGGCTCGCCCATCCGGGTCAAATGGCGGGCATAGTCTTGATTGTGGCGATGACCCTTTGCGCTGGCAGCCGCATTGAACTTGCCGCAAGGGTTAAACGCTTCGCAGGGCAGCTCAAATTCCTCGGCCATCTGGCGGGCGAAGGCAATTGCGGCGCGATTGGCTGCGATCTGCTGTTGGTCTTCTTTAAGCGCGCCGCCGTAATCCTCTGAAGCCAGATCATGGGGCAGATCAATCATAAACCCCGAATTGCGTCCGGCAGGGCCATCGGCAATCCGGCTGGCCTCAAGCAGAATGATTTTATCTGCCGGGTGCAGCTGCTTGAGCCGCGCCAGTGCCG
>JGI26079J46598_1000920_pt1 | contig 12207 bp, 10 predicted proteins | sample SaaInl59LU_5_DNA_FD_46598 | JGI IMG/M metagenome (IMG submission 46598) | reverse complement strand
TAAAGATCACAATCGCAAAAGGCATTGCCACAAGAGGCGAGAAGTAGGCCAAATCCGGCCAAGAGTAGAAATTTTTTCATTGTGGTTTTGTGTTTTGTCGTGACAATTTAGCTAAAAAATCACGCTTACCCAATCCTTACAGCCTATTCCACAAAACTATTGGGTGCATAAGGAAGTCCGCTGCGTTCAGCAACACGGTCTACTACATCCGTAATGTGCACCTTTTGAAACGACGTTCCTGCCTCTACTCCAAAGCCCATCATAAGGAAGGGGACATGGGTATCGTAAGTGTAGCCGCTGCCATGAGTAGAGCCGTAGGGGCCGTAGAAAATGGAATTGGGTTGTAGTTGGAAAATAAGATCCCCTCCAAAGCGACTTTGGTAACCTTCATGAAGTTTCGAGGCAAGTGCTTCCGAACCTGGACGACGAATTTCATCTGCGGTATACACGTGGACAAAAGGATCCATCTGCTCTGTAATTTTTGCGATTTCCAAGGTGTAGGGTTTCGCCCAATCGTTCAAATAGATGTGGTGGTTTATGATTTTGGCCACGGCATTCTCCATATTTACCTGAACATCCAGTTCATTGACAATACGATCGTTGAGTTGAGTAACCACATCTGCATTGGCATAATTTCGAACGCCGTATCCACCGTCAGCAAGGTGGTTTGGGTTCTCGCTAGCGCCGTGGTCTGCCGTCAGGTATAAAATGTAATTCCCCTTACCTACTTTTTTATCCAGCGTACGAATGAATTGCCCCAGTTGCGCATCTAGCTTCAAATACATATCATGCACTTCCCTGGATCGCACCCCCCATGTATGACCGGCATAATCTGGAGAGGAAAAACTTACGCCCAAAAAATCGGTGTATTCGTCTTGACCTAGGTCTTCTTCGTTGAGAATAAGTTCGGCCATTTCTAAAACCAATTCATTTCCAATGGGGGTGTTTTTTAGCATGCTTAGCCCCTTTAATTGGACCATGGCTTCTAGATTGTAAGGGAAGCTTGAACTCCCCTCGTTGTATTTGGGCTCATAGGGATTTTCGTCCTCAAGACTATTGGTATACTTGCGGGTGGCCATCTCTAATTTCCATCCTCTCTTCATCAAGACCATAGCGTTCTCCTTGCTGTTGTATTTATCTACATAACCAGGAAGCTCGTCGGTATAATAACTACTTGTTACGAAATGCATTCCGCCATCGAGCCAATAGGCACCATCGGCAAAATGACCTCCGGGAAAAATAGCACCGCGGTCTTTTACACTTACCCCAAAGCTTTTCCCTTGGTTATTTGTGTGCAGTTTAATTCCGTCGCTAAAAGTCAAAGCACGAAGATTTTTAGGCGATCGCTTGCTGCTGCTCTCGACGGTTCCTACAGGAGTAACGGCGGTATCCTCCGCACAATACATTTCGTAGTTGCTACGGCCGTCTAACCAATCGTTCGCTACAATCCCGTGGTACTTCGGCGTAGTACCTGTCGAAATACTGGCATGACCTGGACCTGTATAGGTGGGGATAAAATTGTAGTGGGTATTTGCATAATTAAATCCGCTGTCCAGGAGGATACGAAAACCTCCATCACGGGCAAATTGCTCATTGAAGCGGATGAGATATTCTGCACGCATTTGGTCAACGACGACTTGTACGACCAATTTTGGTTGCGCCCACAGGCCACTAAATACACTGCTGATTAGGATTGCCCCAATTGCTCCTCTAAACCTTCTTTTTTGATGTTGCATGCTTCCCATTCTTCCATTTTGGCTGAAAGTGCAGCCTTTTTATGTTCATATTGAGGATAAAAATCTGGATCTCCCATTAACTCTTTACAAGCCTCAGAATCTGCGAGCTGCAGGTCCCAACGCCCAATAATTTCCTCCAATTCTTCTATGGTTTGTTCTATGGTTTCTAAGTTACGCGTTTCACTGCGTAATTCCTTTTCAAATTGCTTTCGCTCGTTGTACGTAAGTCCGTCCTCTGCAGGAACGTTTTTCTTCTCTTTCTGCTTCTTCGCTTTGGCCGATTTTGCCTCGACTTCGCGCATCGATTCCATTTTTCGGTATTCGAGGTAATATTCAATACCGCCCAACAGTGTTTTTACGTTTTGGTCCCTGAATTCGATGGTTTTTGTCACCAAACCCTCCAAAAAATCGCGGTCGTGACTCACAACTAGCAATGTTCCTTCGAAACTTTGTAAACTATTTTTCAAGACATCTTTGCTGTTCATATCCAAATGGTTCGTGGGCTCATCCATCACCAAAAAGTTGATGGGCTTAAGCAACAGCTTGCAAAGCGCTAATCGTCCTCGTTCACCACCGCTGAGGACTTTGACTTTCTTCTCAACATCCTCACCGCGGAACATAAACGATCCCAGCATACTGCGGGCATGCTTTCTCATTTCTTCAGGGGAGGCGTCCTCTATAGTTTGGAGTGCGGTCTTATCTCCATCCAGCTCGTCGGCCTGGTCTTGTGCAAAATAGCCGACCATCACATTGTGACCCAATTCTAAGGTCCCCTCTGAAGTAATCTCCTTCAATAGGGCTTTGACGAGCGTACTCTTGCCTTGTCCGTTCTGCCCGACAAAGGCCACACGATCACCGCGTTCAATTTCTAAATCGACACCTTTCAACACCAATTTATCCCCATAGGTCTTACCAACACCTTCCGCCTTAGCTACAACCTTACCACTTCTAGGTGCGGGTAAGAACCGGAAATGCATGGTAGAGGAATCTTCTTGATCGACCTCTATGCGTTCCATTCGATCCAATTTCTTGATTAAACTTTGGGCAAATGAAGCTTTACTTGCCTTTGCTCTGAATCGTTCAATCAATTCTTCGGTTTGTTTTATCTCACGTTCTTGATTTTTGGCAGTTGCCAACTGTTTCTCACGTAAGTCCGCTCTCAAAGTCAAATAGCGTGTATAAGGGGCGTTAAAGTCATAGATTTTCCCCAGCATCACTTCAATCGTTCGGTTGGTCACATGATCTAGGAAGGTTCTATCGTGACTCACTACCAAAAGGGTTTGACTGCTTTCACTCAGGTGCTGTTCGAGCCACATAATACTCTCAATGTCAAGGTGGTTTGTGGGCTCATCAAGCAATAGTAGGTCGGGCTTTTGAAGCAGAAGACGGGCCAATTCTGCCCGCATACGCCAACCGCCTGAAAAAGTATGTAGCGCATTATCAAAAACTTCTGGCTCAAAACCGAGCCCTTTCAGCACTAATTCAATATCAGCATCCAAACTATCGCCGCCTAGTAGGCCAAAGCGTTCACTTAGTTCACTTAATTCGTCGATCAAGGCACTGTACGAATCACTTTCATAGTCGGTCCGAACTTCAAAGGCCTTATTGATCTCTTCAATCCGATCATTAATCCTAGAAATTTCGTCGAATGCACTGCGCGCAATGTCCATGATGCTTTTGNCCATGTCCATTTTTAAGTCTTGCCTCAAGAACCCAATCCGAGTTTCCTTGGCTTTACTCATTGCGCCACCGTCTAGTGAATAATCGCCGGCTATAAGTTTAAGCAGTGTGGATTTCCCCGCGCCATTGCGTCCCACTAAACCTATACGGTCCCCAGGATTTATTTGAAAACTTATTTCATCGAATATGGCGCGGCCACCGAAGAATAGAGATGCTTTGTTGAGTGCTAAAATCATTGTGACAAAAGTATCAAATGACCACGCGACAACACCTAATTTAGCCCTGCATTTCAGAATAAATCCAAATGTTAAAAGGAACCAAACTTTACGCCATCACAAAATCTAAGTGTCCGCGCTGTATGGAAGGCAACATATACCCCAATAGCAATCCTTATAACCTCAAGCGCTTCTCTGAAATCAATGAACGTTGCAGCGCGTGTAACCAGAATTTCGAGCCCGAACCGAACTTCTACTACGGTGCTATGTACGTTAGTTACGGCTATACAGTAGCCCTCTTCGTCGCTGTATACGTCGTCTTTAGCTTTTGGATGGGTTGGAGCATGTGGCCTACCATTACGGCGCTGGGCGTTATACTAATGCTCTTAGGACCTTTACTTTTTAGAGTTGCCCGCACCACTTGGCTCTCACTTTTCGTTCATTTCGACAATACGGCCATTGAAAATTGGAAAAAGACGCTAAAGGAAAACAAATAGAACAGCACTAAAGAAATAGCGAAAGCTTTGGACGGCTAAGGGTAAACTACTTGACCATACGCGCAGGTAGACATTCTTCGAGTAGTGGTGATCCATACATGAAATGTTCTACTAGATGCTGTGCTAAATACGGTGTCATCAAAACGGCACGACTGCCCATACCGTTAAATACCCAAACATTTTTTTCCTTAGGATGCGGACCAATAAGGGGTCGGCGGTCTTTAACTGCTGGTCTAATTCCCGCTTTATGACCTATTGTTTTAAAAGAACCGTCCCATACTTTCTGAACATGATCCTCAAGTTCCTGGCGCTTCAGCGCCGAAGGTCCTTCCTCGAATCCGTCCCAAGCATAAGTTGCGCCTACAAGCGCTCGGTTACCACCTTCACCTATCATGAAGTGTCCTTGATGAATGCATTCTTTGCCTAGATCATGCGCTAGTTCAACTTTAATGACTTCTCCTTTGACCGCTGAAAATCCGGTAACCTCTAGTTTGCTTTCACCTAATGCTGATTGGGCCCCCTCGCAAGAAATGATCGCATGGGCACCCAGTGCGCCGTATTTCACACCATCGCCATGGGCTTCTAATCTATCCCAATCAAATTCCTCTTCACTGAAATGCTCTCCTTGTTTTAATTTCCCTCTTACTGCATCGAGCATTTTAGAAACATGCACTCGACCGGTCTGCTGCATTAATCCGGAGCCGTGTGCAGCGATGATGTATTCCGGTATGTCAGAGATGGCCTCGTTAAGATAGGGGGAGAAGGAGGGGTGATCGGAATGCTCTACCCATTGATTTTGCTCGCCGGCGTTATGGAAAACTCGTCGGATAGGTAGCGGTTCGTAGAACTTTTGACTGGTCCAATTTTCCATAGCTGGATATACAGCTTGCAGGGACTCAATCATAGCATCCGCGTTCCAAACCTTCTTCATCCGTTTTAAAACGATTGGGTTCCATAGTCCAGACGCGACAATAGAACTTTTATTCGCTTGAGGTACATCAAAAACATGGACACTTGCACCATACTTCATTAAAGTATAGGTCAACACGGAACCGGATATGCCACCGCCAACAACGATATAGTCTACGTATTTCATAAAATAAAAACTCCCGCTACAAAGGTAGCAGGAGTTTAATTGTTTTACGTGTCATTGGATCAGACTAGAAGGTCCACATGTCGTGCTCCTTGTTTCTTAGATCCTCTTTAATGGCAGCAGCTTCAAGTAACTGATTCATAGCACTGTTACGCTTATAATCTGCGATAGTACGGTCGTAGACATTATCCATTTTCGTAATTACAGCATTGAATTTACGTAAGTGCATGATCTGGTCAAAAGTCAAACGCTGGTTGTTGTTTTTCTCGTTATACGCCACAGAAGTTGCCATAGCATAGCGAGCGTCTGGGAACCAAATCCAAAATGGATTGTACGTCAATGAAGGATTTCTAGGATCTCTTACTTCTGGGGAAATTCCTATAATTCTATTTTTAAGCTCACCTCGTTGTTTATCGAAGTACCAATCACTTTTCAGATGGTACGCAATAACACTGTTTGCTTTGATGGTTATCGTATCAATGTACGCAGGAGGTCCAAATGGATCATTTGGATCCGGTATGCTATCGTACTGCTCGATTTGCTTTCTTACTTCCTCCACAGTTAAAGGAAGTTCAAAGCGGTCATCACGGAATATTTCAGTGATTGTATTCTCAACTAGAATTCCATCTAAGAGTACATTCCACAATGCTTTACGATCCGGCATTGGTTTGATAGGATAGTACAATGAAAGATTGATCTTTTCACGTAGATCTATTCTTTCCCAGTGACGCTCCGACCAAAGCATGTCGTCTTGGCGTAAATGAGGATAAGGAACTACACGGTTATTTTTGAAGTGCTTAGTCGTCTCAGGAATGATACCATCGTCTGAGGGATCAAGTACTTGCGCATGCAGAGTTCCTCCTGAAAAGGCAAAGCAACTGAGCGCGCACAAAAAGAGTTTGAAATTAGTCATAATTAGTTCAAATCAAATATCATAGAATTGACCTTAGGTTTTAAACCCTTATCAGTCGTAGCCTTGATGTTTCTGATCACTACTGAAACACCTGGTTTAGCTTTATCTAGCGCCGATTTAGCATCACTTGTAAGTCTATTGCCTCTACATGGAATAGGCGCATATGGAGGAATAACAATTTCAAAGCTTAAAACTTTGAGGTCCAGCTCGAAATCAAAGTCTTTAAATTCAGCATTTATCGTATTGTTTTTAATGAAGCTTCCGCTCCTAACACCCTCAGAAAAACCTAGAATAGTTCCGTTAGCATCAGGTAGATTTTTAACACGAAATTCTTTTTTCCCCATTGACTTTACTTTCCCTTCTGCGTCACGAACACCGACGGATATTTGCATAGTACCGCCAGAGTTTCTAGTGACATCAGCAGTGTAATTCTGACCAGATTTTTTGACACCTGGACCGTTCACTACTATATTGGCCGGATCAACGCCAGGAACAGAAATTTCCAGTGGGTTATCTACACCACGGTAAAGAACGTTCATTTTGGTTGGAGAGATAACGACACTAGGAGGGGCTACGTTATATGATTCAGAAATGTCATATTCTTTCGTTTCGCCGTTAGCTTCTAACAATATTTTGCCGTTCCATTCGATGGTTCCCGTGCGGGTGGCAGGGAACTTGATAGTAGCAACACCGCCACTCACGTTCTCTGGATCGAGCGCCTCACCGTTGATTAAGAATTCTGGGTCTTTTGTATCATCAAAGGCGGCGAGAAAAATTTCCGCTTCATATTCATCACCTTGTGTAACGTATGTCGACTTTGGCATGACTACGGCACGTACACCGGTTACTTTGATATCCGAAGCATCAATGTTTTCGTGTAGGAAACCGATAACGTTCGCTTCAGCTGTACGAATATCGCTTTGCATGCTAGTAAGGAAGGTCATCACAGAAATAAGCGGGTAGTGCTCAAATTTAGATTTTTCCCAGCTCTCGGCCGCGCCATCGTGCATGCGGTCGCTCAGGTCGAAAGAATTTTTGATTGCAGACGCCAAAGACTNATTTTCTCCAGNTTCTGATACTAAGAAATCTCTGAATTCCGCCATATCAGCTTTCAACTCGCTACCGCGCTGCTCTACCAGAAAGTAGTTAGCTGCGGCTTCGCGGTCGTCCATCTTTTTAGGCTTACCAGGTACCTCTTCGTCTTCACCACCACCGCGCTCAATGAGCTCAGCTTTCATAGTTTCAATTGAATTGTAAAGATCGTCGGATTTAGCTTTTACTGCAAGTGCCTTATCTCTCCAAGGTCCCGCTTTTACTTCGTTTTCGTCCGCTGCTCGTCTGAACGCTGCGTATAGAGAAGCGTTCTGATCTTCTACAGTTTCAATGGATGCTTCTTGACCAATCATTACCTCATAGAACGCATCCATGACCTCACGCGAAACGTTGAGGGCCAAAAGTGCGGTCAACACGAGATACATCATGTTGATCATTTTCTGACGTGGTGATAAATTTCCTCCTGCCATGTTANTCTGTTTGTTTAGGGTTAGTTAATGGGATAGTGGTTGTGAGTTATCCAATTATTTACCCATAGCGGTGAGCATTCCACCGTATACACTATTCAAGGTTTCGAGGTTGCCTTTCAAGTTTTGAATTTGAGATGCAAGGCCTTCAGCGTTGGCTGAAGCTCCGCCTAATTTCTCCATTACGTCGTTTTGACGCTCAACTTGAGCTGTAGTATTCTCAAGCTGTACTGCATACAAAGCGTTCAAGTTTTCCATGTTCGATGCAGCATTGTTCAATTGCTCGCTATACGCTGCTGTAGCACCAGCGGCGTCAACAGTGCCCGATAATGAGCCTGCCGTCTCGCTTAATGAGCGCATGCCTTCTCCGAGACGTTCTATCAGTGCAGAATCGATACCACCGTCTTGTAACGCAGTATCCAATTGATCTACAACGCTCAATGAACGCTCAGCACCTTCGCTAGTAGCTAGTTCAGGATAAACTAATGACCAATCGTAGTCAGTAGCTGGCTTCTCGAAGGCTGAGAAAAAGAAAATAACTGCTTCTGTTCCAAGACCAACAACAAGCATGTAGTTGGCACCTTCCCAGTGCATGATTTTAAAAAGTGCTCCTAGAATTACGACAGCTGCACCAATACCGTACAATTTTGCCATGAAGTTCTTAAATCTCTTACCGTTTACATCAATTAGTGCCATAATTCAAAAGTTGTTGTTGTGAGTATATTAGTGATAGGGTTGTATTAAAAGTCTTTGAGGTCACGCCCGATAAAGCTTTGAACGGTACGGAAACCGATGTAGCTTTTGGCAGTATCCTGGTATTCGTAATCTCTTGCGCCGAGCTGCATGAAATACGCTACATCTTTCCATGAACCGCCGCGAATAACTTTACGCTTCATTGTTTCGTTTTCATCGTCAAAAGCGTTGTACTGGAATTCAGGAGCAACATCACTGGCGAAAGCGTACGACTGAACGTCGAAGGCTGTAGAAGTCCATTCACTAACGTTACCTGACATGCAGTATAGATTGTAACCGTTAGGCGAATAGGCAGTCGTTTTAACTGGATAGAATCCACCATCTGCAGTCAAGTTACCACGATTAGGTTTAAAGTTAGCGAGGTAACAACCAGAGCTGTTAGTAGCGTAAGGACCACCCCATGGGAATGTGGTCAATTCTTCACCTCCACGTGCGGCATATTCCCATTCTGCTTCTGTAGGAAGACGGAAATCGTGTTCGATGAGTTCACCTGCACGCTTGAGATAATCTCTACGGTACTTGCTTCTCCAGTTGGCAAAAGCGCGTGCTTGTCTCCAGCTTACACCCACTACAGGGTATTCGTCATAAGCCGGGTGCCAGAAATACTTATCGTGCATTGGCTCGTTGAAGCTGTAGGTGAAGTCGTGAATCCAAACCAAAGTATCTGGGTAAACGTTAATGGTTTCCTTTTCAAAGAAGGACGCACGATCACTTTCCGCTTGCGTATCTTTAATATAATCGCGGTAGCCGAATAGTTCTCCGTCACCGTCCTGGTCTTTGTAATCAAATTCAACTCGGTTGATTTTGCTTGCAGCTTTTTGCTTGTTGATCCAGAAGAAGGTGTAATTCAGTTGGCGTGTATCTAGATGACGGTAGCCCAACCACTGCTCTTCTGGAGCGAGGTACATGCTTTCGATGACCTCAGTATATTCTGCAGAAGGGTAACGGTCTTTATCCCACTCGAGGTAAGGATCCCAATCCAATCGACGCATCATGCTATCTGGATAGTTTAGCGCTACGTATTCTTGGAAGAACGTTGGATCTTCCATTTCTGCTAAGTCAGTGTATTCAAAGTCTTCAACCAAGCCTTCTGCGAGACGTGTCCGTGAGATTGAATCACGTACCCAACGCACGAATTGACGGTATTCGTTATTCGTGACCTCAGTTTGGTCCATGTAGAAAGACGGCACACTAACCACCTTCGCAGGAGCAGTGTACGAATAAGGAACGTCTTCGTCGTGGTTGCCCATTGTGAATGATCCTTGCGGTATGTACACCATGCCATAGGGTTCGCTAGGGTACCAGGTAGGACGGTCTTGAACACCGACCAATTCGCCGTGATCACTACCGCCACATGAGGCGAGAAGTGCGATTGACGCCATCCCTAAGAGGAACTTTTTCATAATCTATGTATTTCTACTTTATTCTTTTTTTAAGCAAGCCGCTATATTACAAAAATATAGGGTTTCTGTAACTACCTTTTTCTTTAGGCGGTATTTCTATTGTAAAACAGTAACTCATCATGATCTCATGTGAGCCGCTGCTTGAGTTTGCAAGCGATGATGTGGTAAGATCATATGAATAGGTTGCACGTAAATCTTTTGTGATTTGATAACCACCCATAACTGCTAGGGCATCGTATACACGATAAGTAACGCCTCCCCAAATCTGATTATTGTANGTAGCGGCTGCGTTTATGTCTAGTTGAGTAGTAACAAGATCTGTTTTTACCATAGCTGCAGGCTGCAGAACAATACCGTTTTCTAAGTCAAGATTGTAGCCTCCCATAAAGTAATAGTGGCGTTGGCCGCGTATTTGTGCGTTAGCACTTCCTCCAGTGGCATTAAGTATATCTTTAGTCTCAAGTAAACGTGTGCTGCTTAAACCTGCATACCAACTTTCTTGCTGGTAATAGGCACCAAATGACAAATCTGTGGCCATTGAGCTGCTGTTTATGGCAACAAGCGAAGGGTCGTTCATGGTTTGCGGAGGTGCCCATACGCCTGACGTAATGTTTTTGTTTCTGAAGTCGGCACGGATTCCTAAGCCTAAAGTTCCTCCGGCAAGGTCCATTTGGTACCCATAACCCACACCAACGGTGATGTCTTGAAAATAGCCAATCATGTCGTTCGTGANATTCAGTGCTAAACCACCGTGCAAGAAATTCAAAGGAATATTAGAAGAAAAGTTCTGAGTGGTTGGGGCATTATCAAAGCCAACCCACTGAGAGCGGTGTGCGGCGGAAAGGCAAATGGCATCTCCAGCACCAGTAACTCCTGGATTGTAGAAGATTTTGTTGTTTGCAAACTGCGTAAACTGCACGTCTTGCTGCGCCCAAAGGGCTGAACTGCAGACTATTGCAAACAGGGCGATGAGGGTTTTTTTCATGTGGTCTTGCGCAAACATGTTTTGTGTTGCCGCTAAAGATAGAAAAATTCCGGTGTGAACAACACTTTTACGGGTTAGTTATCACGCTTTTTGCTGCGCTTTCCACCACCGTGCAGGTATTTTGCCGTTCAAAGCCTCGGTGTAATCTTCATAGTCACAAGGTGCTAGGGTAGTGCGAATCGAATCCGGTCCGCCTTTTGGAATTTCTATCCACCACCGGCCGCTTGCAGGACTTTTGTAGAATTGAACCTCATCCTCAGCATCGACGAGAACGGTATATTTTTCATAATTGGCCCGGGATCCGATGGGGAAATCACCGAAGCGCAAAGAAACGCCTTCGAAAAAGTACCACAAAGCGTGGGCGCAGAGGTGAGCGCTCTGTCCATTGCGGTCCAGGCGCGGATTGTATTCGAAAAGTCCCAATTGAGTGAGACGATCGCTCATTCCTGCATATCGTGTGATGGCGCATAAATCCTCGCCGCTTAAACCGTGAGGTGAAGTATAGAAAGTCCCTGGGTTATAGCTCTGGCGAACCGCGCTTAGATCGATACTTACAAGGTCAGCGTCGCGCAAAAACGGTTCGGTTCGGGAGATTTGATTTTGGATGTGTCCTAATCGGACCGCCTCGAAAAAAAGTTTGTCGATGAGCGCAATCTCTTCCGGGCTATTGAAATACGTCTGGTAGCCAAGGTTAGTGAAATTGTATAGGTTATGAGGTTCTTGAAGGACGAGGTGAGAGACGTAACTCTGGTGGTCCAGGTCTCGACCTTCCGAGCCTACATCAAGTCGCGCATCAACACTGACGATATTTACAGTCTGCTCCAAGGAGTCATAGCCACGATAATTCGCGTACGTAAGTTCCTGAGAACCACCTATAGTGATCAAGACGATCTGACGCTGGAGCATTTCCTGAGCGATCTCCTTCAATAAAAGCAAGGTATCCGTATGACGTTCACCCTTGTAGAGGTTACCGAGATCGGCAATGCCAAAGTCCCATTTCCCCTTGTACAGCTGGTAGAGGTAGGGGCGAATAGTATCCGCCGCGCCGTCACAACCTACGTTGCGGTAGGCTCTACGATCTTCTTGTACCCCAATGATCGCGACTTTGATGCCGTCGAGATCGGGGAGACCTTCCATTTCAGTGTGGCGACGAATACTTCGTCCCAATTGATTGGCGTCTAATACGGGAAGTGCATCGATAACACTTTCAGGGACAGGGCTGAGATGTTCCACGGGCAAATCATTTACCCGACCAATTTAGAACCTTATTTGCGCTTTGCCCGACGCTTTGTGGGGCCTGCTTTGATAAGTTCTTCACAAGCGGCACGGTCCAATGTTTCAGGATCGGTGTCTTTTGGAATTTTAAAATTCTTGCCGCCAGATTTTATGTAAGGCCCGTAACGTCCTTTGAG
>JGI26079J46598_1000916_pt1 | contig 12232 bp, 9 predicted proteins | sample SaaInl59LU_5_DNA_FD_46598 | JGI IMG/M metagenome (IMG submission 46598) | reverse complement strand
CCCTTGAAGTTGGCCTTGCTGCCAGGATGCCTGCTGCAACATCGCCATCTCGAAGCAGCCTGGTGCCGGCTCCGGCAGCCCGAATGTTTTCAATTAGTTCACTGTTGTATTCGCGGTCTAGCACTGCAACCACCACTTCACCAACCGGCTTATTTGCCGCTTTGGCATACTCCCTGATGTTCTCACCAATTGGTTGCCTGATGTCGATAACACCGACTGCGGCGGGACCTGCAACCAGCTTGTTCATTTTGAACACTGCTGAGGCATCGAGCATTGAGCCGCGGTCGGCAACTGCGATGACCGAGATTGCATTCTGGCGCCCGGCAGCAGTCAGGCTGGTGCCATCGATTGGGTCAACCGCAATGTCGACCTTTGGACCAAGCCCGGTTCCCACCTTCTCGCCATTGAACAGCATTGGGGCATCGTCCTTTTCGCCCTCACCGATGACTACCAGACCTTCGAAGTTCACGGTTCCAAGAAATGCCCGCATGGCATCAACCGCAGCACCATCGGCTGCATTCTTGTCACCGTGACCAATAAATGGATAGGCGCGAATGGCTGCAGCCTCAGTGGCTCTGACTAGCTCCATGGCTAGGTTGCGATCTGGGTGGAGTACTGGGTTGGTCTCTGCAGTCATAACTATGAAGATACTGGGCGAAACTTACGCTGTTGCAGTTTTTGCAGAAATTGAAAGAAGGTGCAGCATTTTGCATCATGGCTGGGTGCGTCTAAGGATACCTAGGCGTCGGTCAACGAAAAGCTCGATGGTGCGTTGATCAGTGCCTCGAATGGGAGCTCGGCAGCCCCAAGGACTAGTAGGTTCGAACCAAGCGCGCCCTTACGAACAACAACCCGCTCGGATGCAGCAGCAAGTGAACCCTTCTTCAGCTGGGTAATCAGATTCTCCGGGGCAAAATCAAACAGCGAAGTCAAGAATCCACCCAACACCACAACCTCCGGGTTGAAGATGTTGACCAGGGTGCTGATGCCATCTGCCAGTGAGTCGATTTGGTCCTCAATTAGGCGCTTGGCTTTTGTGGACTCGGTGGACCTGATCTCGGCATCGAGTTCTTCATCGGTCGCTACATAAAGCTTGAACATGTCAAGCAGGTCGTTTCTTCGAACCAGGGCCTCTAGGGTNCCGGGGAACCCTGAATAGTCGACTTGCTTGGAGCTGGAGANGCGAATGTGACCAAGCTCTCCGGCATAGCCGGCAGCGCCGCTGACGGTTCTTCCGTCNCTAATCACTCCACCACCAATACCGCCGGAACCTGCAAACAGGAACACGGCATCATTGATGCCCTTGGCCGCGCCAAAGCGCGCCTCCGCAACACAGCCGAGGCTGGCGTCATTTCCCAAATAAACCGGCAGGTCAGTTTCTTGGCTAAGCGCGGCAGCGAATGCTGATTCCACCCAGCCCAGTTGCGGAGCAAACCTGATCACACCATCGGAACTGCGAACCTGACCCGGAACCGATACCCCAACCCCGACGATCCGGGTTCCAGGTTCGAGCTCCTTGCGCATCTTGGCGATCATTTCGGAGGCCACGGCAATTGCATTGTCTGCGGTCGGGTGGGAGCGCATCAACCTGCGCTCCTTGGTAACCACTCGCCCGGACAGTGCAACAGCAGAGACGGTGGTGGCATCAATTTCAGGGTTCACGGAAAAAGCAACGATGTTGTCGGTTGCGGTAACCGCCATTGAGGGGCGGCCCACTCCAGTGGACGCAGCCGTTTCCTTTTCCACAAGTAGTCCAAGTTCTGCAAGTTCAGACACCAGGTCAGAAACAGTGGAGCGGTTGAGGCCGGTAGTGGCAGTGATTTTGGATCTAAGAATTGTTCCCTGCAGATGGACGAGCCTGAGCACTGTGGAGAGGTTGTGCTGCCGGACGCTCTCGCCACTTTGCCCCTTGTGGGCGGGCGCAGGCTTGTCAGCAGTCATGGTGAATTTCTCCTTNTACACCAGTAAAGATACTTGTTGTTTAAAACAACAAATACATAACGTTACNTATTCGTTAGCTAAAACAAGATGTTTCTGTTTGCAATAATTTGTTGTGTAATACAACATAATAAGCGAGTCCAATTCGGACCTATTCGGGGGGAGCCCTCTCGGGTAATGAATATCAAAATGGAAGGTACCGACTAATTATGAAGAAGTCTTCATTATTTTCAATCTCGGCACTTGCAGCAGTAGCAGCATTGACGCTAGCTGGCTGTGCAGCAGAAACCACCGAGACAGCTGAAACAACAAGTGCCGCAACNGAGACCGTTGAGGCGACCGCTGGTCGTGCTTGCGTGATCTTGCCAGACGCCGACAGCGGAACCCGCTGGGAGCCAGGCGACCGCCCAGCCCTAGAGAAGGCTCTGACCGCTGCTGGATACGAAGTTGACATCCAGAACGCTCAGTCAGACACCGCAAAGTTTGCAACCATCGCCGACCAGCAGCTAACCAAGGGCTGTGGAGTGATGCTATTGGTTGACTACCAGGGTGCTGGTGTTTCCGTAGCTGAGAAGGCAAAGGCACAGGGCATTCCTGTTATTGCTTACGACCGCCCAATTGCTGGCGCTGACTACTACCTATCATTCGACAACGAGGTTGTTGGCGCGATGCAGGGACAGATGATTGTTGACGGCCTAGTNGCTGCTGGCAAGGACGTTGCAACTGCAAGCATCATTTACTCTTCTGGTGACCCAGCTGACGGTAACGCTGCAATGTTCCTAAACGGAGCACTTTCAGTTCTTGACGCTGCAGGCGCAACCGCTGCATTCACCATGGAAGGTACTTGGGATGGAACCAAGGCCGGCACCCTATTCGAGCAGGCATTCACCGCTGTTTCGGGTAACGTAGACGCCGTTCTTGCTCCAAACGACAACAACGCTGCTTCAATCATCGCGATCCTAGACAAGAACGGCCTAACCGTTCCAGTTTCAGGTCAGGACGCTTCGATTGCTGGTCTACAGAACGTTCTTCTAGGCAAGCAGTTCGCTACCGTTTACAAGCCATTCACCATCGAGGCTGAGGCTGGCGCAGCAATGGCCATCTCAATCCTGAAGGGCGAGGTTCCTGCAACAAACAAGACCCTTGCAGACGGAACCCCATTCTTGGCTCTAGACCCAATCTCGGTTGGTGCTGACCAGGTCAAGGATGTAGTTGCAGCTGGCGACGCAAGCGTTGAGGACCTCTGCACCGCAGACGTTGCAGCAGCTTGTGCAGAGTACGGCATCAACTAGTCACAACCAAATAAGTAGTACGGATGTGCGCCGGTCTTTATAGGCCGGCGCACATCACACAATTTTCTTTATAGTCTTGAAACAAATTGCGGACTCACAGCTGAGACCGCAGATCGGGAGAACCAATGTCTAATCCGGTCATCGAATTACGCGATGTCAAAAAGAGCTTCGGCCCGGTGGAGGTTTTGAAGGGCGTGAACCTAAAGGTTTACGCAGGTCAGGTAACCGCACTGGTAGGCGATAACGGAGCTGGAAAATCAACTCTGATTAAGGGTCTGTCTGGAGTGCAGCCCTATGACAGCGGAACAGTTTTGTTTGACGGCCAAGAGGTCGACATCCACGATCCAATCCAGGCGGCAGAGCTCGGCATNGAGGTCGTCTACCAGGACCTAGCACTGTGCGAAAACCTAGACATTGTNCAGAACATGTTCCTAGGTCGCGAGGAGCTACTGCAAAAGACTCTTGATGAGCCAAGCATGGAGCTGCAGGCAACCAAGGCGCTCCAGTCGCTATCTGTTAGAACCGTNAAGTCNGTTCGCCAAAAGGTTTCTTCTTTGTCTGGTGGACAGCGCCAGACTGTTGCTATCGCNAGGTCAGTGCTTCGCAATGCNAAGCTTGTGATTTTGGATGAGCCAACAGCCGCGCTTGGTGTTGCTCAGACCGAGCAGGTTCTGAACCTAGTGCAGCGACTTGCAGATTCTGGAGTTGCGGTCCTGATCATCAGCCACAACCTGGCCGATGTGTTCAAGGTTTGTGACGACATCTCAGTTTTGTATTTGGGTCGCATGGTCACCCAAATTGAGACCACCGAAACCACCCAAAACGATGTGGTTGGCTACATCACCGGAACCAAGAGCGTTGAGGATTAATCGATGACAAACCAGAATTCAACAGGCCTTAATTTGGCGGCTCAAGACATCGCATCCGGCCACGAAGGTGGCGTTGTTGACCAGGTGAAGGCCTACTTCGCACGAGTCAAGAACGGCGAGATGGGTGCACTACCGGCTACCGGCGCACTGCTAGTGCTGACCGCACTATTTGCATACCTCAGCCCCTACTTCCTTACCAAGCTGAACTTTGCCAACCTATTCGTTCAGGCAGCTCAGCTAACAACCCTTGCCATCGCACTGGTCTTCGTGCTGCTGCTTGCCGAGATTGACCTTTCGGCTGGTGTTGCCGCCGGTGTTGCAATGGACGTTTTCTACCTCACCACAACCTTTGGTGTTCCCTGGCCAATCGGCCTGGTTAGCGCCTTGCTGGTTGGAGTGTTGCTTGGATTCGTGCTTGGATTCTTCGTTGCCAAAATCGGAGTTCCGTCGTTCGTGATCACGCTTGCCTTCTTCCTGGGGCTTCAGGGTGTGGCGCTTATTCTGCTTGGCGACGGTGGTCTGTTCCGCGTTGAGGTTCCAGAGGTTCGCGCCATCATGAACGACAACCTGCCGGTTTGGGGTGGTTGGTTGCTACTGGCAATCGTGGTGTTGGTTTCTGCCGGCATGGGCTTCTACGACCGCTATCGCAGAACTGCCAGTGGACTGGTAAACCGACCACTATCACTGCTGCTTATCAAGCTTGCATTCATGACCGCTGTCGGCGGTGGCGTGGTTTACGTGCTGAACCTAAACCGAAGTGCCTCAGTCAAGGAGATCTCCGGTGTTCCGATTGTTATCCCAATCGTGCTGCTAATTATCTTCCTAGGAACATTCCTGTTGGATAGAACCAAGTTTGGTCGTCACCTCTACGCAGTTGGTGGTAACCCAGAAGCTGCCAGACGAGCTGGAATCAAGGTCGTGCGAATTCGCATCACCGCTTTCGTAATCACCTCAAGCCTTGCGGTTGTTGCCGGCCTGTTCCACGTGAGTCGAATTGGTGTGGTTGAGGCTGCAGCTGGTCGAACCATCGTGCTGAGCGGTGTTGCCGCAGCGGTTGTTGGTGGCGTAAGCCTCTTTGGTGGTCGCGGCCGGCTGGTTCACGCAGCCCTTGGAGCAATGGTAATTTCAATCATTGACAACGGACTGGGCTTGTTGGGACTCTCCGCTGGGATCAGCTTCGTTGTAACNGGAACGGTGTTGGCACTTGCTGCAACCGTTGACGCTGTTTCTAGGAGGCGAAGCGGCGGCATCAGGCGAAGTTAGCCAGCTAAAAGAATTACCAGCGACTATTTCCTGCGGTCGCTGCGGCGCTTGGCCTGCTGGTCAGGATCAGGCACTGGAACCGCAGNAATCAGACGCTTGGTGTAGTCCTGGGTTGGGTTTCTAAGGATCTCGTCCTTCGGTCCCTGCTCCACAATCACACCGTGCTGCATCACTGCAATTCGGTCACTGAGTAGGTCAACCACAGCCAGGTCGTGCGAAATAAACAGGGTTGCAAACTGCTGTTCTTTTTGAATCTCTTGCAGTAGCTCTAGGACTCTTGCCTGAACCGAAACGTCCAGGGCACTGGTTGGCTCATCTGCAACCAACAACTTTGGGCTCAGCGCCAGCGCGCGAGCAATGCCGATTCGCTGCCGCTGTCCACCCGAGAGCTCGTGTGGGTAGCGGTTTCTGTAGGAACGGGGCAATTCCACCAGGTCCAGCAGTTCGCTAACCCGGTCGGTTAGCTCCTTGTGATTCCAACCTGCAAGCAACAGCGGCTCGGCAATTGATTGACCAACCGGCCAACGCGGGTTCAGCGAGCTGCCCGGATCCTGGAACACGATTCCAATTTCGCGCCGAATAGCCATCAGCTCTTTTTGCTTGCGTCCGGAAAGTGACTTTTCGTTGATTGTCAGCTCACCGCTCTTGATTGGTAGCAGCCCAACCACAGCGCGACCAATGGTGGTCTTCCCCGAACCTGATTCACCGACCAGACCCAAAACCTCACCCGGGTAGATTTCCAGATTTATGTCGCTGGCTGCCTTGAAGGCAGGAACCCTGCCTCGCTTTGGATACTCGATGTTTACGTTTCTTAAACTCAGGGTTGGCTTTTGACCGGTGCGGTCCACTGTCGGCTTTAGCTCTGCAGCTCCAAGGTGTGGAACGGCTGCAAGTAGGTCTTTGGTGTACTGGTGGCCAGGCTTAGTAAAGACCTGCTTGGTGCTGCCTGATTCAACAACAACACCGTCCTTCATGACAATCATGTGATCACTGAGGTCAGCAACCACACCCATGTCATGGGTGATCAAAATTACCGCTGAATTTAATCGCTTGTTCAGGTCCCTNATTAGGTCCAAAATCTCTGCCTGNACCGTGACATCAAGGGCCGTAGTTGGCTCATCGGCAATCAGCAACAGNGGATCGCAGGAAATCGACTGAGCAATCATGGCTCGCTGCCGCTGACCACCTGACAGTTCGTGCGGGTAGGAATCAAACGCTTTTTGTGGGTCTGGCAACTCAACCATGGTTAGCAGCTCAAGCGCGCGTGCCTTGGCCTTGGCCTTTGTCATGGAAGGGTAGTGAACCTGAAGTGCCTCAACGATCTGGAAGCCAACTGTGTAGACCGGGTTCAGTGCAGTCATTGGCTCTTGGAAAATAACCGCAATTTCTTTTCCTCGAACCTGGCGCAGTCGCTTTTTGTCCGCACCAATCAGCTCTTCGCCCTGCAGCTTCACCGAACCCGATGCTCTTCCATTGACAGGAAGCAGGCCAAGCAAACTCATGGCCGAGGTTGACTTACCGGATCCAGACTCACCCACGATTGCCAGCACTTCACCGGGCCTGACCCTAAAGTTCACCCCGGAGGCTGCCATAACCCACTGACCATCGACCCAGAAGTCGATGGAAAGCTCACTGGCCTCAATGATTGGCTTAGATTCCAACGCAAGCCTCCTCAATTGATGCCAAAGTATTCACATGGAAGTTTTTCACTCGCGGTTTTCCAGAGTTCTGGCCGCCGTTAGCATCGGCATTCTGGCGCTGTCCTGGTTTGTGGGAAGCGTTGGATTGGGTGTTCAAGCTGCCATCGGCACGCTTCCAATCGTGCTGCTTTTTAGTTACCTCGCGCTGATTGTGTTCTGGCTTCCAAAAGTTAGCGTCGAGGACGACCTGGTTCGCATCAGCAACATCTTCCGCGAGCACACCATAAACCTCAGTGCCATCAAGCGAATCGACACCCGCTTCGCGCTGACTATCTACACCGCTACCAAGAAATACAGCGCTTGGGGAGCTCCTGCGCCCGGTCGCCATGCCAGCATTTTCGCTTCCAGGGATGAGGGTTCGCACCTGCCTGAAAGCAGCTACCTGGCCGGCACTGTGAGGCCGGGAGATTTGATCAACACTGATTCCGGTGCTGCCGCCGCTCACATTCGAAGACTCTGGGAGCGCAGAACCGACACTGAGAACATCGAAACCAGCAAGGTCTACTGGCCACGAGTTGCAGCAATGGCAGCCCTGGTTCTGGTTAGCTTTTTGTTTTAGGGTCATTAGTTACCCCTGCGCTTTGCAATTAGCTGCTTCAGGTCGTGAAGTGCGCCTTCGTTTCTTGGCAGTCTGCGCTGACGGGGNTCAAAGGCGTCCCGCAGNCCATCGCCGATGAAGTTGATGGCAAGAGCAATAATCACAATGAATAAACCTGGATACCAGAACAGCCATGGACGAGTCTTGAAGGCCTCGTTGTATTCGCTGATGATTTGACCAAGAGAGATATCTGGAGCGACGATTCCAAAGCCCAGGAAGCTCAGCGAGGTTTCAATGAGGATAGCCGCCGCCATCAGCAGCGTTGCGTTCACAACAATCACGCCGATGGTGTTGGGCAAGATGTGCTTGAAAATGATTCGGAAGTTAGATGCTCCAGCGACCCTGGCAGCATCCACAAACTCGCGCTCTCTAAGAGCCAAGAACTCGGCTCTCACTAGCCTTGCCAGGCCGGTCCAGGCCAGTGCACCAAGCAGCAGTGCCAGGCTTATGGCATCGCCACCGAAGTTTCTGCTGAGAACAGCACCAACCACCAACAGCGGAAGAATGATGACAACATCGGTGGCACGCATCAGGAAGGTGTCGATCTTGCCGCGGAAGAAGCCAGCAACAGCTCCGACAACTGTTCCGATAAGGGTGGAAATCAAACCAACAATCAGCACCACGGTCAGCGACTGCTGAATTCCGCGCATTACCCGAGCAAAGATGTCTTTTCCAAGAGTGTCCTGACCAAATGGGTGCTGGCCGGGATCAAATGGCCAAAGCTGCATGGTTGGGGCGCCACCTAGGTTTTCAACGTCGTAGTTTTCATACCAGTTGTATTGCCACCAGCCTGGAACCCTGAGCCCATCAACGGTGAGCCGGCCGGTTGTGGCATCAGCCACCAGGTTGCCAGTGCCACCAATCACGGTTCCAACCGAGGTAAAGGCAAGCAGGGTAATAGCAAGCAGAACAATCAGTGAGGTGACGGCGGCCTTGTGCCGCAGGAACCTGCGGCGAACGATTGTGCCGAGCGAAAGACCTTCGGTCTCGCGCTGCTCGATAGTAATTTCCCGGTTTAGCTGGGTCTCATCAACTGGTTTCTTCTTGGCCATTAGCTGATCCTGATCCTTGGGTCTAGCGCGCTGTAGAGCAGGTCAGCAATCAAGTTACCAATCACAGCCATCAGCCCGACAATCATCACGTAACCCATCACCAGGTTCACATCAACTGCATGCAGACCGCGAATAAACAGTGCCCCCATTCCGTTCCAGGCAAAGACCTTCTCAGTGATAACAGCCCCGCCAATCAGGGCGGTTATGTCAACCGGCACGATGGTGGCAATAGGTAGTAGCGCGTTCCGCATCGCGTGACGAACCACAACCGTGCGCTCATTCAAACCCTTGGCCCTGGCGGTTCGGACATAGTCCTGATTCATGACCTCCAGCAGCGATGCTCTGGCATAGCGGGTGTAGCCGGCAACTGAGATGATCAGCAGTGCAGCGGTTGGAAGAATCAGGTGAGCATAGCTATCAAGCAGGTCCAGCCACATGTTGTCCTGGCGCTTCACCGATGGCGTCACGGCACCAATTGTCGAGATGTAACCGTTGTTTAGTGGAATCAGATCCAGATAGGTGGTCCAGTACTGCAGCGCCTCATCGATCACGAGCACCAACCCGGCAAGACCGCCCGTGATGCCGGCAGCCCTAGCAATTTCTCGCCTGCCGTCGCCTCCGAAAATTAGCCCCAGGCCAACACCAATTGCGGCCATCATCACAATTGCAATCGCAATCCCCCAGAATCCTCCAACATAGAAGAACAGGTACTGGCCCGGCAGCCACATCGCTGCTGCAACAAGCGCCATGCCTGCCACGATTATCACGCCGCGCTTTTGACCAAAGCCAATCGACAGCAGCAAAACCACACCGGCAAACATCAGGGTCACCAGCACGATGCCAACAACGCCGAGCGACGGGTACTTCAACCACTGTGTGGTGTTTAGGAAAATCATGACCAGAATCGAAAGACCAATTGCCCCGATAAAGCTTTGAACCTTGGCGCGTAAGCCGCCGCCAATAATCCCGGTCACCGCAACCGCGACCAGCAGCGCTATCGCCGTCATGGCCGCCGGGGGAATAACCGGCTCCTCCAAGAACCGGTTGAACTGGATGGCACCGAACTCCTTTAGAAGAACGGCAACCCAGAAGATTGGAAGTGAGTAGAAAATGAAAGCGAAGAAGGTCACGGTGTAGTCGTAACCGGAATACTGCCGAAGGGCCGTTGTCATTCCAATGGCGATACCGATGATGATCGAAAGAATCGTCGCCAGGGTGATCAGCTGAACGGTTGCCGCAATCGCACCGGCAAGTGCCTCAGTCACTGGTATTTCTGCCCTGGAGACCGCAATGCCGAGGTCGCACTGACCAATCAGACAGCCGGCAGCACCGCCAAGCCAGTAGAAGTAGCGAACAGCTGGCGGAGTGTCCAGCATCAGTAGGTCGCTGAGGTATTGAATCTTAAATTGAACATCGGGGTCGCGCGAGCCTCTTAGCTCAAGCAACGGGTCCCCGGAAATGGCTGTCAGCTGATAAACAATAAAGGACGCGACCAGCAACACCAATAGCGTTGCCGCAGCACGACGAACAATAAAACTCAGCATCTTTGCCCTATGTCTATTCAGCAGAGAACGGGGGCCACCACCAAAGGTGGTGACCCCCGGACTGCTATGTGACTAGATTAGCCCGCGGTTGGGGTCCAGTCCCAGAAGTTCCAGAAGTAGTAAGGAACCAATAGGTTTGGATCAACTCCGGAGACTGACTTGTCCCACCAGGTTAGACCTGGGAACTGGAAGATGGTGATGTTATAAGCATCCTTGGCCAGCTCTGCCTCAATTGCAAGGACGGATGCGTAGCTGGTCTTCCTTCTTTACGGCAACGTTTAGCTCTTCGAGCAGACCGTCAACGGTCGCGTTGTCATAACCAGTCCAGTTTGATGGACCCGTCAGGGTTAGGTACTGGTCGTCACCGGACACTGCCAATGACGTAGCTGCCCACGCGAAGATAGTTGCATCGTGAGGGTTGATCTCTGGGTAGACGTTCTCGGTGAAGGCCCAGTTTGGCTCTGACTCAGAGATTACGTTGAACCCGGTCTGAGATGCAGAAAGTGCGATCAGCTCGAACTCTTGTCCACGACGAACGTTGCCCTCTGGGAACCAGAACTCAACATCGATTGGAGTAGAGACGCCAGCCTCTGCAAGCAGTGACTTAGCTAGTTCACGGTTCTCTTCGTCAGTGCCTAGGTACTGTGCGTAGTTAGCCTCAGCCTCGTCATAGCCCTCAGCACCAGGAACGAATAGCACCGAGGTGCGCAGCGTCGCAGATGGGTTTAGTGGCTTGATTAGCTTCTCGATGATCTCGTTACGAGGAACAGACAGTAGGAACGCCTGGCGAACCTTCAGAGCCTTCTCCTCATCGCCACCGTAACTAGCTGGGTCGAATGGACCACCGTTGTTTACAGATAGGTCAATGTGCTCGTAGGCAGCTTCCTCAGAAGATGCGTACTCAGCGTTGGTAAGAGCCTGGACCAGCTGCAACACGTCAGCGGTTGGCTGACCGGAAGCAATCTGAACCTCACCGTTGTCAACAGCCTGAATTGCGGCGGTTGAGTCGTCAATCTGACGGATGGTGATTCGCTCGTACTTTGGCTTTGGTCCCCAGTTGTATAGCGGGTTCACGACGTGAGTCGAGTACTGCTCTTCAACTAGCTCTTCTAGACATATGGTCCAGAGGATAGGTAAGCCAGTGGGTTGTCTGGGGTGTTGGTGAAGGAGTATCCCTCGTTCCACACGGTTGCAACATCAGCCATGAACGCGTCGTCGCCGTTCATCACAGCATCAATCAGAGCCTGCTTGGCTGCTGCTGCGTCGGTGATGTCTTCGTGTGCCATCATCACGGTTCCGTGAGCTGAAACACCAACACCGAACTGTAGCTCCCAGTCAACATACTGAACGTCATACTCGAAGGTGATCGAGTTTCCGTCAACTGTTGGAAGCTTTGAAGCAAGGGTGTCCTTAGGTGCTGCGTGAGCGAAGACGTAGGAACCGTCCTCGTTCTTGTAGTAACCAAAGGTTGCAACCCATGCAAGAAGCATGTCTGCGCCGTCAATGGCTGTTCCGTCAGACCAGACAACGCCATCGTTGATGGTGTACTTGACGGTCAATGGGTCTTCAACAACGATCTCGTAGCTACCAAACTCGGTGTTCTTCACTAGAGCAGGTGCGCTGTCGTAGTAGTTGAATCCAGAGCTTGTTAGGTAAGCGGTCAGTGAGTTACCAACGTTGTTACCAGCTGCGCTAGATGTATTGAAAGTGTCGATGATGTCGTTCCAACCAACGGTGATCTGGGGAGCTAGGTCCTCATACCATTCGGTTGTAGCGGCAGATTCAGAGGGGCTCGTTGTTGGGCTTAGCTCGTCCGTCGCTGCACATCCTGAGATGGTCAACGCGAAGGCAGCAGCACTCGCAACAAGAGCTGATCCGCGGAATTTCTTCATGTTTCTCCTTTTTCATGCGGAGTCGAACGCAAGGCGGATGCAATGCGCAGAGCACAACTCTATTGGGCAGAATCGCAGAAAAAG
>JGI26079J46598_1000915_pt1 | contig 12242 bp, 12 predicted proteins | sample SaaInl59LU_5_DNA_FD_46598 | JGI IMG/M metagenome (IMG submission 46598) | reverse complement strand
TTTTTTATTTAGACGTCAGTTTTCTAAAATTCCTTCGGTCGAGTTTTTTGAGTAATATTATTTTGACTAATAGCTTATCTAAAGGTTTAATTAATAGACCCGTTGTGCATTATAAATAGTTAAAAAAAGTTATTCATTTGACTATTAAAAGTCGTATATTTAATTGACAATCAATCGATTAAATACAATGAATAACTTTAGAGTAAATTACGATAAAATTTTAGAAGTCTTAGCCACAATTACAGAAAAGGAACAATTTTTACGTCAAAACAGGAAACCAAAACTAAAAGACATTGAATTAATCGCTATGAATTTAACAGCAGAATATATGGGTATAGACAGTGAGTGTCAGTTGTTTCGGGATATTCCAGAATATTTGTTTGCTAAAATAGAGCGATCAGTTTACAATAAACGGAAGCGAAAATTATTTTTTGCCATTGAATTTATAAGAACTCAACTCTCCAATAAGTTCACGGAGTTTGAAAACTATTATGTGGTAGATAGTATGCCTTTGGAGATTGTAAAACTCTCAAGAAGCGGGAGAAGTAAAGTTTGTAAGGAGTACTTTTATTCAGCCCCAAATAGAGGTTATTGTGCTAGTCAAAACATGCATTATTATGGCTATAAAATACATGCTGTTTGTTCTATTGATGGCGTGTTTAAAAGTTTTGATATTAGCAAAGCTTCTGTACATGATATTCATTATTTAAAAGACATTAAAAATCAGTTTAATAACTGTGTGGTTTTAGGGGACAAAGGATACCTAAGTGCTAACTATCAGTTAGATTTATTTGAGAGTAAACAAATTAAATTAGAAGTTCCAATGCGTAAAAATCAACAGAATTACAAAAAACAAANGTATATTTTTAGGAAGAAAAGAAAACGAATTGAGACCTTGTTTTCTCAACTTTGTGACCAGTTTAAAATACGGAATAATTATGCGAAAACTTTTGAAGGTTTTAAGACAGGAATTCTCTCAAAATTAACAGCATTAACTATCATTCAATACATTAACAAATTTGTTTTTAACAGGAATATAAACAATTTAAAAGTCAATATTGTTTAAATGCACAACGGGTTTTATGCCTATTATTTTTTAGATTAATAGACTTTATGGTTTTAAAATAGTGTTGATTGTCAGGTAATTATGTTTCAATATTTTCGGTAGAAGAATTGTTAGTAAGTCACTTTTTCGTGAAAACTATAATTTAATCCAAGACCAAATAGTTGTCTAAATTGAATTTTGCTAGAAGAATCATCATCTATAATCATATGAAAAGTTAGATGTGTTTTTATTTGTTTATTTACCTTAAAACTAATGTTGGCTTGGTAGTCTATATCTATATTTCCAACTTTGGTTAGGTAATCTGTATACATTGCTACTATATTTTCGACAACTATATTTTCCATGATTTGAAATTTATAGTACCCAGATAAACTGTACCCTAAACTAAAGGCAGTATTTCTTCCTTCCTCTACCCCATAACTTCCAGAGAACACATCATTTACTAAAGTATATCTAGCTGTAGCTGGTGCAATATTTACACTTAAATTATCAGATTTTTTCCAGAGCATTCCTGGCCCTAATGTTAAATAGGCAGGTGCTAAAAAGTCTGAAACAATTTCTTTCGGTTCTTTTTTATAATTATAACCTCTTGTGTATTGTGATCTAAAATTACCAATAAATGATAAAAACCAATATGTAGAAGTTTTAAAACCAAAAAGGGTGTTAATCTCAAATCGATCGTCTGTTTTTCTTAACCCTTGTTCTTCTATATGACTTAACCCATAACTAGTAATTAATCTAGTGTCCCAGTTAATATTATTTTTCTTATAGTTAAAATCATAATTTACATTTAGGTTACCTGCAATTGTGTTAATCCCCCCTGTTCTCCAATTAGAAAAAGAAGATTGGTTAAAGATAAATGCAAAACGCCCATGAATTTTCCATTTTGGGGTAGGCAAGGTGTCTTTTTTCTTTGTTTGTGCTAAAAAGCTAAGTGAAAAAAGTAGTAGAAATAAAGAAAAATAATTTCTCATTTTGTTGTTTTAATTCGTCACAAAAGTAAAATTGTTTAGAAGAGAAAAAAATTATTTTTTAGATTTATATAGAGGAACTGTAGAACAAGCTTCTCCAAAAAGTATGCTTTTACAAATGGGTTGTAATTTTTCTATGAGAAATGCAAATGCTGATGGTGGTATTGGCTTATCTGCACATCCTTTTAAAATAATCGGTTTATTTGCAAAATCTTTTAGATCTAAATANCCAATGAGTTCTTGGTAAATAGCTGTTTCTAATAATTCTAAATCTCCAATTACTACTTTATTAGCGTAAGGGGTAAGTTCTGCAGCAATTAGCATAAAAGCCCATGAAGGTATAATGGCCTCTACAGAACAAGTAACTGCAACAAAAGTATTTTTATATTGTGCCCAATCATGATCTTTTACGAAAGTTCTAAAGTCTTTTTCTTTTAAGATAAGTTCTTGAAATAGCCAATCTTTAATATCAAAAAGAATTCGATCACCTTCTGGATATATTTCCTCTAAGTCAAAAGTTACTAATTTACTGTTAGCAACTCTATTTACGATTTCATCTTTCATTTTCTAAAAACATTTTAAAGTCAATTTCACAAAGGTAATTTCCATGTTTTTATAACATACCTAACTCTAATTTTGCCTCTTCACTCATCATTTCTTGAGTCCAAGTTGGATCGAAAGTAATTTCTACTTCGCAGCTATTAATTTCTTTTAAAGATTTTACTTTATCTTCTATCTCTACAGGTAAACTTTCTGCAACAGGACAGTTTGGAGAGGTAAGCGTCATTAGAATCTTTGCATTATTTTCATCGGAAACAAAAACATCATAAATTAAACCAAGTTCGTAAATATCTACAGGAATTTCTGGATCATAAATGGTTTTTAAAACGCCAATTATTTTGTCTCCTATTTCTTCTAATTCTTTATCAGTCATATTGCTATGGTCTTAATTATTTAATTTTGATTGTTGTGCTATAGCATACATTTTTATTTGTTTTAGCATGGAAACTAACCCATTTGCTCTTGTTGGAGAAAGGTGTTCTTTTAAGCCAATTTCGTCTATAAATTGAGTTTCAGCAACTAAAATATCCTCTGGTTTTTGCCCTGAGTACACTCTTAACAAAAGCGCAACAATACCTTTTGTTAAAATAGCATCACTATCTGCAGTAAATTTTACATTTTGATCTTCTAATTCAGAATACAACCATACTTTAGATTGACATCCTTTTATAAGGTTCTCTTCTAATTTGTATTTACTATCAATAATGGGCAAAGATTTTCCTAATTCTATAATGTATTCATAACGTTCCATCCAGTCATCAAACATCGAAAACTCATCAATAATTTCTTCTTGTATTTCTTTGATAGTCATTTTTAAAACTTATTTTTGCATATTAATTATCTTGCATACACAAGTATTGCAAAATTACTGATTATATTTAAGAAATGAGCAAATTATTAGCAGTTGGTACTGTAGCTTTTGATGCAATTGAAACGCCATTTGGTAAAACAGATAAAATTCTTGGAGGTTCAGGAACTTTTGTGGGTTTAGCAGCGAGTCAGTTTGGTGTAGAAATAGGAGTTGTTTCTGTTGTTGGAGGAGATTTTTCTGATCATTATTTGGAAATGATGAACACCAAAGGAATTAATACAGCGGGTATAGAAATAATCAAGGAAGGGAAAACTTTTTTTTGGAGCGGTAAATATCATAATGATATGAACTCTAGAGATACTTTAATTACAGAGTTAAATGTATTAGAGAATTTTAATCCAGTTGTGCCAGAAAATTTTAAAGACGCAAGCATTGTTATGTTGGGTAATCTACACCCACTCACACAAGCATCTGTGTTAGATCAAATGAGTAAACAACCAAAGTTAGTGGTATTGGATACTATGAACTTTTGGATGGATATTGCTTTAAATGATTTACATGATNTTCTTAAAAGGGTAGATGTAGTTACGATTAATGATGAAGAAGCACGTCAACTTTCTGGAGAATATTCATTAGTAAACGCTGCTAAGAAAATTCATTCCATGGGCCCTAAATATGTGGTGATTAAAAAAGGAGAACATGGAGCTTTGTTATTTAACGAAGGTAAAATGTTTTTTGCACCAGCGTTACCATTAGCTGAAGTGTTTGATCCTACTGGAGCAGGAGATACCTTTGCAGGAGGTTTTTGTGGATATTTAGCTAAAACTGAAGATATTTCTTTTGAGAATATGAAAAATGCTATTATTTATGGTTCTAATTTGGCCTCTTTCTGTGTAGAGAAATTTGGAACGGAGCGTATGGAGCAACTAACAAAAAATGAAGTTAAAATTCGCTTACAAGCATTTAAAGATTTGACACAATTTGATATTGAATTGTCTTAAAAATAAAAATCTGCGTTAAAAAACGCGGATTTTTTTGTAATATAACACCACTAATACTAGAATGAATGAGTGACGCAATTAAACACGAATGTGGAATTGCTTTGGTTCGATTAAAGAAACCATTACAATTTTATAAGGATAAATACGGTTCTGCTTTTTACGGGATCAATAAGATGTATTTAGTAATGGAAAAACAGCACAATCGTGGTCAAGATGGTGCAGGTTTTGCTAGCGTTAAGTTTAATATAGATCCAGGAACTAGATATATTAGTAGGGTTCGTTCTAACCAAACACAACCAATTCAAGATATATTTGCACAAATCAATGATAGAATTAATGGAGTTTTAGAAGAAAACCCTGAAAAGAAAGATGATTTAGAATGGCAAGAAAAGAACATGCCATATGTTGGTAATTTATTTTTAGGACATGTTAGGTATGGAACCTTTGGAAAGAATTCAATAGAAAGCGTTCACCCATTTTTAAGACAAAGCAATTGGAAGCATAAAAACTTAATTGTTGCGGGTAATTTTAATATGACAAATTCTAACCAAATGTTAGAAGAGTTGGTAGAGTTAGGCCAACATCCAAAAGAATTTACAGATACCGTAACTGTAATGGAAAAGATAGGACATTTTTTAGAAGATGAGGTAAGTAAATTATATCAAAAAGCTAAAAAACAAGGGTTTAATAAAAAAGATGCTTCACCATTTATTGAAGAACATTTAAGCTTAAAAAAAGTATTAAAACGTTCTTCTAAAAATTGGGATGGTGGTTATGCAATGGCTGGTTTAGTTGGTCATGGTGATGCTTTTGTACTTAGAGATCCTAATGGAATAAGGCCTACTTTTTTCTATGAAGATGAAGAGGTTGTTGTGGTGGCATCAGAAAGACCAGTCATACAAACGGTATTTAATGTGTCTATAGACAAAGTGCAAGAATTAGAGAGAGGTCATGCTTTAATCATTAAAAAAAGCGGAAAAGTTTCTATTAAAAAAGTAAATGAACCCGGAGAAAAAAAATCGTGTTCTTTTGAGCGAATTTATTTTTCTAGAGGTAGTGATGCAAGTATTTATGAAGAGCGTAAAAATTTAGGTAAATACGTGTTTCCCCAAATTTTAAAATCTATAAACTCAGACATTTCGAATGCTGTTTTTTCTTTTATTCCAAATACAGCAGAGACCTCATTTTATGGAATGACAGAGGCTGCAGAAGATTTATTAAATCAACAGAAAACTGCTCAAATATTAGCTGGTGGCACAAAGTTATCTGCCAGAAAAGTAACTGAAATTTTATCTGAAAGACCTCGTTTTGAAAAAATAGCAATTAAAGATGCAAAGTTAAGAACCTTTATAGCAGATGATAATTCTAGAGATGATTTAGTAGAGCACGTTTATGACATTACTTATGGTGTTGTAAAGCCTACTGATAATTTAGTAATTATAGACGATAGTATTGTTCGTGGAACCACGTTAAAGAAAAGTATCATTAAAATTTTAGATAGATTAAAACCCAAAAAGATTGTGGTAGTATCTTCTGCTCCACAAATTAGATATCCTGACTGTTATGGTATTGACATGGCAAGAATAGATGCTTTTATTGCATTTAAAGCAGCAATTGCATTACTAAAGCAAACAAATCAGTATCATATAGTAGATGAGGTATACCAAAAAAGTAAAGCACAGCAAGGTTTAGACGATANAGCTGTAGTCAATTATGTAAAAGAAATATATAGTCCTTTTACAGATGAGCAAATTTCTGCTAAAATAGCNGAGATGTTAAAAACAGATGATATTAATGCAGCGGTTGAGGTTATTTATCAAACGGTAGAAGGTCTACATAAAGCTTGCCCAGATCATTTAGGAGATTGGTATTTTACAGGAGATTATCCAACACCAGGAGGAATGNGAGTGGTGAATCAAGCCTTTATAAACTTTTATGAAGGTAACGACGAGAGAGCATATTAACAAGTTATTCTAACGCAAAAAAAAGCATCCAAATATGGATGCTTTTTTTATATCATTTAGTCTTTAATTACTTAGCTTCTGCATATCTTCTTTCTACCTTGTTCCAGTTGATTACCTTAAAGAAAGCATCAATATAATCTGGTCTTCTGTTTTGATAGTTTAAATAGTACGCATGTTCCCAAACGTCTAATCCTAAAATTGGAGTTCCACCACAAGAAACACCTGGCATTAATGGATTATCTTGGTTTGGTGTAGAACAAACTTCTACTTTACCCCCTTTGTGAACACACAACCAAGCCCAACCAGAACCGAATTGTGTTGCTGCTGCTTTAGAAAAAGCATCCATAAAAGCTTCTTTAGAACCAAACGCTGCTTCAATAGCATCTTTTAATTCTCCTGATAAATACCCTTTGTCTTCTGGGTTCATTACTGTCCAGAATAAAGAGTGGTTATAAAATCCACCTCCATTATTTCTAACTGCAACATTGCTCATGTCTAAGTTAGTTAAAATGTCTTCAATAGATTTCCCTTCTAAATCAGTACCTTCTATGGCATTATTTAATTTTGTTGTATATCCATTATGATGTTTTCCATGGTGAATTTCCATAGTTTTAGCATCAATATGTGGTTCTAGTGCATCGTGTGCATATCCTAATTCTGGTAATTTAAAAGCCATAATCTTATTTTTTTGTAGTTATTTTTTTATAATTAAAATACAAATTTAACATTTAATACGACGACGACCAAGTGTTTAATAATTTGTTAACTTATAGCAGTATAGAAAGTAATTATTCGCCATATTTTTGCATAAACTCTTCAAGTTCCGAAACCATATTTTTACTACCACATACAAATGGTACTCTTTGATGAAGTTCTTTTGGAGTTATCTCTAAAATTCTTGTATAGCCATCAGATGCAAAACCGTTGGCTTGTTCCGCTAAAAAAGCCATTGGGTTGCATTCATACAATAAGCGTAGTTTACCATTTGGATTCCTAGAGCCTTTAGGGTACATGTAAATACCACCTTTTATCATGTTTCTATGAAAATCGGAAACCAAAGAACCTATATATCTACTTGTATATGGTCTATCTCCTTCCTCTTCTTGGCAGTATTTTATGTATTTTTTGATTCCTAAAGGAAAGTCCATATAATTTCCTTCATTTACAGAATATATACTACCATCTTCGGGAAATTGCATATTTGGGTGAGATAAGTAAAACGAACCAATTGCAGGGTTTAAAGTGAACCCATTAACGCCATCACCAGTTGTATACACTAACATGGTAGAAGTTCCGTATACCACATACCCTGCAGCGACTTGCTCACTCCCTTTTTGTAAGAAATCTTCTATTTGTACAGGGGTTCCTGTAGGAGTAACTCTTCTATAAATAGAAAAAATAGTACCTACAGATACATTTACATCTATGTTAGACGAGCCATCTAAAGGGTCTATTAAAACTACATATTTATTTTGATGTTTCTCGTCAATACTATTAATAGAAATAAAACTATCTTCTTCTTCACTCGCAATTCCACAAACAATATTTCTACGTGTTAAGGTTTGTATAAATTTTTCATTGGCGTAAACATCTAGTTTTTGCTGGTCCTCTCCTTGTATATTCGTATCTCCAAAGGCACCAATAATATCTACAAGTCCAGCTTTATTTACCTCGTGATTTACCACCTTTGCAGCCAATCTGATAGAATTTAAAAGACTTGATAATTCTCCAGAACTGTATTTAAAAGCATGTTGGTTTTCAATAATAAATTCGCCAAGTGTTTGTTTTTTTATAATCATAAAAAAATAAGGTTTATGTTGGAAACAAATATCCAAACTTTTTAAAGTTACTACAACGTTTTCGCTTTTTATTTTTTTAAAATAGAATGTTTTAACGATTAGCTAAAAAATTGAACAGATAATCACTAATTGTCAAAATTTTACAAATATTTTTGACGATTATAAAATGATTTATCTTTGACAAAATTTTACAAATATGAGTTTTATCATTAGAAGAGGATTAAAAGAAGATATGCAGGCCGTTTATCATTTAATAATGGAGCTAGCTATTTTTGAAAAAGAACCTGATGCTGTAGACATTACTGTGAACGATTTAATCAAAGATGGATTTTCAGAACATCCAAGATTTAAAATTTTTGTAGCAGAAGAAAACTCCATAATAATAGGGATTGCACTTTTTTATGAGCGGTATTCTACTTGGAAAGGAAAAGCTATACATTTGGAAGATCTAATTGTAACAAAAAAAAGACAAAAAATAGGCGCTGGAAAAGCCTTATACACTGCTGTTTTAAACTACGCTCATGAAAACAACTTTAATAGAGTTGCTTGGGAAGTTATAGACTGGAACACAAATGCCATTGATTTTTACGAAAGTACTGGGGCTACCTACTTAAATGATTGGTCTGTAGTACAGATAAATAAAGAAAATTTGAAAAAATTTATAGAAAACAACTAAATAGAAGAGGTATGAAGATATTTAAGTTTGGAGGTGCTTCAGTTAAAGATGCAGAAAGTATAAAAAATGTTGCTTCTATTATTAAAAACGAAGGCGGTAAAGATACCTTAGTGGTTGTATCTGCAATGGGTAAAATGACCAATGCATTTGAAGATGTTATTGACGCTTACTATCATAAAAAAGAGGATTTACCAACTAAACTGAATTATATCGAAGAATTTCATAAGAACATTATGAACTCTTTATTTGATGGCACTGATGAAGTATATAAAGATGTAGCTGTTTTATTTGGAGAGTTAGGTTGGTTTTTAGCAAGAAATACCTCTCAAAGATTTAATTATGTTTACGATCAAATTATTTGTTTTGGAGAATTATTATCAACAAGAATAATTAGTGGTTATTTAGCTAAAATAGGCCAAGAAAACGTTTGGTTTGATGTTAGAAACTACGTAAAAACAGATAGTAATTATAGAGATGCTAAAGTAGACTGGGAGTTAACAGAAGAGTTGATTCATACCAAAGTAGACACTTCTAAAATTAATATAACTCAAGGTTTTATTGCTGCAAACGATACAGAGAACACTACAACCTTAGGTAGAGAAGGGTCTGATTATACTGCAGGAATTTTTGCGTATTGTCTTAATGCAGAAAGTGTAACCATTTGGAAAGATGTTCNAGGGGTCTTAAACGCAGATCCAAGAGTATTTTCTGAGACCACTCTACTATCGCAAATTTCTTATGAAGAGGCTATAGAAATGGCTTTTTACGGTGCTTCTGTAATTCATCCAAAAACGTTACAACCTATAGAAAAGAAAGAAATACCATTGTTGGTACGTTCTTTTGTAAACCCAAAAGAAAAAGGGACCACAGTATCTAAAGGAACCATGTTAGCCCCATATATTCCATGTTACATTGTGAAGAAAAATCAGATTTTACTTTCTATTTCTGCTTTAGACTTTTCGTTTATGGTAGAGAATAATATTAGCTTTATTTTCCAAAAATTACACGAGTACCAATTAAAAGTAAATCTAATTCAAAATTCTGCGATTAGCTTTTCTGTTTGTATCGATAATAAGTTTAATAAATTCGATAAATTTCATAAGGAATTAGAACATCAGTTTAAAATAGATGTTCAAAAAAATGTAGACTTATATACCATTCGCCATTTTAATGATACAGCAGTAAAATTGATTGAAAACAAAGGGGTGTCTTTGTTAACACAAGTAAATAAAGAAACCTCACAAATTGTAATAAAACCCAATTAAACAAAGGAATTTCGTTTTTTTTATTATGTTTGTTATATAGGACCAATATAAAATTATGGGGTTAGTAACAGCTAAAGAAATTTCGCAAGTAATAGGTTTGCAAAAACTTGGTTTTTTAGGAACTTTTATAGGTTGGCTACTTATAAAGGTATTACGTATATCTGTTATCAATAGAATTTATAATAACAACAAATCAAAAAAAGATTTAGCATTTTTAAACGGTATTCTAGACGATTGTAATATCGAATTTCAAATTCCCGAAGAAGACTTAAAACGAATACCAAAACAAGGAGCTTTTATTAGTGTTTCTAACCATCCACTAGGGGGTATAGATGGTGTTCTGTTGTTAAAACTACTCATTGAAAAAAGAGCAGATTATAAAATAATAGCAAACTTTTTATTGCATAGAATTGCCCCATTAAAATCTTACATTATGCCTGTAAATCCTTTTGAAACAAGAAAGGATGCAAAATCGAGTGTAGCAGGAATTAAAAATGCGTTGTTACACCTAAAAGAAGGAAAACCCTTAGGTATTTTTCCTGCAGGAGAAGTGTCTACTTATAAAGACGGAAAGTTAAAAGTTGATAAGCCTTGGGAGGATGGAGCTGTGCGTCTAATAAAAAAGGCACAAGTACCAATAATTCCTATTTATTTTCATGCTAAAAACAGTCGTTTTTTTTATTTTCTATCTAAAATTTCTGATACATTAAGAACTGCGAAACTTCCGTCTGAAGTAATATCTCAAGAGGGTAAAATTATTAAAGTTAGAATTGGAAAACCGATATCTGTTGCCGATCAAAATAAATACGAAGACATTGCCTCATTCTATGAGTTTGTAAGAAAAAAAACATATATGCTTGCCAATCCATTTGAGAAAGCAAATAAATTGATTTCTACTGAAGCCATAAAAATAAAAAAGCCTGTAAAACAAATTGTACTACCTAAGAATAAAGAGTTATATCTTAAGGAAATTGAGTTGTTAAAAAATGCAAATGGCAAATTGTTAGAAAGTAAAAATTATGAAGTATTTTTTGCCAATCCAAAAGACATTCCTAATCTATTATATGAGATCGGCAGGTTAAGAGAAATTACCTTTAGAGGCGTGGGTGAAGGAACCAATAAAGCTATTGACCTTGACAAATATGACAAGTACTATTACCATTTAATTTTGTGGGACAGAGAGGCCGAATGTGTAGCGGGTGCTTATAGAATGGGACTTGGTAAAGAGATATACAAAAAATATGGCATTCAAGGTTTTTACATACAAACGTTGTTTAAGATAGAACCAGAATTGCACCAAATGATGGAGAATACCATAGAAATGGGAAGGGCTTTTGTAATTAAAGAATATCAACAAAAACCAATGCCTTTGTTTTTATTATGGAAAGGTATTGTTCATGTAACATTAAGACATCCTGAGTACAAGTATTTAATGGGTGGTGTTTCTATTAGCAATCAATTTTCAGATTTTTCAAAATCGTTAATGATAGAATTTATGAAGTCTCATTATTACGATCCTTACATAGCGCAGTATATTTCTCCTAAAAAGGAGTATAAAGTTAAATTAAAAGATGCTGACAAGGATTTTGTATTTGATGCCTCTAAGGCAGACTTGCAAAAATTTGATAAGATTATTGATGAAATAGAACCTGGTGCATTAAGAATTCCAGTTCTGATAAAAAAATATGTAAAGCAGAATGCAAGATTAGTTGCATTCAATGTCGATCCTAAATTTAATAATGCAGTAGATGGCTTAATGTATATAAAAGTTTCAGATATACCCGAAAGTACGGTAAAGCCTGTTTTAGAGGAGTTTCAAGAAGCACTAGAGAAAAAAGCATCAGAGTTATAGAAAAAAACCAGGCAAAAGCCTGGTTTATTTAGTTAATTACTTTTGTTTGGCCAATAAATCTCTAATTTGAGCCAGTAATTCTTCTTGGCTAGGGCCTTTAGGAGCTTCTGGTGCTGGTGCTTCTTTCTTTTTGGTAGCATTTATACCTTTAATAATAAGAAACATTACAAAAGCTACGATAATAAAATCGATAATGCTGGTTAAAAATGCACCATACAAAACAGCCACTTGGTCTAAGACTTCACCAGCATCGTTTACAGATCCTTCTTTAACAAT
>JGI26079J46598_1000903_pt1 | contig 12322 bp, 10 predicted proteins | sample SaaInl59LU_5_DNA_FD_46598 | JGI IMG/M metagenome (IMG submission 46598) | reverse complement strand
TACCGATAATACTGGTTTTAATTTATCTGGTCTTTCGATCGATGGATCCGTATGTAATAAAACTATTAAGCAGTCGCAATTTGATGCCGCTTCCTTGAACATTTTAATATATCCTGGATGTATGACATCAAAATTACCTGCTATTACTCCCTTCTTCATTATTTGTTTACTATCTCTGGATTTTGTAAAATTGTTTGTTTTGTAATCAAGTCTTTGATTTTAGTAGTTGACCATTCATGACTTCGAGTAGTATAAATAACTTCAATCGGTAAATGATCTCCAGTAAATCTTTTGCCAATATAATCATCACCTAAGATTCTCACATCTGGTTTATAGAATTCCATTAATTTAATTAAGTCTTCTTCAGTTTGATATGTAACTACTTCATCAATATATTTAATAGCCATTAAGGTCTTATATCTTTCGTATAATGGAATGACTGGTTTGTATTTTGTAAACCTGGTTTCTGATGGATCTCTTTGTAAAAAGACCATAAAATAATCGCAGTGTTCTTTTGCTTTTTCAAAAGTGTAAATATAACCTGGGTGTAATAAATCAAAGTTACCGGCTGTAAATCCGATTGTGCCTTTAGTTGAATGCATTTTTAAATTGTATTAGAAATAATTTGATTTTGTTTTAATTTATAAGATAACCATAATTGACCAGATAATCTGACCAGATAATCTATCAGTATCATTTTCATTAATATCTTCATTAATAGCTGAGATGATTATAAAATTATCGATCATTTTTTTAACAGATTCTAAATGCACTTCATTTTCACATGAATCTATAGTTTTTAAAATTTTATTTATAGCACTCTTAGACCAAGAGCTATAATTTTTAGGTTTAAATATAAAGTTTTGCATTTTTTATGTTAAATAAAATTGATCAATAATTATACTTAAAATACATTAAATGTTTCATTATTGAATAATTATGGAAAATATGAGNGTATTTATTNTGTCCAATGTTACCTTAATGTTAACCATNTTTNAAANATGGTTAACATTAAGNTAATATATATAATAAATAAACACTATAATTATGAAGAAATTAATACTATTTTTAAGTTTTTTGGTTTTACCTTTTTTAAGTTTTTCTCAAGACACAAAAAAACCAAAGTATACTATACTATCTAAAAATTATTATAAAGTTGAATATAATTCTAGTAATTTAACACAATCTGGTTATTTTTTAATTAAAGACAAAAAGGCGTTAAAGCATGGAACTTGGGTTATGAAAAACCAAGGTTTAAAAAAGTTTAAAGGTTTATATGAAATGGGAGAGTTGCAATATTTAATAGTTTATACAAATGGTAGAGCTGAAAAATATACTAAGCATGAAATAGAGATTGGAAAATTAAGAGCTAGAATGGCTAGACTAGAATCATCTCTTGCAGATAACAATTAATTTTATTTAAAAAGAAAACCCCTTGCATTTAAATACAAGGGGTTTTAAATTCGATGATACTCAAATTATTTTATTCATATATTGCAATTACAATATTTGATTTTTTGTAATCTTTTAAGGTTAAGCCCATAGATAATCCAACTCTTTCAAGTTCTTGCCTACTCATATAACTTGAAGTTCTAACTTCATATCCCTTTCCTTTCTTAGACATCTTTTTAATAGCCTTTGGACTATTTCCAGTTTCCTCTTCGAATCTCATTGGATATTCATATTTGAAATCAGACATTTGACCATCATATGATTCATTTACAAATTGCTCAAATGTTTTAATACTCTTCATTTTCTTTTTATATCTTTTTTTAGCGTCTCCGCTTCCAGCCGGAACATCACCAGAACCATCTTCAGTTTCTGTTGGCAATGTAACTTCACCCATACCTCCAATACTATCTAAGGTTATATTTTCATTTGATTCCAATAAACTCATATTTATTTTACTTTAATTTTTGCTAAGTGTCCTTCTATTTCAGTGTATTGAGATTTAAATTTAGAAATTCCAACTAATTTACCTAATGTAGTAGAAATAAATGTTCCTTCGGGTTTTTTAGAATATGCGTTAAGAACTTCTTTCGCATCTTCAAGTTGATCTTCTTCAAAAATACCTAATATCTTTTTATTAGTTGAAGATCCAAATCTTGCACCGCCCTCTAATCTAACTTCCTGTCCATTTAAGTCTGCCTTATTTGTAGCCATTACTAAATATTTAGTTTCTCCTTTTTCAGGGGCCATATCAGAATATTCATAAAACTCAGAAGGACTATTAAAATAATAAGAACTCATTGATTCATTAATAGATTCTGTAAAATTCTCAAATGTTTGTAAATTTTTCATTGTATTAGTTTAATTTTTAAATTACCAAGCGTAATCGAATTTCTTGATTTTATTAATGCTATCTTTTACACTTTTAGCATACTTTTTAGATGATCCTTCGTAATAGCTTGAAGAATAACCTGATTCTTTTTCTTTTTCTGCATTTACAATGTCGCTTACATATCTTTCATAATCACGTAAAATGCTATTCATATGGTTTGAAACATCTGTTACTTTAACATCTCTACCTCTAGAGTTTTGACCTACTTTAATTTCTCCATATTGCGTCTTTTCTCCAGATTTAATAGCAGCCTGTAACTGTGCAGTTAATAGATTAATTGCATCTTCAACCATTTTATCTAAAGGAAGCTTAGAAGCTTTATTTGCTAAAATCTCGCTGTATCTTGCTAAATTAGCTTTCTTAAAGTCTGCATGTGATTTAAATGCAATAGCACCTTCTTTAGCTTNTATTCTTGATTNAATATCTTCTCTAGATGATTTTGAATTATTTACTAAGCTAAATACAATAGCTCTATCTGCTAAATCTGCAGCTCTTTTAATATTGTAAATACCAGTTGCGTCATAACCTCTATATGCTTTGTTACCACCAACTGCCATTCTATCATCTCCACCCTTTAAGGTTTTTTTCGATACATCCCTTCTTCCAGATTTTTCATATTGAACTCCTAAGAAATCTTTTCCTCTTGTTAAACCTAATAATCCTGGCTTTAAAGAACCTTCTCCGAATGGATTTGCTTTATCATTATCTACTACATAAAATACAACAGCATCTCTATTTTTAGAATATGTCTTATAAGCTTCTTTAGGTGTTATATCTAATAAATCTTCGTCTCCGATTTGATCTAATTTCATTTTAGTTAATTGATAAAACGCTTTAGGTAACTCTGTACTGTTTTTACCCCATCCCATTGCATCTGACATAGTTAATAAGTTTCTTAACTTAGAAGATTTAAATGCTTCGTTAATTACTGATTCAGCGACGATAGTGTCATAGTGTACCTCTTCAACGTTACCATTATAATCAGCGTAAACATCAATAGACCATTCTTTACCATCATCATCCTTACCTAACCAGTATTGATCTTGTCCTTCGTTACCGTGATCATCGATAATATCTTCATAATCAAATTCTACTTTATGTAATTTGCCTCCTACTTTAAATTCAACATAAGGCCATTCCTTCTTAGTAACTTTAGCTGATTTAGCTTCGTTTAATGTTTCAGTTGATTCGTTTAAAGAGTTTGCAAACTCGCTAAATGATTCGTAAATAAATTGTGTTTTCATATTTTTGTTTGTGCTTTCATTTAAATCTAACATCCATCCGTATTCTACATATGCTATAGCGTCGTCCGGATTTACTTTATGTTTTTTAGCTACCTTTAATACTACATCTCTTGTAATTTGAGAATTTGGAAGTTTAGCAATTGCTTTATCAAATCCTGAAGGAACCCAAATTTCTGGATTCTCAGTAGTTGCTTCGTTTATTGTAATACTATTAAGAACTCTCTTTCCGAATTTACTTAGTGATATACCTTCTTCAGATATTGTAAAATATTTTGAATTGTTTTTAGACCATCTTTTAGCGTTGTTAGAAAGTTCAGAAAGAATGTTGTCAAACTCTTCTTGAGTTATTGTACCATCTGCGATTGCCTCTAATACTTTATTTCTAACTTTAGCAAATTTACCTGCAGTTTTAGCTGGGTGATTTTCAGTATATCTTCTTTTAAGAGTAATTTTAGATTCGTTAGTTACTGATTCAAGTGCCGGAGCTTCGTATTCAGTACCTATGGTTTCTTCTTTATCATTAAACCTTTTAATACTACTTTTACATTTTTTCAATAAAGATATAATATGATCTATTGATTTACCGTTACCTGCATCATTTCCAGCTTTAAGCCAATCATAATAAGTTGTTAGTGCTTGTGAAGCAGAGTATAATTCATTTCCTATAGCATCATTAGACATTCTAGAAAATGCTTCATTAGCTACAGATTCTACCATTACTAATCCTATATCTTTATATGCTATTTCATGTTCTTCACCGTCTTGGTCTACTGCAAATACTGAATCGTCATTCCACATAGCAGCGTTATCGTCGTTATTAGAATCAGGATTGTAGATGATGTATTCTTTTCCGTTTCCGGTTTGAATTGTTGCATCGTCTGCATCACCTAATTTCTTCAATAAAGATTTTTTGTTATATCTAGCTTCAGTAACTACTGATTCTTTTAAATTTTTAATAGTCTTTATAATAGTATTAATATCATCATCCATATTACCATAAACTGGTGATGAGTTTTTCTTATTCCAAACTGCCATATTAACTACTGAACCATCAGCATTGATATTATATGAACCACCTGCATATTCTCCTGTTGTTCTAGGATCTACATCGTCTTGATCTTCAATATCTAAATCAAATGAATCTTCTTCATAATCAGAATTAACAGTATATTTCATACCATCTAATTTTGTAAGAGCCTTAGCGAATTTTTGTGCAACTTTAAGAGTTTCTTTTTTAGAAAGACCAGCAGGTTTTGCTTCGTTTATATTTTCGTTAATAAACTTTTGGAAATTAATCATAATTATTTATTTTATTATTTTATTATTTATATATCCCTGTTAGATATGAATTGTTCAAATGTCATAAGACTATTATCTAATTGTATTGATTCTGCAAGAACTCCCATAGAATCTTCTAATTTAGATTTTAAAGTATCATACATTCCGTGAATTGCCTTTGGTGTTAGTTTTTTAAACGTTTTTTCATCACCATCTAACATTGAATTCCTAACTTGAGTTGCTGAAATATTATCGTCAGTTCGTGGAATTTCAAATAGTTTAAAATCTTCTCTAGCATTCAATTGATCTCTATATGAATCATTATTAACTTGATAACCATATGATTTTAATCTATCAGTTCCTGTTCCCCATAGTACTGGTTCATATTTAGGTCTTAATGCGTTAAAGATGGTGTCAATACCTCCAGTTGGAACAATTATAATCTCTTTTAAAAACTTATATTGCTTTTTAACGTTATTAAACATCTCAATTTGTAAATCTGCGTCGTATGGTTTTGAAAACTCATCTCCCTTTTTACGCTTTGGGTTCTTAGATTTAACTAAAAGTACTACAACCGGATATCCATTCTGTTTATGAATTGCCTCTAATACTTTAGCATGTCCTAATGTAAATGGTTGAAATCTACCAACAAACATATTTACTAATTCTTTACCATGTTCAGCATGGTCTACCTTTAATGCTTCATTCATAACAGTATTTGCTTTAATATTATTATGCAACATAAAATTTTGATAGTCATATATAGAATTTTCATCCGTGTTTTCTACAAATATTTTATCGTTTATTTTATTTACCGTATTATTTAGTTGATCTAACATTTCAGATGTTAGAATATCTGAAGGTTTATTTCTTTCTTTTCTAAAAGTACCTAATACTATTTTAAATAACTCAGATAATATATCGTTGCTAACGTATTGTATTGTTTTTTCATTTTTAATAAATGATGTATTTAATTTAAATGAATTAGCTTCAGAGAAATTAGCACTTTGAAAATTAACTCCTATATATTTAGTTGCATTTTTAGAAATATACTGATTAAATATTTCTGACATTAATTCAATATATCTTGTATCTGCATATTCTTCATTTAGTTTAATTTCATCTAAATTTATTAAATTCACATATTCTAAAATATCTGCTATTGTGATTTGGTATATGTGCGAGCTCTGTCTATTCTCATTTAGTGATTGTCTATTAAAATCTTCTAATTTATAAGATTCTATTTGACGACCATTAACAAAATTTAAAACTAATCCATCTATTTCAGATTCTAAATCTTCTTGTAAAACAGTATTAGATGAATTCTGATTGAATATTTTATAAATACTTTTTGTAAAACTTGTTTTATTTTCAGTTTCGATATCATAATCAAAAGATTCTGAAAATTGTTTATCATTAATTTGAAGTAATGCAATTAACTGTTCTTTTTGCAAACTACTTAATACACCATCAAAAATAACTGACTGTGCTTCTACTTCTAATATATCGGCCCATTTATTTAAAACATTAGGGTCTATAATAGTTTTCTTAACTTTACCAGATTCATTAACTTGTTGGATATGAGTTAAGATTAAATTATTTTTTGGTAATTTAGTATATTTAAATTCAGAAACTTTAGTTTCTGGTAAATATTCAAATCCAAATTTCCAATCTAATGGCAATTGATTTTTATTTTCTAAAGATAAACTTTCAATATGCTTAATAGCTGATTCATATAATGACATGATTGTCCTATCAACAATTGTCAATGCATCTTTATTAGAACCTTTATAAAACTCAAAGGTATCTTTATTCTTTTTAATATAAAAAGATGGTGCAGATATTTTTTCAACTACAAGTAACCTATTACCAAGAGTTCTTTGGAACTGATTGATATTGGTTTCTTGAAAATAATCTCTTAGTTTTTGTAATGCCATTTTATTTTTTATTAATTATTAATTATGCAAATGCTTCAATATCCCATTGGATTCTCTGCATTGGATCATCTCCTCTAAAGTTTTTCTTTACCCAATCAATAAGACCTCTTTCGTTCTTAGCATTTTGTGCCATATCGAAAGCATTTTCTGCTCCACCGTTTGAAGCCATATCTTCTAACCATTGGTCATATTTCTTTTGATTCCATTTAACAGCTTTAACTGCTTTCTTATGTGGACCATCTCCTAATTTTGAAATAGATGCAGCATAAGAACCTGGAAGAAATACACCAACATCTTTACCGTTACCATATCCAATCTCTTTTCTAAATCTTCTTAAAGAATATTCACCGCTTTCAATTTGCTTTCTTTTAGAAACTTCACCTTGCTTTTTACCAAGTTCGATTTTCATTTCTTCAGCAGTTTTAGGATCTGTTTCAAAATGCAATTGTTCTATATTATCAGGTTTAAAAGCAAATACGCTTTCAGTAACTACTGATTCACTAATCTCTTTTCCCTTTTTAATAGAGTATTCCCAGATTAAAACATCTCCAATTTCATTTTGTATTCTTTTAATATCGTTCTTTGTTAGATTGAATACTAATACCGATTCATATCCTTCATCATCATCAAATTCAGTAACGATATGTCTATAATCATCACCAAATAATTCTTCTAACTCCTCAACTAACATTGCCTTTGGTGCCGGTGTCGCGATTTGGTATATCTTAGTAGCTTTTGAAACAGCTTCGTTTACTACTGATTCACTAAATAATCTCTTGCCTGTTTTATCTTCTAAATGTATAAGTGCTTTAGGATATTTTTCTTGCATTACATTAAATGTAGCAGGAGCAACTTCCGGAGTACTAACTGGTTCTTGGTGAATAACCTTACCATCTTGTACAACTACAATAACAGCAGGATAACTTCCTTGCTTTGCTGCTTTATGTACTTTACCCCTATTAGCTTCCGCAACACCCTTTGAAGAGTCTTTACATGCAGGACAAAATCCGTTATTTTTTTCCCATGCTTTTTTAGTATTAACTTCGTCACATTCTAAACAAGCTATTTTTTGTACCTTTTCAGTAACTATTGGTTCTATAAACTCCTCAAATAATTTTACTCTTTTCATAATATATTTATCTTCCGTATTTTATTATACCCATTAGCTGATTGATTGCAGCAAATGTTCCGGTAAGCTTCATTGTTTTTCCTTTGTATACAAATACAATACCCTCTGTTGGGATAATTGATTCAATACCTCCGATTCGATCTAATCTATCTAACTCTGACATTACTTTATTAACTTGAGCAACTTCTCCGCCCTTTTTAATTTTATCAGCTTCAGTTCTGATTTGATTGTGCAATCTTTGCATTTCAGCATCTGGATTTGCAGCCACAAAGTTACTTGCATTTTTAAGAATGATAGACCCTAATTCTAAGAAAAGGTCTTCGAATGGTCTAATGTTTTCTTTTTGTTTCTTTTTAATATCTTCTTTATCAAATTTCTTTACAGCGGCTGCTTCGTCTTTACCAATCTCTTTTGCAAGTGATCTCATATTTAACGTCTTTTTGTCGCCATACGCCCATCTTAATAATAAACCTTCTTTATAATCTTGTTGTAAATCTGGAAAGTTTGCTTCGATAGTTTCTCTCCACCACATTTCGTGATATTTAGAAACTTCATCAGAATCTGTTAATTTATATTTGTTCTTAAGCTCTTCTACTTTCTTAATGAATTTAGCTTTATTCTTTTCAAAATCTAAATCTTTACCTAGTTTAATTATTTGGGGTGGAATTACCGTAAATGTTTTACCAACATTAACCTTTAAGTCTTGCATCGCTTTAGCGATTGATCTTGCTGGTTTGTTATCATCTCCTATAATGTTTCCTTCTCCGTCAGTTTTCTTAATACCGTGGAATTGGATAACATCGCGATCATAATAAATTACATTTGGATTCTTAGAGTAAATTAACTCCATGTTCATCCAGTTTTTACCATTATCAAAAACTTCTAAGTCTTTAGGGGATAATTTATTTAGTGAGTTTGCTAAGTCTTCTGCTGCGAATTGAAAAGTATCTTGTACTAATTTACTTGGATGTCCTTCGAATTTTTGACTAAATGTAGCCAGATCCATTGGATTCTTTAATTCACCTTTATTTCTAGCAAATTTAACCTCTCCATCTTGTACTGTTGCAAATACATTTTGACCGTCTGTTTTTTCAGTTGCTTCTTCTTCAAAGTTTAATTCACCTTGTAAACCTGCCTCGATAATTTTTTTAAAATCACCAAAGGTTAAATCTTTCTCATCAAATGGATGGGACATATGTCCAGCTGCTCCACCTTCCATAACAAGTTGAGAATCTCCTAACTCATTTAGATCTTGGTTTGTCTTTTCAACTAAAAATTCTTGGAATGATAATAATTTCATAATGTAAATATAATAAAAAAGATTGATACAGAAAAATACTGATCAATCTTTTTTGTATTTTTTATAATTTAAACTTTTTCTTTTGCATGATGCTCTTAACTATTTTCTTAGCTTCAGCTTCATAACCAGGTGCTCTAAATTGACCTCCGATTCTTTCAGTCTCTTTTTTAATATGGTCTATTAACTCTTTAGTCATAAACTCAACGTCTGATTTTAAGTTATCCATATCATCATCTTCGTCGTCTGATATAGTACCATCTGCATTAGCTTCGGCAACTACTGATTCTCCTAAAGAACCTGTTAACATTCCAACTGCAGCTCCGTAATCTCCATCAGATTTTGAAAGGATTCCGTCAATTACTTCTCCAGCTTTAGCCTCGTCATAATCTTCTCCAAATGCTTTCTTTAATACAGTTTCTGCATATTCTTTAAATTCATCATCAGATTTAATTTCTGCTTCATTAACTACTGATTCAAACGCTGGAACTAATCCAGAACCTCCGTAAATATCTGCCATCATCCATTTTTTAGATTTTTCATCCCATAGATATACGAATTCTGCGCCGCCATCTCTATCTACGTCTTTTAAATAATTGTCTATATTTTTAATAGATCCAGTAGTGTTTATACTACCGTCATTGTAAAAGTTGATTTTAGAAATATCTGCATCTAATCCGCTATTGGCTCCTTTGTCGATTACATTATCTACGTTTTTACCGCCTTTAAAAGATTTTTTAATAATTGGTAACATGTTTTCTGGGTAAGAATCATAGTGAGTATATACAGAAGTGATATTTCCAGCCTTGTCTATTTTACCAAATTGACCTCTTGTTCCTTCGTTAAGAACCACTGATTCCTCTATTTGATCAACTGGTTTTAAATCTTTATCAGAATAAGTATTAGCACCATACCATTGGCCATCTCTCTCATCATATAGGTAAACATATTCAGCACCTGCTTCATTACCTACATCCTTTAAATAATTTCTAACGTTTTTAGCATTCCCTTTAGAAATCATGTTATTTGTTTCTCCACGGTCTCTTCCATAAAAAATAGTCCATCCCCTTGTAGGGTTATTAAAGTCGTGCTTCTTACCAATTTCAGCTTCTAATGATGAAATTCCAGATTTACCTAGTTTTATTAGTTCACCAACACCTTTAGCATCGTATTTTTTAACTTTAGGTAACATATTATCTGGATAACCGTCATAGTGTACATAAACTGAAGTAATGTTACCATTCTTGTCAATTTTACCTACTTGAGAACGAGTTCCTTCAGTAATTAATAATTGATATGATTCTTTTAAGCCTGTATCTTTCTTTAGAGTAACTTTATAACTCTTACCATTAAATTCAAAATCTTCTTTACCTTCAGCCTTAGCTTTCGCAGCTGCATAGATAAATGCATTACCTTCTTTAACACTAATTTCAGTAACTTCTAAAACTTTAGCTTTATTAACTTTAGCTTCATTAATTCTAGCCTCAACGTCAACTCTAACTTCTTCACCTTCAAACATTGTGTTGAATTTATTTAGAACTTGTTGACCCATTGCCTCTTGTTTGATTTGCTCTAAGTAAAGTGCAGTACCTTCAACAATTCCAATACCCCCCCATCCAGCTGCATTAGCAATATCTGAATAGTATTTGTCTAATATTTCTTTGATTGTTTTTGGTCCAATTTTTACAAAATGTCCACCTAAACCTGGCATTTTAATTTCTAAAGGTTTAATATTTCCTTTAATTAATTTTGAAACTGGCGCTGCTTCTCTATGGAAGTTTGCATCATGAAGAGCCTCTTGCATTAAATACTTAATACATCCTAAAATTGAATCAGTTGGCATTGCACCTAAATCAACTAATACTTTGTTAAATATTTTATTGTATGTTGTTAAAACTTTCTTAGCATCTCTCTTACCTTCTACTTTAATAGCTTCAGTAACTGCAGATTGTTCAACCTCTTTAGTTTCTTCATTAAAAAGTTTAGCAACTAAAGCTTTCTTTTGTTCTTCTGATAATTCATCAAAAGATGTAATATCCATTTCAGCTAGAGTTTCGCCAATTTTTGTAACTAGTTGTTCTCTTTTACCCTTTGCTTCCTCTTGTAACTGAATTTCTTTTTCTTCAGCTTTTAATTGAGAAAAGGTTTTAAACGATTGAATTTTATTCATTTCTGCCATTTTTGTTAATTTTCTTTTATTATTATATTAAGTTATATATCTTACTCAAAAGTTACTTTTTTTATAGAGTAATCAAATTTTTCTTGCTTATAAATAGATTGTCTAACTTTACCGTGTTTATATAGATAATTATCCCATTCAATAGTTCTAATGTTATCTACAAAATCAATGATTAAAACCTTGTCTTTAGATTTATGTTGTCTTAAACCACGTCCAATTGATTGCCTGATGATAACTTCACTCTTAAAGGATTCTGTAAAGAATATGTTGTGTATCTTTTTAATTGAAATACCTGTTGAAAATGTACCGTAACTTGCTACAATTACTACTTCTTCACCAGCCTCCATTTTCTTTTTATATTCTTCTCGGATGTCTTTATCAGTGGAACCATCAACATAGAATACTCTTTTATTGCTTTCCTGTCTAAGTTTTTCATATAAACGTTTACCATGTTCAATACGGTGGAAAAGTACCAAACTATTCCTTGGTATTCTGGAAATAACGTTTGAAATAAAGTTCAAACGTGCGTCATTAGTAATGACAAAATTTTGTTCAAGTTGAAATACATCTTTATTTTCATATTTATTTTGAGCCAATTCTTGAAAAGCAGTTCTTTGTGATTCTGTTGCATAATTCATTTCAATAACTTTAACAACACATTGTGCAATATGACCTTCCTTCTGTAAAAAGGCAGCCTTTACTTCACTGATCACTGGGCCTGTTTGGCTAAGTAGTGTTAATTTATCTAAAGTACCATCTTTAGGTAAAGTACCTGAAAGTCCAAATTTATATTTAGCATTAGTACATTTCTGTAAAATTGTCTTAATACTTGCTGATTTTGCTTTATGTGTTTCATCTACAATTACAGCATCAAATTCTGCAAAGTACTCTGGTTTCTTTTTAATTAAAGATTGATA
>JGI26079J46598_1000898_pt1 | contig 12348 bp, 10 predicted proteins | sample SaaInl59LU_5_DNA_FD_46598 | JGI IMG/M metagenome (IMG submission 46598) | reverse complement strand
ATGCTCAATGGTGGGTTAAAGCATCAATTCAAGATTTCGTGATGCGCAATTATTCGATGGTACGAACAGGTAGTACAACAAATCAAAAATCACTTTTTTTTAATATAAAAAGAGTAAAAGCTCAATTAGAGCGTGATGCTGTACAAAACAACCAAACAGTCACACCAGCTCAGATATTAGAGCAAGTTAGTACAGAACTAGGTGTCCCTATGCGTGATGTGATGATGATGAATGGACGTATGTCTGGTGGTGATATGTCATTGAATGCGATCCAATCAAATGATGATGAAGGGCGTGAGTGGATTGAGACCTTAGCAGATGAAGCACCNGGTGGTGCTGAGATTGTTGAACAGAGTTTTGATGAGGAAAAATTAAAAATATGGATCGGTCAGTCAATGGAAGTGTTAAATGAACGTGAAAAGTATATTGTTATTCAACGCAAAATGATTGATTCACCCAGAACACTTGAAAGCATCGGTGTTGAATTAAAGTTATCAAAAGAGCGTATTAGACAGATAGAAAATGCGGCTTTAGAGAAGCTAAAGAAACGGATGGGATCAGATGGTCATCATGCTGCAAGGCATATTGAATTAGCATAACTTGACTTGCCAGTAGGCCAGTTCAGGATTAAACAGATTATCACTGAACAATTGGTGATCTAAAATGCTTAACGGAAGAAGAATATTATTAATTATAGGTGGCGGTATCGCTGCCTATAAATCACTTCAGTTAATCAGAGAACTACAAAAAAAAGGCGCCGAGGTTTTGCCAGTCATGACCAAAAGCGCAGCTAAATTTGTTACCCCACTGTCGGTTTCCGCTCTGTCCAAAAATAAAGTATACAGTGATTTGTTTGATTTAAATGATGAAGCTGAGATGGGGCATATTGAGCTCTCAAGATCTTCTGATTTGATTATAGTAGCACCAGCAACGGCTAATTTAATGGCAAAAATGGCGTTTGGTTTGGCAACTGATTTGCCTTCTACACTTTTACTTGCAACAGATACGCCTGTTCTTATTGCTCCGGCAATGAACGTACGTATGTGGGAGCACCCAGCAACACAAAATAACTGTAAGACTTTAATTAATAATGGTGTTCACTTTAGTGGCCCTGATGAAGGGGATATGGCTTGTGGTGAGTTTGGATTTGGACGAATGTCAGAGCCTGAGACAATTGTCAAAGCCGCATCTGATATATTATTCAATGGGCCTCTCAAGGGTAAACATATTGTAATTACATCCGGTCCTACGCATGAACCAATTGATCCTGTGCGTTATATTGCAAATAGATCATCTGGGCACCAAGGCTGTGAGATAGCTAATGCATTAACTTCTTTAGGTGCAAAGGTTACATTTATAACTGGCCCCTCCAGTTATAAATTTCCTGAAAGCTGTGAAATCGTCACAGTTGAAACTGCTATCGAAATGTTGGACGCTGTTGAAGCAAACATGCCGTGTGATATAGCTATTTTTTCTGCAGCAGTTTCTGATTGGCGTGTGGAGAAAAAAAATACTAATAAAATTAAAAAAAACCAATCAAAAGATGTTCTGAAAATCAATTTTATTGAAAATCCCGATATCTTAAAAACTATCTCTAAAATGAAAATGAACCGTCCCAAATTAGTTATTGGGTTCGCTGCGGAAACAAACAATTTGATTGAGAATGCAACTGAAAAAAGAATACGTAAAGGGTGTGACTGGATTCTTTTAAATGATGTTTCTCCAGGTACAGGCATAATGGGTGGTAACGAAAACCACATAACATTAATTTCTGCTGATGAAATACAAGAATGGCCACGAATGTCAAAAACAGCAGTTGCTAAAAAATTAGGCCAAAAAATAGTGGATTATAGTAAATGAAAAATTTAGACATAAAGATAACTTATGTTCAATTTGCTGATCAGAACATTCCTCTTCCTGTATATGAAACATCTCAATCTGCTGGAATGGATTTAAGAGCCAATTTTAATGTAGATAACCGTGAAAATGGAATGGCTATACAAGCTAAAAAATGGCTACTTATTCCTACAGGATTAGCAATATCTATACCTATTGGCTATGAAGCACAAATTAGGCCTCGTTCAGGATTAGCACTAAAATATGGTGTAAGTGTTTTAAATTCNCCAGGAACAATTGATGCAGATTATCGTGGACAGCTTGGAGTAGTATTAATCAACCATGGTGTAGATGATTTTCATATCAATCATGGTGATAGGATTGCACAAATTATTTTTGCACCAATAGTACAGGCAGTNTGGAAACAAGTGACGGATCTTGATGTATCATCACGAGATGTGNATGGATTTGGATCAACTGGTATTAACTGATGGATGTTACGTTTAGTCAAATTATANCACCACAAGGAGCGTTCTTAGTTGGCTTAATCTGTGCAATTTTTTTGTATATCAGGATGCTACGACGGATGTCTGCTAAAAGTAGAATTAAACTTGCGACACCAACTGAAGAAATCTCAAGCGCAAGAATGTCAGAAACTGAATTAGATAGATATTCCCGACACATCATGTTGAGAGAAATTGGTGGNCAAGGGCAGTCTAAGTTACGTAANGCAAAAGTTTTAGTTATTGGTGCAGGTGGACTTGGNTCACCAGTTTTATCATATTTGTCAGCTGCTGGTGTAGGTACTATTGGAGTNATTGATGATGATTTAGTAAGCNTATCAAATTTACAAAGACAAGTGCTATTTGATGAAGACCATTTAGATTACCCCAAGGTGTTTGCTGTAAAAGACAAAATTAAAAAATTAAATCCTTTTATAGAAATATTACCATTTAATAGACGGCTAACTGAAGCTGAAGCGGAAGTGTTGTTTATTGAGTTCGATTTGATAATTGATGGGTGTGATAATTTTTTAACCAGACAAATCGCTAACTTGGCATGTGTAAAGTTAAAAAAACCATTAATCTCAGGAGCCATAAGTCAATGGGAAGGGCAAGTTAGTTTGTTTAATGAAACAAAAAATTCAGCGTGTTATTCTTGTATTTTTCCAGTCCAACCTGCTGATGGTTTAGCTCCGAATTGTGCTGAAGGAGGCGTTATGGGGGCACTACCTGGAATTATTGGATCAGTAATGGCCTCTGAAGCTATAAAAAATATAACTGGAGTGGGTGAAAACCTTAATGATAAGTTATTAATCTTTGACGCTCTAAATAGTGAATTTAATAAAATAAATGTATCAAAAAATCCTGATTGTGAAATATGTAAGGTGCACCATGAAGCCTAATCGAAAAAAATTAGATAATGCAATTCCATCAATTTTGTCTGCACCTAAAAATGATGCCCAAATTGAACAACTTTGTTACCGCCCAGAATTTGGGGAGAGAAATTTTGTTGATATGCTACCTGTGAGTGTGAATGGTGGTGTTCAAGGCTGCAGGTGGTCTCATACTCCTTGGTTAAAGAAAAAGGATGGTTCTGGTGATCCCCGAATTCAAGTTAGTATTTTGCAAAAAAGAGTTTTAGATTTAGTATATGTCCCTGGCGATGATGAAATACACCCAGGGGATACGTTTATCGTGGATATGGATTTATCCCATGATAATCTGCCAATAGGATCGGTAATCCAAGCTGGATCCGCACTTTTACGGGTGAGCGATCATTGGAACAATGCATGTGTAAAATGGAAAGTGCGATATGGATCTGATGCTCTTGACTGGGTTAGACAAGATGAAAATATTAAATTCCGTTTAAGAGGAGTGCTTTGTGAAATCATCAAAGACGGTACGATTATAAACGGTGAATTACTGCAAAAAGTTTAAAATTTCGGGATGCACATATTAGGAGGCCGATGACCATCTTGGTGCATTTTTATATTTAATATTACTGTTTCCCCCATTTCGTGGCGTGCTTCCTGTGTTGCTGATCCCATATGAGGTAGCAACATTACATTAGGTAATTCACAAAGTGTTTTATTTACATTTTTTCCTGTAGCCAGAACATCTAATCCAGCTGCAGCTAGTCTTCCATTTAAGAGAGCAGCCTCTAAAGCTTCTTCTTCTATTAAAGCTCCCCGCTGTATTTACAACTACTGCTGTTGGTTTCATTAAACTTAATGCTTTTGTATCTAAAATATGATGTGTTTCATCACTTAGTGGACAACATGTGGCAAGAATATCAATCTCTGGGAGCATTGTATGAAAATCTTTGAAGTACTTTGCATTGAGCCGAGTTTCTGTATCAGGATGGACTTTTTTTCTATTGTGATAATGAACATTCAAGCCAAAAGCTCTTGCTCTTTCGGCCAATGCTGTTCCAATACGACCCATACCTAAGATACCTATTGTTTTTCCTGATACCCTGGTTCCTAAAAATGCAGAAGGTGCCCATCCTTGCCAATCACCAGACTCCATTACATTTGAGCCTTCCTTAAAACGTCTCATCACAGCTAGTATGAGAGCAATTGTCATATCCGCCGTATCAGAAGAGCTTATTGTTGGTGAATTTGAAACTAAAATCCCCTGTTTATGGGCAGCTTCAACATCTATGTGGTCAACTCCAGAGCCATAGTTTGCTAATAATTTTAANNTATTACCCGCTTCGGCTAATAAAGATGCATCAATATTATCATTGAGCGTNGGAACTAATACNTCAGCACGTTTCATAGCCTCGAGTAATTCNTTTCGACTTAGAGGAATATCATTTTGGCTAAATTCTACATCAAANAATTCTTTAAGCCTTGATTGAACTGTATNAGGCAACTTTCGTGTTACAATAACTTTGAAACCAGAATTTGGCATTTGATAGATTCTCCTACTGGATTTCTTGACTGTATTCTGGCAAATTATAAGCCATTGTGGAAGATCAAAAAATTAAACTCTGATAAGAATGTAAAATTAAGGTTAACGATGCTTAAATTAGGCAAAATTATTGCAATTACAATAGTATTATCATGGGTGTCTGCGGTTAAAGCCAACGAAAGAGGGCCAGTAACTAATCTACCAATTCCAAGATTTGTATCGATGAAAGTAAATGAAGGTTTTGTTAGAAGGGGACCATCAAAATTACATAGAATTGACTGGGTATATAAACACCGTAATACGCCCTTAATGATCACTGGAGAATATGAGCATTGGAGAAGAGTTCAGGATGTTGATGGACAAGGTGGTTGGATGCATTTTAGATTATTATCTGGAACAAGAACCGTAGTCTTCAAATCAGCAAAAAGCCCAGTAAAGCGAAGAAACTATGAAGGAGCTGATATAGTCTTCTTCGCTGAAAAAGGTGTTATTGGTAATTTAGATGAATGTAATCTTAGCTGGTGCAAGGTATTTGTTAATAAGAAAAAAGGTTGGGTGTCCAAGTCACATATCTGGGGTGTCTTTGAAAATGAATTGAGGGACTAATATATAAAACTTTTANTATTTTATTTGAAATNTATCTCTNNCNTAAGNTTTTAAAAATCCACGTCCTTTGAGTAATGCTTCTACCTTAGGCATTGAGCCACGGAAATTCATGTATANCTCTTCAGCNGGTAANGAACCACCAGCNGAATAGATATGCTTTTCTAAAGAATGAGCNATTTCAGNATNGAATGGGTCATTTATTTCATTGAAAGCTTCAAAGGCGTCCGCGTCCATCACTTCAGACCACATATANCTATAATAACCACTAGAATAGCCATCNCCAGAGAAAATATGAGCAAANTGTGGTGTCGCATGNCGCATAGTTATTTCAGCAGGCATTTTTATACGATCAAGAACTTCTCTTTGTTTTTGCATCGGATCTTTTGTTGGAATTTCGTTGTGAAAGGCTAAGTCAACCAATGCGCTTGAAACATATTCAACTGTTGAAAAGCCTTGNTCGTAATTTTCTGCATCTAACAATTTTTTTAATAAATCTTTTGGAATAGGTTCATTAGTNTCAGCNTGGATTGCAAATTTTTCTAATACTGAAGGTACAGANAGCCAATGCTCATATAACTGNCTAGGCAATTCAACAAAATCTCTAGCAACGGATGTGCCAGAAATATATGCATATTTNACATTAGANAACATTGAATGTAACGCGTGNCCAAATTCGTGAAATAAAGTGCGAGCATCATCAAAATTTAGTAGGCATTGNTGACCTTCTGGAGCTTTAGCAAAATTACAAACATTTACTGTGATGGGGCGTTGGTCTTTATCCATTGAAGACTGACTTCGAAATCTAGANCACCATGCTCCTGATCTTTTTGAAGGCCTTGCAAAGTAATCACCAATGAATATGGCTATATGTTTGTTTTCCCGAGTTACTTCCCAAGCCATAACATCAGAATGATACATTGGTGCATCTATTTGACGAAAGTCTAAATTAAACAGTTTTTTAGCACAATGAAATGAAGCTTTAATCATCTGATTTAATTGGAAATAAGGTTTGAGCTCAGTTTCATTCAAGTCATGTTCAGCTACTCGCCGCTTCTCTGAATAATACCGCCAATCTGAAGGTAAAAACTTTTCATCAAAACCATCANTCTTCATCATTTCAGTTAATATTTTTGCATCCCTATTGGCCATTAGCTTTGCTGGCTCCCAAACTGCCATTAAAAGTTCAGTAACTCTTTCTGGACTCCTTGCCATTTCAGTTTCCAGCTTAAAGTCTGCGAAAGAATTGTACCCAAGTAGATTTGCACGTTCTTGACGTAAGATGAGGGTCTCTTGGACAATATCTAAATTATTTGTCTTGCCTTGGTTTGCGCCACGAAGTTCCCACGCGCTAAATGCTTTTTGGCGTAGATCTCTACGGGGTGAAAATTGCAAAAATGGAACAATTAAGCTCCNTGAAAGAGTGATTATATATCCATCTATGCCTCTATCTTTGGCAGCTTCACTGGCAGCATCTTTAATGAATTTAGGGCATCCAAGTAAATCTTTTTCGGTTACATTCATAGACCATTCACGTTCATCTTTTAACAAATTTTGAGTAAAGAGAGTACCTAACTCAGCTAAACGTTGTAATATCTTTTTCAATTTTTGTTGCTCAGAAACCTTTTAATTCTGCACCTGATCGAACAAATGAAAGATGATATAGTTCCAAAACTCTTAATTGCTCTTTTGATAAGTTCAAATTCATTCTATTTTTAAATAGAGTATCAATTCGAAAAAATAATTTACTATTAAGTTTAATATCGGAATCTACTTTTGCCCATTTAGGAGCTAATTTGCGTTGCAAGGCTTCAAGTGTTGAGTTTGAATTAGAACTTGCTAGATTTGCAAATATACTTGCAACTTTTTCCATCAATTCATCTGAACGTTCTAGTTCCTCGACTGTATTTTGAAAAGTTGGAGCATGAGACTGATCGGATATTTTATTAATCGCCAATTCAATTTGTGAAAAGGCTTCTTCAAAGGCTTCATCAAAATGATGATCTTTTATCAAATCAAAAGGTGGGATTTGAAACATATCTTCCCAATCGGAAAGAAGAGGATTTGAAGTTTGCATAAAAAATTCCTTAATGATTTACTTTATTTAGGGCGCATGTTGGTACTAATCCAGTGCCAAATACAAACATTGTCGTTTTTTGAAAAAAACAGTCGGCACGTTGACTGCTATTGCTGATTTTTCTGCAATTCTGCATATTATTTTTTCATTTGGAGATTCGAAGATGAAAACTCACGTAAAAGCTCTTGTAGTCGGTGGTGGCGCAGTTGGAACAGGCATAGCCTACCATTTAGCGAAGTATGGCTGGAAGGATGTTATGTTGCTTGAACGTGATGAATTAACCTCGGGATCAACATGGCATGCAGCTGGGTTATTACCTTTGTTTAATATGGGTTATGCCACTACGCACTTACATGATTACTCAGTTGAATTTTATAAATCATTAGAAGCAGAAACAGGATTAAATGCAGGTTTTTCCGTTGTTGGGAATCTTCGTATGGCTCAAACTAAAGAGCGTATGGATGAATATATGTTATATGGCTCTACTGCTGAAACTCTAGGAATTGAGTACCAAAAGCTCACACCTAATCAAATAAAAGAACGATGGCCACTAATTAGAACTGATGATTTAGCAGGAGCTATTTATCATCCAACTGATGGATATATTAATCCTGCAGATGTAACTATGGCGATGGCTAAAGGCGCACGCCAGATGGGAGTCTCTATTGAAAGAAAGTGGCAGGTAGATGGTTACCAATGGAATGGTGATGAGTGGAAAGTTACATGCACTAAAATGATTGAAAAAGGTGGGAATTTAATTCCATCTGATGAACAAATTATAATTACCGCAGAACATGTAGTAACAGCTACAGGTAATCATGCACAAAGAACCGCAAAGCTTCTTGGAATTAAAATACCGGCAATACCTGTTGAGCATCAGTTTATAGTTACAGATGTTGATCCAATGTTACAAAAATGGCGAGCTGATGGTAATCCTGAACATCCAGTAATACGTGATGCTGATGCACAATCATACGTTCGTGAAGAAAGAGGTGGTTGGATATTAGGTGTTTATGAAAAAAATGCTCCTGCAAGATTTGAATATGGAGTTCCTGATAGCTTTAGGGCTGATTTATTCCCATTGAATTTGGAAAGAATAGAAGATCAATATATGGCAATGATTCATCGCATGCCTTCATGTGAAGAAAGTGGCTTAAAAGATGATTTCAACGGCCCAATATGTTACACGCCTGATGGCAACCCTTTAGTTGGGCCAGCACCAGGTCTGCGTAATATGTGGTTAGCTGAAGGCTTTAGTTTTGGAATTACTGCGGCAGGTGGTGTNGGAAACTATATGGCGCAAATGATGGTTAATGGAGAAGCTGAAATTGACATGGCATCGTTAGATCCTAAGCGATACGGATCATGGATGACTACAGAATATGCTGCTCGAAAAAATGAAGAATGTTATGAGCATGTTTATATATTGCACCATCCTGATGAAGAACGACCTGCATGTGCTGCATTACGGACATCTCCGGCTTATGACCGCCAAAAAGCTGCAGGTGCTCAATTTGGNAGGGTAAATGGCTGGGATAGGCCAAACTATTATGGACCTTTGGATGCTGATGAGAATTTTGACCATGACAGTAGATCTTTTCGCCGTGGAAAATGGTGGAAATATGCGGTTGATGAAGCAATAGCAATTCGTGAGGGAGTAGGCTTAATTGATGCAACTGCCTTTACTAAACATGTTGTTAAAGGACCTGGAGCAACACAATTTTTAGACTGGTTTACATGTAATAAGTTGCCAAAAGTAGGTCGAATAAACCTTACATATGCACTAACTGGTTCTGGTACTACACGGACAGAATATACAATTGTTAGAAACGGTGAAAATGATTATTATTTAGTCTCTGCAGGAGCTTGGACTGCGTATGACTCGGACTACTTGCGAAAAGCTGCAGAAGATAAAGCTGCTGATTTTGGTTATATAGAAATACATGACGTGACAAACCAATGGGGTGTTTTTGCAATAGCAGGGCCAAAAACAAGATCTGTATTATCAAAAATAATTAAAGACGCAGATCCATCAACAGCACTTTCTAACAAACGGTTTCCTTGGTTGTCAGCACAAAAAATTGAATTGGGGATGTGTCCTGTGAATGCAATAAGGGTTGCATACACTGGTGAATTAGGTTGGGAATTACATCACCCCATTGAAATGCAAAACTATTTGTTTGATTTAATTATGGAAGCTGGATCTGATGTAGGGATTAAACTTGTTGGAGGACGTGCGCAGAATTGGTTACGTCAAGAAAAATCCTATCGTGCATTCGGAACTGAATTAGGTCGAGATGCAACACCGCAAGAGGCCGATTTGCCAAGATTTATTGACTTAGAAAAAGATTTTTATGGTAAAGAGGAAATGTTAAAAACTGGGATAAGATCAAAGTGTGTAACTCTCTTGATTGATGGTCCACCTGATGCAGATCCGTGGGGTAGAGAAGCTTTATATAATGATGAACGAAAAATAGGGCGTTTAACATCTGGAGGATACTCTGTTGCTTTCAAAAAATCTATTGGTATGGGTTATGTTGAGCCAGATTTAGCTAATATTGGACAAAAACTAACGGTGAATATTTTAGGCGAACGTTATGATTGTGAAATAGTTGAAGACAGTCCCTATGACTCAAAGAATATAACTATCAGAGTGGACGCTTAAAATAAATAAATCTTAAGCAGCATTAATTTTGCTGCTTAATGAAGCATTGAAAATAATTATTTTGCATATTTCATTAATGCATTTTGAAATATTGTAGTATCAACATTACCTCCGGTTGCTACTACAATAACGTCTTCATTATTTAATTTTTCTCCATAAAATAATGCTGCGGCCAATGCTACTGCGCCACCAGGTTCAACAACAATTCGTAAATGTTCATATGCTAAAACCATTGCTTTTATTGCTTCATCATCTGAAACGCTAAAACCTGCACCGCAAAGTTTTTTTAAAATTGGAAATGTTATTTCCCCCGGGCATAGAGTTAAAACTGCATCACAAACTGAACCACTCGTTTTTGTGTTACGTTCAATTTTTCCACTTTTTAACGATCTTTTTATATCGTCAAAATTATCAGGTTCGGCAGTTCTAACAATCATCTTGGGATTAAGCTTCTCTAAACTCAAAGCAATGCCAGATGCCAATCCTCCGCCACCCGCACAAACTATTACTTCAGCATCTTTTATGCCTTTCTTGTTAGATTGCTTAGAGATTTCAATACCAACAGATCCTTGTCCTGCGATCACATGATGGTTGTCATAAGGTTTTATTAAAACGAGTGATTTATCAGAATTAACTTCTCTTTCTACTTTGCCTCGATCTTCGGTTTCACGGTCATATAAAATAACTTTTGCACCTAAAGATTTAGTATTTTTTATTTTTACACCCGGTGAGTCACTAGGCATAATAATAGTTGCTGGAACATCATGATATGCTGCTGCAGCTGCAATTCCTTGAGCGTGGTTTCCTGATGAAAACGTTATGACACCTCTTGATTTTTCATCAGCTGAGAGGGCTGAAATTGCAGACCATCCACCTCGATACTTAAACGAACCAGTATGTTGCAAACACTCTGCTTTAACCCATATTTTGCGCTGAGCAATTTTGTTTAAGGAGTGTGATGATAATAATGGTGTATTGATAGTATGGGGAGCTATTCTGTCATAAGCTTCCATTATCATTTTGAAGTTACTCATTTAATTCTTTCAAGATATTTGGAATGGTTGATAAATTATTTGTTATTTTATTTGGCATAAAGGTAAGGCGATCTTTTGGAATAAGGTTGCGATTAATCCAAAGAGTTGTGAAGCCAAATTTACTTGCACCTGCAATATCCCAGCCATTCGAAGATATAAATAACACTTCCTCTTTTTTACAATTAAATTGATCTAAAACCATTTCATAGACTTTTGGGTCTGGTTTATAAATTTCGATACAATCTATAGATATTATTTTGTCTAAATAATTTTTTAAATTAGCTGACACAACTGCACTATTTAGCATCTCTTTTGACCCATTTGATAATATGCCAGTCTGAATATTATTTGCTTTTAGTGTTGTTAAAACATNTTGAGCTTCCGGGTATGCAGATAAGTTCCAATATACATCTAGCAATCGTTGCCTGAGATTTTCATTTTTGATCTGATTTTCTTCTAATGCGAAGTCTAAGGCATCTTTTGTAATTTGCCAAAAATCTATATATTCGTGCATAATGTTACGTAGCCAACTATANTCNAGCTGCTTAATACGCCAAGTATTTGAAACTTTAACTGAATAATTTAAAAAGTGATTATATTCTTTCTCACTGGCTACAGTTCTAGTCGCTGATGTGACATCAAAGAGAGTGCCATATGCATCAAAAATACAAATACTAGTCATACTGAACTCCTTTTATCTGTAACATTTAATAAAAGGAGTACTGCGTCAATATAATTACAGGTTTTCAGATTGGGCCATACCTAAAACATGATATCCACCATCAACATAAATAATTTCACCTGTAGTGCATTTGCCATAATCAGATGCAAGATATACTGCAGTGCCCCCCACGCTTTCTAGTGTTGCGTTAGCGCGCATTGGTGAATTAGCTTCAGTTGTTCGAAATGTTTTTCTTGCGCCTCCAATAGCCGCTCCTGCTAGAGTGCGCATTGGTCCAGGACTGATAGCATTTACCCTTATTCCTTGAGGGCCTAGATCATTCGCCAAATACCTCACAGCACTTTCTAAAGCAGCTTTTGCTACGCCCATTACATTATAAAATGGAGTAACGCGGTTTGAGCCTTGGTATGTGAGGGTTAAAATTGTTCCGCCTTCTGGCATTAATTCCGAAGCTCTTCTAGAGACCTCAATTAATGAATAACATGATATATCAAGAGAGTTTTTAAAATTTGCACGAGTAGTATCTACAAATC
>JGI26079J46598_1000889_pt1 | contig 12406 bp, 14 predicted proteins | sample SaaInl59LU_5_DNA_FD_46598 | JGI IMG/M metagenome (IMG submission 46598) | reverse complement strand
GCCCCCATGCGTCCGGCTGCAAAGAGCAGCATTTCTGCGCGCACATGACGGCCATTTTCAAGCGCAACTTCCACATGGCTGTCGCAATCTTCGATCTTAGCCACCGCTGAACCCAGCCTTAATTCAACACCGTTTTCACGGATCTCATACGTAAATTCCTGGATCAACGTCTTATCAATAAAGTCCAAGAACGTTTCCCGAGGCTCAATCAAAGTCACTTTCACATCGAGAGCAGAAAACATCGTGGCGTATTCCACACCGATCACCCCGGCACCGATCACAATCAAAGATCGCGGAATTTGCGCCATTTCCAAAAACTCATCGCTGTCCAGAATGGTGGTGCCATTGAACGGCACGTTGTCAGGCCGATAGGTATAGGTGCCGGTGGCAATCAGAAAATGCGCACCCGCAACCGTGGTCACTTCGCCATTTTCGGCGGTGACTTCCACCTCATTCGGGCTGATGAACCGGGCCAAACCGCTCATGGTTTCCACATGATTGCGGTTGAATTGATGCTCCAGCACATCCACCTCATAATCGAGTGTCTTGTGCAGGCGCATCTTGAGATCATCGGCGCCAATCTCATCTTTCACGCGATATGACCGGCCATAAAAACTCCTCTCCCGCCATCCCGAGAGGTTGAGCACGGTCTCACGCAGAGTTTTGGAGGGGATTGTGCCCGTGTGGACCGAAACGCCACCAAAGCGATCCTTGCGATCAATCACCAAAACCCGCCGCTTGAGCTTGCCCGCCTGTATCGCCGCCGCGCGCCCTCCGGGGCCCGAGCCAATAATCACCAAATCATATTGCGTCATAGCTCACTCCGCATAAAGGGCTTCGGCATGGAAAGCGACGTGATCTTCCATAAAACTCGAAACGAAAAAATAGGAATGATCATAGCCCTTTTGCATCCGCAGATGCCCGTCCTGGCGCCGCTTGGCCATGGCAAAGGCAGGGTTTCGGGTTTGAGGAGGTCCAAAAATTGATCTTGCGTGCCCGTGTCGATCAGCACCGGCCCATCAAAGCCAACCTCTTGCATTTGATGGCTGGCGTCATGCGGCTTCCAGAGGCTTTGATCATCCCCCAGATAGCTGGTGAACTGCTTTTGCCCCCAGTCTGACCCCATTGGATTGCAAATGGGAGAAAAGGCCGAAACGCTGCGGTATTGCCCCGGCCGGCCCATGGCGAGGGTCAAGGCCCCATGCCCGCCCATGGAATGGCCTGTGATGGATTGGCGTTCCAAATCAACGGCAAATGCGCGCCCGAGCAGCGCCGGAAGCTCTTCGGCAATGTAATCCCACATGCGAAAATGCCTGTCCCATGGCGGCTGTATGGCGTTGACATAAAACCCAGCGCCTTGCCCCAGGTCATAGGCCGCATCATCGGCAACATCGGCGCCGCGCGGGGATGTGTCTGGAAAGACCAAGGCAATCCCCTCTTGCGCCGCCCAGGCCTGCGCACCCGCTTTGGTCATGGCATTTTCATGGGTGCAGGTCAGGCCTGACAGATACCACAGCACAGGCACCGGGCCGAGCTTGGCCTCTTCGGGCAAAAACAAACCGAAGGTCATCTCGCCCCCACAGGCCTCCGACGCATGGGCATAAACCCCCTGCGTTCCACCGAAACACGCGTTCTCAGATTTGATTTCCATGGAAAACCCCTTTGCAAATGTCACTTGGTGAAAACTCAATTCGCTCCGGTTTGCAAGGGCCAAGCCCCCAGATCACACCGTAGCACAGCCAAAAGGGGCGATTAGCTGTACAGGGCGCTGACCCATGCGATGATCAAAGACACCGTAACCACCGAGGCGACGGTCGAGAGGAAAATTGACGCCGAGACCCGCTGCGGCGCCACCTCATAATGCGTCGCCAGAATAAAGATATTGCCCGCAACCGGCAAAGCCGTCGCCGCAATCAAAACCGCAGCGGGATAGGCGGCAACCGGAAAGATAAAAAGCGCGGCAATCGCCACAGCCGCCGGATGTAAAATCAACTTACAAAAGGCCAGCCAACTGGCCACAGAGAGCCGCTCAGCCGATTTGCTGGCCAAAGAGGCGCCAATGGCAAAAAGCGCACCGGGCGTTGCGGCCGCGCCCAAAATGTCGAAGAATTCTGTCGCGGGGGCGGGCAGGACGACCCCCGATGAGGAACAGAGCAAACCGACAATCATCGCCATGATCATCGGATTTTTGATCAACCCAAGCCCGACCGTGCGCAGCACTCCAAAGCTCATGCGCCCATCGCGCGAGCCGACAATTAAGATCACAATCAAACTGCCGAACACCAGTTGGTCAATGGCCAGCACCAACATGACCCACAGCACAGCCTCCGGTCCCATCAGCATGGCCAACATCGGAATGCCCAAAAATCCCACATTGCCAATCGTGGCGCATTGCGCCTCCACCGCCGCCTCAGCCACATTGCGTCGTCGCAGCATCGCAACCCCCGTGGCCAGCAGATAGATCAGCAGTGAGGCGGATAGATAGGCATATATAAAGGGAATATTGATCAAATCCGCAAAGGATAGATTGGCAGAAAACCGGATAATCATCGCCGGCAAAGCAAAATAAAACACAAATTTCGTCAGATAGGCCGTAGCCACTTCAGGAAAGAACGCCGTCCGCGCCGCGCCATAGCCGAGACCCACGATGGCGAAAAAGGGCAATGTTTTGAGAAGAACGTCAATCATCGAGGGGTATACTTCATGCGAAAAGGGCGCATAGCGCGCCCCTTCACATTAGCTCTAATTTCACCGGGCGAAAGCCCGAAAAGCGCAGATCCTGGGGCGCGGCGAGCTCTGGCCTTAAAATTCAACCACTGCGCGGATGGATTTGCCCGCATGCATCAGATCAAAGCCTTTGTTGATATCCTCCAAAGGCATGGTGTGGGTGATCATGGGGTCAATCTCAATTTTGCCGTCCATGTACCAATCAACAATCTTTGGCACATCCGTGCGCCCACGGGCGCCGCCAAAAGCCGTGCCGCGCCAGACGCGGCCCGTAACCAGCTGGAACGGACGGGTGCTGATTTCAGCTCCAGCAGGCGCCACCCCAATAATCACGCTTTCCCCCCACCCCTTATGGGCCGATTCCAAAGCGCTGCGCATCACATCAACATTGCCTGTTGCATCAAATGTGTAATCCGCCCCGCCGCCGGTCAGCGCGACCAAATGGGCGACCAAATCACCGCTCACCTCGGCCGGATTGACAAAATCAGTCATACCAAAGCGGCGGGCCATCTCAATCTTGCCGGGATTTAGATCCACACCGACAATCTGATCGGCCCCAGCCAATCGCAAGCCTTGAATCACATTCAAGCCAATACCGCCCAAACCAAAGACAATCGCCGTGCTGCCAATCTCGACCTTGGCCGTATTGATCACCGCGCCAATGCCCGTGGTCACACCGCAGCCGATATAGCAAATCTTGTCAAAGGGCGCATCGGGGCGCACTTTGGCCAAAGCAATCTCTGGCAAAACCGTGTGATTGGCGAAGGTGGAACAGCCCATGTAGTGCAAAATTGGCGTACCATCGAGCATGGAAAACCGACTGGTGCCATCTGGCATCAGGCCTTGCCCCTGGGTGCTGCGGATCGCTTGGCACAGGTTGGTTTTTGGATTGAGGCAATAGTCACAGCTGCGGCACTCTGGCGTGTAAAGCGGAATGACATGATCGCCGGGCTTCAAGCTGGTCACACCCGGGCCGCATTCCACCACGACCCCTGCGCCCTCATGGCCCAAAATCGCAGGGAACAACCCCTCGGGATCAGCGCCAGATAGGGTGAACTCATCCGTGTGGCAAATACCGGTGGCTTTGATTTCCACCAAAACCTCGCCGGCCTTTGGGCCCTCGAGATTGACCTCCATGATTTCAAGTGGTTTGCCGGCTTCCATGGCCACCGCAGCGCGTGTTCGCATCCTGTAACTCCTCGTATTTTCTTTGACACTAGGGCAGTCGAGCACCGTCTGACAACCACTTTTATACCTGTTTATACCCGGTGATAGGGGCCGCCTGCGAGGATGGAGGCCGCGCGGTAGAGCTGTTCGGTCAGCATAACGCGCACCAGCATATGCGGCCAAACCATCGCCCCAAAACTCAGCGCAAAATCTGCGCGCTGCAGCACAGCGGGGTCCAGACCATCTGCCCCCCCGATGACAAAGACCAACTCGCTGGGTGCGGTATCGCGAATTTGGGCAAGATGCGCCGCAAAATCTGGAGAGCTCTGCAGCTTGCCCCGCTCATCCAATGCAATCACCGTCGCGCTTGGCCCAATGGCCTTGAGCAACAAAGCCGCTTCCGCTGCCTTGCCACCGCCTTTTTTATCTTCCAATTCGGTCAGCTCAACAGGTCCAAGCCCCAACGGGCGACCGCTGCGGTTGAACCGAGAGATGTAATCTTCAATGAGATCTTTTTCAGGCCCGTTGCGCAGGCGTCCAATGGCGAGAATACGCAGGCGCATTAAGCCTCAGTCGGGCTTGGCGCTCCAGGCTCGAGCCACATTTGGTCCAACTGATAAAATTCGCGCACTTCCGGGCGGAACACATGCACAATCACATCGCCCGTATCCACAAGCACCCAATCGCCCGTGCCCTTGCCTTCGACCTTTGACAGAATACCAAGATCATCTTTCAAGCGGCTCTTCAACTTTTCGGAGATGGCTGCAACTTGGCGCGTAGAGCGCCCTGAACAGATCACCATATGATCGCCAATCTCAGAGATGCCCCGCAAATCTATTTGCACGACATCTTCGGCTTTATCATCGTCTAGGGATTTTAACACGGCGGCCAAGATAGCATCGCTCGTAACACTCGATTGGCCTTTGGCCAATTTGCGCGCGGATCCTTCCGCGTCAGACGTCAAAGACAGGACCATGTCCTCCAAAAAAATCGCCGCAACATCCCGGCGCCGGGTGGTTCACCCTTAGCAGCCTCATTTAGATTCCTCAATCACCTGCTTTGATCGGCCGTAAAACTGTGGCCATCCGGCCCCAAAACGGAAAAATATCGCATTTCGTGCCTTTGATGTCGCCTCAATATTGATTAAGCGGAAAATTAATTATTAAGACCTCTGAACAACCCAACCGTCAAGCCAAAACACTCTGCCCGGTGGCAACACCGGGCTGCGCCTGCCTGCCCCCCGGCAGGCGCGCTCACCATCTCAACATGCTGATATATATGGACATTGCTCAAATTTTGCAGTGATTTCACCACCAAACATATGCGCCCGCCCAGGCCGGCGCTGCCCTCATTTCATGTTGAAAGGGCGTTGTGCAGAGGTCCTATAAAACGATAATTTACTTATGAACCCACCGACGCCGGTTTCCTTCTAGCTAGGGTGATGATCTGGATCATCGGATGGGTTCTGACCCAGGCGCTTGTGCTCAAGGCCGAACATGAGAGTATTGTGTGATGGCGATTATCATTCGGTTAGATGTCATGTTGGCGCTGCGCAAAATGCGCTCAAAAGATCTCGCCGCTGAAATTGGCTTAACAGAGGCCAATCTCAGCCTGCTGAAATCTGGCAAAGCCAAAGGGGTGCGATTCGACACTTTGGGGAAAATTTGCCGCGCATTGGACTGCCAGCCTGGCGATTTGCTGGAATTCGCAGAAGCGCCCACTTCGGCAGGGAAATAGGCGTAAACCTGCAACATCTGGAGGCTTGTGCCGGGCCTTGGGCCGGGGTATTCAGCGGCATGAGCATGAGTATGGTCTTTGATATCGCCGATAGAGCGCGCCTGCCTTGGCGCTTCTTTGGTGTGGCAAAATCCAACCTACGGCCGCGTCTTCACGGCTAATCCCCTCTGCAAGACACGACACATTCGACGAACAACAAAAGGAACGCCTCACATGGCCCCTAAAACACTCTATGATAAAATCTGGGACGCGCATGTCGCCCATGAAGCCGAAGATGGCACCTGCCTGCTCTATATCGACCGCCATTTGGTCCACGAAGTGACCAGCCCTCAAGCCTTTGAAGGCTTGCGGATGAATGGCCGGACGGTGCGCGCGCCAGAAAAAACCATCGCTGTGCCCGATCACAACGTGCCCACAACCCTGGACCGTCTGAAGGGCATTGAAAACGAGGAAAGCCGCATCCAAGTGGAAGCTCTGGACACCAACGCGCGCGAATTCGGGCTTGTCTATTACCCGGTGGATGACGTGCGCCAGGGCATTGTGCACATAATCGGCCCTGAGCAGGGTTGGACCCTGCCCGGCATGACAATTGTCTGCGGCGACAGCCACACTGCCACCCATGGCGCCTTTGGCGCGCTGGCCCATGGCATCGGCACCTCTGAGGTGGAGCATGTTCTGGCCACACAAACTTTGATCCAGAAAAAATCAAAAAACATGAAGGTCGAAATTACCGGCAAATTGAGCCCGGGCGTGACGGCGAAAGATATCACCTTGGCAGTGATCGGCGAGACCGGCACGGCCGGTGGCACAGGCTATGTGATTGAGTATTGCGGCGAGGCCATTCGCAGCCTGTCAATGGAAGGGCGCATGACTGTGTGCAACATGGCCATCGAAGGCGGCGCACGCGCAGGTCTCATCGCTCCGGATGAGACCACATTCGAATATTGCAAAGGCCGCCCCAATGCGCCCAGCGGCGAAACATGGGAGGCCGCGCTGGCCTATTGGAAAACGCTCTACACCGACGATGATGCGCATTTCGACAAGGTCTTAACCTTGAAGGGTGAGGATATCGCCCCTGTGGTCACTTGGGGCACCAGCCCAGAGGATGTCTTGCCGATCACCGCAAGCGTGCCTTCGGCGCAGGATTTCTCTGGCGGCAAAGTGAGGCGGCCCAGCGCAGCCTAGACTATATGGGCCTCACAGCGGGCACACCCCTGTGTGACATTGAGATTGATACAGTCTTCATCGGCTCTTGCACCAACGGGCGGATCGAGGATCTGCGCGCGGCGGCGAAAATTTTGAAGGGTCGTAAGATCAAAGAGGGTATGCGCGCGATGATCGTGCCAGGCTCGGGTTTGGTGCGTGCGCAGGCCGAAGAAGAAGGTCTGGCGGACATCTTCAAGGAGGCCGGCTTCGAATGGCGCCTGGCCGGATGCTCAATGTGTCTGGCGATGAACCCCGACCAATTGCAACCGGGCGAACGCTGCGCGGCCACGTCAAACCGCAACTTTGAAGGCCGCCAAGGCCGCGGCGGGCGTACGCATTTGATGAGCCCTGCCATGGCTGCCGCTGCGGCCCTTACCGGAAAACTGACTGATGTGCGGGAGATGCTCTAATGGAAAAATTCGAAAAACTCACCGCCATCGCGGCCCCCATGCCGTTGATCAATATCGACACCGATATGATCATTCCAAAGCAGTTTTTGAAAACCATCAAACGCTCCGGGCTTGGCGTCAGCGCCTTTCATGAGATGCGCTATAATCTCGATGGCAGCGACAACCCCGATTTCGTGCTCAACAAAGACGCCTATAAAGGCGCCAATATTTTGGTTGCCGGTGACAATTTCGGTTGTGGCTCCTCACGCGAACATGCGCCTTGGGCTTTGCTCGATTTTGGCATCCGCTGCGTGATCTCAACCAGCTTTGCGGATATCTTTTACAACAACTGCTTCAAAAATGGTATCTTGCCTGTGGTTGTCTCCGAAGACCAGCTGCAACTTCTGATGAAAGATGCCGAAAAAGGCAGCAATGCGCGCATGGTGGTTGATCTGGAAAACCAGCAGATTGAGACCTCTGATGGCGAGGTCATCGCCTTCGATTTGGATCAACACCGCAAGCATTGCTTGATTAATGGGCTCGACGACATCGGCCTATCGATGGAAAAAATTGCTTCTGTCGACGCCTTTGAAGCGCAAATGGCGCAGAGCGCTCCTTGGGTCTGATCGCTTTGGCCAGCCAAAGAACGGCTGGCCAAAACACCCCCCCCCGCGCGACAGAGGATTTGAAAAACGTCGCGTAATTCACTTAATAATTGATCGAATATTAAGAGTTTTGATCTCCACTCAGGCTCGCCATGAGCCAGACATTCGACCCAAATGCCATTTTGTTCATCCACCCGTCGCATCCATCGATGCGCCGGCGACGATATCTGCGCAGGTTTCGGGCCTGGATGCGCGCGCTCGCTCTTTTGATCCTTTTATGTCTGATCTACCCTGCGCCAGCCGTCAGTGAAACACTGCGATTGGCCAGCTACACCGCCGCGCTTGAGCGTAATGCGCCGGGGCTCTTATACCGCGACATCCTATACGGAAAATCATCCCAAATTCGCGCAGCGCTCCGGCTTATAGCCACAATCAAACCGGATGTTTTGGCGCTGCAACGCTTTGATTGGGATGCAGAGCTGCGCGCGGCGCGCGCCTTTCAATCGGCGCTCAAAGCGCAGGGTTGGGAGATGCAAAATCTTTTGGCACCACGGCCCAACACCGGGGTGGCAACCGGCGTCGATATTGATGGAAATGGGCAAATCGGTGGGCCCGGGGATGCGCAAAGCTATGGCATTTTCGCCGGGCAAAGAGGGCTTTTGCTTCTATCGCGCCTGCCATTCGACGTGCAAAATAGCCAAGATCACAGCCAAGTTCTTTGGGCGGAGGTGCCGCAAACGCAAAGTACAGACCCGCCTGAAATTGCCAAGGTGCAAAGGCTGGCCTATGTGGCGATGCTGCAGACCTCGATCACCTGGCAGCAGCACCCCATTTCCCTCCTCACATTTCACGCCAGCCCACCAGTCTTTGACGGGCCAGAGGACCGCAACGGCCGCCGCAATGCCGATGAGATTGCCTATGCCGCCGCCCTAATAGATCAACTCCCCACACCCTTCGTGCTTCTGGCCAATACCAATCTTGATCCTTTTGATGGCGAGGGGCACAATGAGGTGATGCGGCAGCTTCTAGCCCATCCCAAGCTGCAAGACCCGACGCCTGCCAGCCCAGGCGGGCAAGCATCTGCCAACCCGCGGCATCGCGGTCCAGCGCAGCTCGACACGGTGGATTGGCCCGACCCGCGGCCCGGAAATCTGCGGGTCAATTATATCCTACCCTCTCGGGACTTTGCCTTGCACGACGGCAGGGTTCATTGGCCAACCAAGGATTTTCCTGACCCCCATGGAAATTCGCACAGATTGGTCTGGCAGGATGTCTCACTTCCTTGACCCCATAGGCCCATGGGGCTAGTCAGCAAGCTGACACAAACGAAAGGGCTATCCATGAGCACCCACTCCCTCCTAATTTTGCCCGGCGACGGGATTGGTCCTGAAGTCATGACCGAAGTGCGCAAAGTCATTGCCTGGCTGGCCGAACATCGGGACGTCCATTTTGACGTGTCCGAAGATCTGGTTGGCGGCGCGGCCTATGATGTGCACGGCGTGCCTTTGCATGATGACACAATGGCAAAAGCACAGGCCGCGGATGCGGTATTGCTTGGCGCTGTTGGCGGACCAAAATATGACACTCTTGATTTTTCCTTGAAACCAGAACGCGGCCTGCTGCGCCTGCGCAAGGAGATGGATCTCTTCGCAAACCTACGGCCTGCGCAATGTTTTGACGCGCTGGCCGATTTCTCCTCGCTCAAACGCGATGTGGTTGCGGGCCTCGATATCGTTATCGTGCGCGAATTGACCTCCGGCAGCTATTTTGGCGAGCCGCGCGGCATCTTCAAAGAAGGCAACGAGCGCGTCGGCATCAACACCCACCGCTATACTGAATCCGAAATTGAACGCGCCGCGCGCGCGGCCTTTGAGCTGGCCCGCCGCCGCAGCAATCGGGTTTGCTCAATGGAAAAAGCCAATGTGATGGAAGCAGGCGTTTTGTGGCGCGATGTGGTGACAGAAGTGCATCAGGCCGATTACGCCGATGTCGAACTGTCGCATATGTACGCGGATAATGGCGCCATGCAGCTGGTGCGTGCGCCGAAGCAATTTGACGTGATCCTCACCGACAATTTATTTGGCGATATCCTCTCCGATTGCGCCGCGATGTTGACAGGCTCGCTGGGCATGTTGCCCTCTGCCAGCCTTGGCGCGCCAATGGAAAATGGCCGTCCGAAAGCACTCTATGAGCCGGTGCATGGCTCCGCACCAGATATTGCAGGACAGGGCAAAGCCAATCCAACGGCCTGCGTTTTGTCTTTCGCCATGGCGCTGCGCTATTCTTTTGATCTGGGCGCGGAAGCGACACGGATTGAAACTGCGGTCGAAAAAGTCCTCGCCGATGGGGTCCGCACGGCCGATCTGTTGCAGGCCGAAGGCGATACCGCTGTCTCCACAACACAGATGGGTGATGCCATCGTGGCCGCTTTGACCGCCAGCCTGTAAAAAGGTCCTCAAAAAACAAAAAACGCCGGGTCCGCCTGGCGTTTTTTTTTGACAAAGCCAGTGAAAACCGGTGCACTGCGGATATGGATATTATTGACACCGACCGCTACCCGATTGACCAACCTGACAGTGCCGAGTTCCGCGCGCTTTGTGCGCGATGCCAGGCCGATCTTGAGACTCAAGGACTTTTCAACCTGCCTGGCTTCCTACGCCCCGAGGCCATAGAACGCGCGCTCGATTGGGTCAAACCAGTCATCGCGCGAGATGCTTTTGTGCATAAGCGGGCCCATAACATCTATTTCAAAAAAGAGATTCCTGGCCTCGCGCCCGGTCATCCAGCCTTGCAAGAGCTGCAAACCATCAATCATACAATCTGTGCCGATCAAATTGAGGGCAGCCCCATAACCCGGCTTTATGACTGGCCTGCTTTTGCCAGTTTTTTGGCCCATGTCATGAATAAGCCCGCGCTTTACACAATGGATGATCGAATCGCCGGGGCCAATGTCATGACCTATTACCATGGCGAGGCGCTGAATTGGCATTTTGACCGCTCAGAATTTACCACAACGCTGCTTCTACAAGCCCCAAAGGCCGGCGGTGAGTTTGAGTATCTGCGCGATCTGCGCACCGCAGAGGATCCCAACTATGCCGGGGTGGCAGAGCTTTTGATGGGCAAGCGCAAGACGCAGATTTGCCCGCAAGACGCCGGAACCTTGAACGTGTTTCGCGGCGTGAATACCGCGCACCGGGTCACGCCGGTGGAGGGAGACCGGCCGAGAATCAATGCGGTTTTAACCTATTACGAAACCCCCGGCCGGCGATTCTCAGAGCAAGAGCATCTCGGATTTTATGGCAGAACATTGGCCTAACGGCCCATTCTGTCGCAGATAGACCTCTCTAGGGTCGTCTTTGTAAAATTATTGTATGCAATATGTATACAATATGAGGCAAGGAGACCCTATGACGACTAGCCGCAAATCTCAATGTCTGGATGCGATCCGTCACCAAATCCTTTCGCTCGCGCTGCCACCGGGCAGTGATTTGGACGAGGCCAAACTCGGTGCAGAGTTTGGCATGTCACGCACCCCGCTGCGCGAAGTTTTGCAAAAACTCGCCGGAGAAGGCTTTGTCGATATCACCCAAAATAAGGGGGCAAAGGTCGTCTCGATGGACATGGCCGTGATGCGCAGTTTTTTCCAAACGGCGCCACTGATCTATGCCAATATCGCGCGTCTTGCCTGTGAAAATCGCAGCCTGCCACAGCTGAAGGCGCTCAAAATCAGCCAGCAACAGTTTAAAAAGGCCACCCTCAACAATGACCCCGCACAAGCGGCGATGCACAATCATCAATTCCATCACATCATTGGGGATATGTCGCAAAATTGCTACTTGATCCCAAGCCTACAGCGCATGCTCATTGATCATACGCGCCTGAGCCAAACCTTCTATCGACCCGCGTCACCGGCTGAAAGCGCGCTGGTCAGACAGGCCTGCGAACAGCATGACCAGATGATCGCCGCCATTGAAAACCGGCACGCAGAGGTCGCCGTTGATCTGACTTTGCAGCATTGGGCCCTGTCGCAAGACCGTATGGAGCGTTTCGTGCGCCCCGATCCATTGCCCGTTGAACTGGCCAGCCCGAAGGAGACAGCCAATGCAATTTGAAGGCATCTATACCCCCGTGATCACCCCTTATCACAGTGATTTTTCCTTAAATCAGGACGCATTGGAGGCCACGATCAACCGTCTGATCGAGGCTGGAGTTCATGGTTTGATTATCGCGGGCACAACCGGCGAGTATTACGCTCAGAGCACCGATGAGCGGGTTGAAATGATGTCTGTTGCGCATGAAATCATTGCCGGAAGGCGGCCGATGATTGTGGGCACGGGCGCTATTCGTACGGAGGATTCAATTCTCTATGCCAAGGCGGCCAAAAAAGCGGGTGCAGATGCACTTTTGATTGCCACCCCGCCCTATGCCTATCCGACAGGTCGCGAGATTGCCCTGCATGCTTTGGCGATCGACCGCGCGGCAGATCTGCCGGCCATGCTGCCAAAACGGTTTGGGAACGGCCAAGGGCACATTGCATGGCATGCTGGCCGCGGACCTGGCCAGTGGGCATGACAG
>JGI26079J46598_1000873_pt1 | contig 12493 bp, 10 predicted proteins | sample SaaInl59LU_5_DNA_FD_46598 | JGI IMG/M metagenome (IMG submission 46598) | reverse complement strand
ATTAACGAGAGTTTAAAAGCCACATTAACATCCATGAATCATAATTTATACAATTGTGAATTGATGGATAAAACCATTTTAGATTGTACTAAAAACAATCGCGAATTGGCAAAAAACCGTTTCTTTTTACAAGGAGATCCAGAAGCTGTTTTAATGTTAGAAGTTGCTGCAGATACTTTACCAGAAGCAGAACTTTTAGCAAACAAATTAATAAAAGATTTAGAAAAAAACAATTTTGGGTATCATCACCCAAAAGTATATGGATTAGATATTGCTAAAGTGCATTATTTACGAAAAGCTGGTTTGGGTGCTTTAGGGAATATGGTGGGAGATATGAAAGCTGTGGCTTGTATAGAAGATACTGCTGTTGCACTAGAAGATTTGCCAAATTATATAGAAGAGTTTACCAAAATTATGGCAAAATACAAGCAAAATGCTGTGTATTATGCGCATGCAGGTGCTGGAGAATTGCATTTACGTCCTATTTTGAATTTAAAAAAATCTGAAGACGTCGTGTTGTTTCGAAAAATAACCACAGAAACTGCTAAATTGGTAAAAAAATACCAAGGTTCTTTTTCTGGTGAACATGGAGATGGAATTGTACGTGCAGAGTTTATTCCGTTAATGATTGGTGAAAACAATTATCAATTATTAAGAAGAATTAAAAAAGCATTTGATAAAAATAACATATTTAATAAAGGAAAAATTACCGATGCTTTTCCAATGGATAAAAGTTTACGTTATGAAATTGACAGAACTGAACCTGAAATTGAAACCATTCAAGATTTTTCTGATAGTGAAGGCATTATAAAATTAGCCGAAAAATGTAATGGTTCTGGAGATTGTAGAAAACCTGTAGAAGCGGGTGGTACTTTATGCCCAAGTTATAGAGCTACCAAAAACGAAAAAGATACAACACGTGCAAGAGCCAATATGCTGCGTGAGGTTTTAACCAATAACACTGCTGCAAATAAATTTGATTCTAAAGAATTAAAAAAAGTTTTAGACCTTTGTTTAAGTTGCAAAGCTTGTGCTTCTGAATGCCCAAGCAATGTAGATATTGCCACTATGAAAGCTGAGTTTTTGTATCAATATCAAGAAACAAATGGTTATTCTTTTAGAAGTAAATTATTTGCAAACAATGCCAAACTAAACAAATTAGGCAGCCTCACTCCTACTTTAGCCAACGTGGTTTTAAATACTAAAATTGCAAAATCTGCTATGGGAGTTGCTGTTGAAAGAAGCGTTCCTAAATTGGCTAAAAAAACATTAAATAGTTGGTATAAAAAACATAAAATTGTTGAAAAGANCACAAAACAACCTAAAAAAGAAATCTATCTTTTTAACGATGAATTNACCAACTTTTANGATGTAGAAATTGGTAAAGACGCANTTTATTTGTTAGAAAAATTAGGATATAGCGTTACTATTATCAATCACGAAGAAAGTGCAAGAAGTTATATCTCTAAAGGGTTTTTAAAAGAAGCCAAAGCTGTTTGTAATAAAAATATTGCTATTTTTAAAGATATTATATCTAAAGAAAATCCGTTAATAGGTGTAGAACCTTCTGCAATATTAACTTTTAGAGACGAATACATCAGATTAGCAGACGATAAAAAATCCGCTTCAACAATAGCAAAACATACCTTTACTTTTGAAGAGTTTTTGGCTAACGAAATAGAAGAAGGAACTATTAGCAAAGACCGTTTTACAAAAGAATCTAAGGCTATTAAAATTCACGGACATTGTCATCAAAAAGCATTATCAAGTACAAATGCTAGTTTTCAAATTTTAAATTTACCAGAAAATTATACAGTAACCATATTAAATACAGGTTGTTGTGGTATGGCTGGTTCTTTTGGTTATGAAAAAGAACATTATAAAGTAAGTATGCAAGTTGGTGAAGATACGTTATTCCCTAAAGTAAGAAATTGTAGTGCTGATACAGAAATTGCTGCTGCTGGAACTAGTTGTCGTCATCAAATTTTTGATGGTACAAAACGTACTGCAAAGCACCCAATTACTCTTTTAAAAGAAGCTTTATTATAAAATTATGAGTAAAAAAAAGAACTATATAGCTGATGAAAATCGCTATGAAAAAATAAAATATAGAAGAACAGGTAATAGTGGTTTATTGTTACCGGAACTTTCTCTTGGCTTATGGCATAACTTTGGTGATAATGATGATTTTAAAAACGCTAGAAACCTTTTAAAATGTGCCTTTGATAACGGAATTACACATTTTGACTTGGCCAATAATTATGGACCACCTCCTGGTTCTGCCGAAAAAAACTTTGGTAAAATTTTAAAAAAGGATTTTAAACCTTACAGAGATGAATTGATTATTTCTTCGAAAGCAGGTTATGGTATGTGGCCTGGACCTTATGGAGATTTAGGTTCGAAGAAATTTTTAGTAGCAAGTTTAGACCAGAGTTTACAAAGAATGGGACTAGATTATGTAGATATTTTTTACCACCACAGACCCGATTATGATACGCCTTTAGAGGAAACAATGGGAGCTTTAGATTTGATTGTAAGACAAGGGAAAGCTTTATATGTTGGGATTTCTAATTATCAACCAGAAAGAGCTGCTAAGGCTTTTAAAATTTTAAAAGAATTAGGAACTCCTTGTATCATTCATCAACCTAGATATAATCTATTTGATCGATGGATTGAAGATGGTTTGTTGGATTTATTAGACAATTCTGGAGTTGGAGCAATTTGTTTTTCTCCTTTGGCACAAGGCATGCTTACTAATAAGTACATTAATGGATTGCCACAAGATTCTAGAGCAGTAAAAGAAAGTCCTTTTTTAAATACAAGTCAAGTTTTAGAACATTTACCAAAAATTAAAGCGTTAAACGAAATTGCTGAAAATAGAAATCAGAATTTAGCACAAATGGCAATTTCTTGGATTTTAAAAGATGATAGAATTACTTCAGTCTTAATTGGTGCCAGTAAAACAGACCAAATTATAGACAGTTTAAAAGCTACAAAAAACACCTCTTTTTCTGATGATGAACTAAATAATATTAATGCCGTTTTAAAAGAATAAATGAAACAATTTTAAGAACTCCAAAATTCTCTCTTTTTATTCAATTCTTCTTCTTGATTTAAGTATTCTTCTGCTTCTTTTGGAGATAATACTTTTAAAAAAGAAGGATGTTGTTCTATAGCATATTCTATTTTTGTAATTATATCTGCAATTTCTTCATTCTCGTAATCAATTTCTAAAGGTTCTTTAATAACCATAGATTGTAATACGTTTCTTTTTTTTATTACCAATCCTTTTTTATCAAAAGAACGTCTAAAACCATCTATCACAATAGGTACAACAACTGGTTTACACGTTTTTATAATATGTGCTGTTCCTCTTCTAATTGGTTTAAATGGCGTAGTTGTACCTTGTGGAAAAGTAATTACCCAACCATCTTTTATGGCTTTTTGAATGTTAGAAATATCAGAATTTTTAACCTGTCTGTTAACGTTTTTACCTGCGCTTCTCCAAGTTCTATCAATAGAAACAGAACCTGCGTAAGCAAACAGTTTTGGTAATAAACCAGCACGCATTGTTTCTCCAGCAGCCACAAAATAAATGTTTAATTTCGGATTCCAGATATAACCTATATTTTTAATCGTATCATCTCTACCTTTTAAAGATGCATTAAACACATGAAACATAGCTGCTACATCTGCAAAATAGGTTTGATGATTAGAAATAAATAATACATTTTTTTCTGGTAAATTTCTTAAAATTTCAGAACCCTCTATTTGTAAGTTGTTAAATTTACGATAACGTCCGTGAGAAATTAATCCAAAAATTCTAATAATCCATTTTTTTAAAAATAAATAATGACCAAATGGATTTTTTTTTAATAATGGCATCTTTGTTAGATAATACTTAGTTAATAACAAATTTACAAAACAAAATGTTAAAATGAAGAATTAAAGAGTTGTTTAATTTCTGATAACATCATAGCAGTAGCACCCCAAACTATGTAATTATTTAATTTAAAGCAAGGTGTATTAACTTTACCCATATAGGATGTTGTTAATAGTTTTGTTGTTATTGAATTATCATTTAATAAATCTTTTAACAAAACCTCTATTGTTTGCTCTACTTCGTAATTTTTTTTAAAAATGGGTTTTTGATTTACAAATCCTATAAAAGGTGTAGCCAAAAAATTACTTGGTGGTATAAAAACAGAAGTTAACTCTCTAACAATTTCTATTTCTGATGCTATTACCCCTACCTCTTCATAAGCTTCTCTTAAGGCTGTTGATTGTAAATTTACATCTGTTTTATCTATTTTACCTCCTGGAAAACTAATTTGTGCAGAGTGTGTACCTTTATAGGTAGCTCTTTCTATTAATAAAAAAGTAGTTTGGTTATTTTTGTTAGGATAAAAGAGTGCTAAAACAGCTGCTTTTTTAGGATTGCTTAGTCTAATTTTATTGGCATCGTAGCGTTTTCTTAATCCTGGTGCTAATTTAAACTGNGCTTCTAAACCCCCTAACTTTTCTGTTTTTAAACTATTTAAATTGCTTTTAAAAGTGTCAAATTTCAAACTGTTTTCTCTATTTTAAGCTAATTTATATATTTCTATTTTAGTGTAGCAATTTTTGATAAGAAATTTGAACATGATATGTGTTATGGAAACTAAATAAAAAAGCGATTAGTAATGCTTTCGATACCATTGAATTTATTGCTACNTAATTAACAAACNTAAAAATGAAAAAATTATTGAAGTTGATTGATTGCGTTAGGGATTGAAGCATTTGTTTGAGCTCTTTTTTCTTATTTAGAAAAAAAGCGAGTGCTGAAAGCCCGTTAAAACGCCCAAAAAATTAATCTTCTTTTTTAAATAAAAAACCAAAACCTAATCTGCTTAAAAACTTTTTTTCAAACGCCCAGAAAAATTTAAATTGCCCAAACAACCAACCTACAATGGGTAAGGTTAATTGATAAATTGGAAAAATTAATAAAATCCTTAAAGGCCAGTAGATAAAACCAGATACTGTGTCTGGATTTAAACCGATAAAATTTGTTAAGGGTTTTGCTACCCAAGCCGCAAAAGAGCCGTTTATTGAAAAAACAATAAAAATAGCTGCTAAACTCCAATTACTTTCAATATTCCACCTCTGTTTTAATTTTTCCATATAATTAAGCTTCTTTATTTTTAGTTTTACGTAACATTAACCAAATACCTATTAATACAAGTGGAATACTTAAAACTTGCCCAGTATTTAACGGACTAAAAAACCACTCTTCTCCTCTTTTTTGTACCTGCGGCTCTTTTAAAAATTCGATTACGAAACGTAATGACCATAAAACAACCATAAACAAACCAAATAAATAACCAGTTTGTTGTTTTTTGTTGGTTTTCCAATACAAGTACCACATTACAAAAAATAAAGCTAAATAACTAAATGCTTCGTATAATTGTGTTGGATGTCTGGGTACAGTTTCTCCAGCTGCTTTAAAAATCACCCCAAAATTAGACCCAGTTTCTTTCCCGTAAATTTCTGAATTGAAAAAGTTTCCAAAACGAATAAAAAACCCAGCCAAAGCTACCATAATTGCCAATCTATCTAAAATAAATAACCAAGGTTGTTGTAAATGTTTCTTAGCATAAAAATACATAGCAATTGGAATTCCAATAGCTGCGCCATGGCTTGCAAAACCTGTAAAGCCAGTAAATCTCCAACCTTCTGCAGATTTTTTAAAGGGTAAAAATATTTCTAACAAATTATGCTGATAATAATTCCAACTATAAAAAAATACATCTCCTAAACGCATACCTATTAGCATAGAAACAAAAACATACATAAATAATGGGTCCATTTTTTCTGTAGGAATTTTGTCTTCTATATAGATTTTTTTCATGAGTCTTAAACCTAATAAAAAAGCAGTTACAAACATTAAACTGTACCAACGTATGGTAAAAAAACCTAAATCTATTCCTATGGATGGATCCCAATTGATTNCTATAAAACTCATATTTACTATTTTTATTATTGTTATATCTTGTGATTTTTTAATTTCAATAATCACNAAAACTGACAATTTTATTTTTTTCTACTCTTTTTTTATTTTTTCAGGAACAGGGTCGTAACCACTGCCTCCCCAAGGATGACAACTAAAAATTCGTTTTAAAGCTAACCAACCACCAGAAAATAAACCGTGTTTTTGCAATGCTTCTATGGAGTAATGTGAACATGTGGGACTGTATCTACAGCTTGCTGGTGTAAACGGTGATATAGCTGTCTGGTAAAAACGAACTAATAATATGAATGGATATGAAAGTATTTTTTTCAAAAATATAATTTAATCATATTTAAAAGTTATCGATACAATTTTGATGAATAATAGAAATCATTTGAACTGACATCCTTATAGTCTTTTAATCAATTTACTGAAAAAGTAGTGCCTTCTTTACCATCTTTTAACTGAATACCTAATTCAATTAACTCGTCTCTAATTTGGTCAGATAAAGCCCAATCCTTATTTTCTCTTGCTTCTTTTCGTAATTTAATTAACAATTCCACTACTCCATTTATTTTTTCTGAACTGTCTTGAGTTGCCTCATTCATCAACCCTAAAATATCAAAAACAAAAGCATTGATAGTGGTTTTAAACTCTTCTAAATCAGCATTTGTTAAACCTGCTTTATGCTCTTTAATTTGGTTGATTACCTTTACAGCTTCAAATAAATGCGATATTAAAATGGGTGTATTAAAATCATCATTCATAGCGTCATAACAGGCTTTTTTCCATTTTTTCACATCGAAAGTAGAGGCTTTATCAGCTTCTATTTTATCCAAAAATGTAATGGCTTCCATTAACTTAGCATGTCCTTTTTCTGATGCTTCTAACGCTTCTCCAGAAAAGTCTAAAATACTTCTATAATTGGCTTGCATGTTAAAAAAACGTACTACAGAAGCTGAAAAGGCTTTGGGCAAAATATTATTTTTACCTGATAAAATTTCGTTAGGTAAAATAAAATTCCCTGTAGATTTAGCCATTTTTTGACTATTTAACAATAACATGTTGGTATGCATCCAATAATTTACGGGTTTTACACCTGAGCAAGTTTGCGATTGTGCAATTTCACATTCGTGATGTGGAAATTTTAAATCCATACCACCACCATGAATATCGAAACTTTCACCTAAATATTTGGTACTCATCACAGAACACTCTAAATGCCAACCCGGAAAACCATCTGACCATGGTGAAGGCCAACGCATTATATGGCGTTCTTCGGCTTTTTTCCAAAGTGCAAAATCTTGTGGGTTTTTCTTGTCTGATTGTCCATCTAAAGCACGTGTATTGTGAATTAAGTCTTCTACTTTTCTGCCAGATAAAATTCCATAGTGATTAGATTTATTGTAGGCTAATACATCAAAATAGACAGATCCATTTACCTCGTATGCAAAACCTTTTTCTATGATTTCTTTAATCATTTCTATTTGTTCTACAATATGGCCAGTTGCTGTAGGCTCTATGCTTGGTGGCAAAAAGTTGTAATTTTTAAGCACATTATGAAAATCTACAGTGTAACGTTGTACAACTTCCATCGGTTCTATTTCTTCTAAACGTGCTTTTTTTGCAATTCTATCTTCGCCTTCATCTGCATCATTTTCTAAATGACCAGCATCTGTAATATTACGAACGTAACGCACCTTATATCCTAAATGTAAAAGATACCTGTACACAACATCGAAAAACATAAATGTTCTTACGTTGCCTAAGTGTGCATTGCTATATACTGTTGGACCGCAAACATACATGCCAACGTAACCTTGTGTTATGGGTTTAAAATCCTCTTTAGACTTGTTAAGAGAATTGTATATTTTCAATTGATTTTCTTTGTAGAGTTCCATTAAAAAAAGTGACTATTTACAGTNGATAAAGATAGGCACTTTATTAAGAATAGAGAAATGGAAATTGAGAGAAGTTTGGTAAATAGTTTGAAATAGAAATAAGATAAATATTTACTAGAAAATTACTTAATTACAATAGTACTATAATCTGCTTTTAAAGAGATTTTATTATTTGTTTTTAATACAGATCTACTAAAGATTGATGTAAATAATTGGTTTGTTTCATTAAAATAATCTTACTCTAAAGACGATAGATTTTTTGGAGTGTTGCAAAATTGTAATAATTTATTTCTAAATTTACATATTTACTTTTAAAAATGGACAAAAATTCTTCTGCATTACATGAAAATGAAGGTGTTTCTCAACCAGAAACAACCAGTAAAACCAGTGCAGAAAAAATAAAACTTAACAGAGCTAAACAAAACTCTGTAGATTTTTTTACTTCAGAAATCTTAAAAAGTAATATTACGTATTTAAGTCGTGCAATTACTTTGATGGAAAGTACAAATGTGAAACATCAACAAAAAGCAAACGAAATATTAGAGCGTTGTTTGCCACATGCAAATAAATCAGTAAGAATAGGAATTACAGGTGTACCTGGTGTTGGTAAAAGCACNTTTATTGAATCTTTTGGTAAACATTTAACATCCAAAGNAAAAAAAGTAGCGGTTTTAGCTGTAGACCCAAGTAGCGCTNTAAATAAAGGGTCTATTTTAGGCGATAAAACCAGAATGGAACAATTGGTTACCAATAAAAATGCTTTTATTAGACCCTCTCCTTCTGGAACTTCTTTAGGTGGTGTTGCACAAAAAACAAGAGAAAGTATCATTTTATGTGAAGCTGCTGGTTTTGATACTATTATTATAGAAACTGTGGGTGTTGGACAATCTGAAACTGTAGTACATTCTATGGTAGACTTCTTTTTATTACTAAAATTGGCTGGAGCTGGAGACGAATTACAAGGCATAAAGCGTGGTATTATAGAAATGGCAGATGCTATTGTAATTAATAAAGCTGATGGTGAAAACGAAAAAAATGCAAAAATTGCTAAAGTAGAATTTAATCGAGCATTGCATTTATATCCACCAAAAGAAAGTAACTGGCAACCAAAAGTACTTATTGCAAGTGCATTGCACAATACAGGAATTCAAGAAATTGACAACATGATCTCTGAATACCTAACCTTAACAAAAGAAAATAATTATTTTATTGATAAAAGAAATGCACAAAATAAATATTGGCTATTGGCTACTATAGAACAACAATTAAAAGCTAATTTTTATAACAATCCGTTAATTAAAAAAGCTTTAGAAAAAGAAATAGATAAATTAGAAAAAAGCAAAACAACCCCTTTTAATGCAGCAAAACGCTTGTTAGAATTGTAGTTTTTTTGTTTAAAAACTTNAANNAATATAAATTAGTTAAGTACGAGTATAAGTCATTAAAACGANGTCGTATTCGTAAAAATTTTAGTTAAAANATGTTAGATAGAACAAAATTTATACAGAATGAGTAGAAAACACTTTCACACATTNGATGCTTTAAGATTTTTCGCTTTTCTTTTAGTTTTTTTATTACACTTACCTAAGACGGGAAACATACATATTGATTTCTTTCTTAAGAGCGGAGGAATTGGTGTAACATTCTTTTTTGTTTTAAGCGGATTTCTAATTACTTATATTTTACTCTATGAAAAAAAACACCAAAATAAAATATCTCTAAAGAAATTTTTCGCTAGACGTATTCTGAGAATTTGGCCATTATTTTACCTTATGATAGCGTTTGCATATTTATCTCCATATATATTGAATGCCTTAAACTTGCCTTTTAACAGTGAAGGGTACAAACCTGATTTATTGACATCAATATTCTTTGGTGAGAATTATAAAATGATGATGACGAATACATTTCCTGATGGAGCACCTTTAAGAGTTATGTGGTCACTTTGTATCGAAGAACATTTTTATATTCTTTGGGCGGTATTACTCTATTTTATTTCTGTAAAAAAAATTCCTCATATTATTATATCCAGCATTATTATTGCTAATATCTCTCGGCAAATTTACACTCATTTTGGAATAAGTCATATTGATATATTTTCTCATCTTGATTACTTTGCATTTGGAGCAATTCCCGCATATATCTTAATGCAAAGGGAAAATTTTATAAATTATTTAGAAAAAATTCCAAGATATTTTAAATATATTTTTTTGATTTTAACCATTGCAATCGTTTTTATAATCCCCAATATTAACTTCGTATTTATTGAGTTTTTATCACCTTTTATCTTGGGCCTTTTATTTTCAGTTAGTATACTATTCACATTAGGAAACAATTCTATTCACATAAATGACAATTTATGGATTAGCAAATTAGGTATTTATACATATGGATTATACTTATATCATACTATTATAGTCTTATTTCTAATTCAGGTTTTTAAGTATTTAACGTTCTCTAATTGGTATTTATTAGCGGTAATATCTTTAATTATGACAATCGGCATTAGTATAATCTCATATCATTTATTCGAAAAACAATTTTTAAAGTTGAAAAAATATTTTTACTAAATACCTGAGTTCGATTAATATTTAGATAGATTTTATTAGTAAAGAAGATAGATTTTTAGTAAATTAAGGCTCTGAATATCAATTTATTAATCTAAAAATCTATCTATGATAATCTACTCTAAAATTACTGAAATATTCTGTATTGTTGATGAATTTTGCAAAGAATTTGACCAATTAGTCGATAAACACCTTTTAGGGAATCCATCAAAGCGTCCATCCACTATGTCAAAAAGTGAGGTAATTACTATTACCATTTTGTTTCAGTTAAGTGGATTTAGAACCTTCAAGCATTTTTACATTTATTACCTGCAAAAGCATATGCGAAATGATTTCCCTAACACAGTTTCATACAACAGATTTACAGAGCTTATGCAGCAAAGCTTAATGCCAATGACTTTGTTTTTAAAGACCTGTTGTTTGGGCGATTGTACAGGCATCTCTTTTGTAGACTCTACACCTATTAGAGTTTGTAAACCCAAACGAATTAAAAACAATAAAGTTTTTAAAGGCATTGCTACCACTGGTAAATCTACTATGGGGTGGTTTCATGGTTTTAAACTACATATTGTTATAAACGATAAAGGCTATATAGGTAAAGATTTAATGCAGATTCTTTTTACTGATGGATTGCATTTAATTACGCATATTAAAAATAATATGAAGAATTCTTTAATGACAATGAGTGATAAAATTTTACTTCGCAAACGCTCTGTTATAGAAACTGTAAATGACGAACTTAAAAACATCTGTCAAATTGAACATTCTAGACATAGAAGCTTTACTAATTTCTTGTCTAATATTGTTGCAGGGCTTATTGCCTATAGCTTTTTACCTAAAAAGCCGTCCATAAAATACCAGACAGTCCACTTTTTTTTCCATTTATCAACGATTATTCTCAAAGTATTTCTCTCAGCTTTCAAATCTTTCCACCAAAAGCCTAATGTTTTTCTAGACTTGTCAAGAATCTCTTGAATTTCATCATATTTTTTACCTTCTACTATTTTGAGTCTAAGAAATAATTTTTGCTTTTCAGTTATCATAAGTTATATCAAATATTTTATCTATATTTACAATGGTTTAGTGAAGATGAAGTTTGGGGGTATTGGGATGAATTAAAGAATGGTGATTAAATTCTTAAATCTTGAAATATTTTAAAACACTTTCCCAATCAGGAAACGTCTCACTACCAAAATGAATCCATTTGCCTTTAAATTCTGAAGCTCCGTTAAATCTTCTATCATCGATTAAATAGTCACCTATCATGAGTTGTTTTTGATGACAAAGAATTAGTCGTTTTCTTATCAATTTTTCATCAAAGTGTTTAGCTATCCATAGTCTTTTATGCATCCATGCCTCTGGATTATCCCAAGGGGCTGTTGACAAGAAATAGACATCAAATTCTAAATGATTTAAAAGCTTGTTAACAGATTTAACAGAACCTTCAATTGGATCTAGATTTTCATAAACACCAGGTAACTTATCAGGTCTTCCGATGTAATGTGTAATATTACCTAACGGATGTTCTTTCTTCCCTTTATCAAAATCAGCAATAACACCATCTAAATCGATGTAGATTATTTTCATATTATCACAAGTTTAAACTTTTTTTCATCCATTCTTTTAGATTTTTTTTATACTCGCGACCTCCTTTATTAACTGCATAGAGACTTGGACTATAAAAAGATTTTATAAATTCAATATTATGATTTTCTATCGATTTAACAAAATTCTGAAAACCATCAATACCTAGACTTATTTTCTTTGGTCTTGTCGAAAAATCAAAGTTAATTCTATTATTTCCCTTTGTGTGAATTACTTTTTTTAGATTTTTATATCAATTTAATACAAGTACTTTCTTCAATAATTTCCTCGCTTTTTTCTACAATTCTTCTTAGATAAGTCATCCCATTAAATTGAAAGTTTTTATTTTGAATTTCTCCTCCTTCCGAATCAATAATTCTCCATTTTTGTGAAAAAGAATCTTTTTTATGAATTAAAAGATTAACTCCATTGTAAATAGAATTTGTAGATAATTC
>JGI26079J46598_1000863_pt1 | contig 12541 bp, 10 predicted proteins | sample SaaInl59LU_5_DNA_FD_46598 | JGI IMG/M metagenome (IMG submission 46598) | reverse complement strand
AAAATAAACTTATTGGTCCATCCTTGGTGCGTATTTAAAGTGTGCTGAGAAGAAACAGCTGTTTCCAAACTTCGCATCACGGTAGTTCCCACAGCACAAATACGTTTCTTCTGAGTCTTTGCATGATTGATGGTCAGAGTGGCTTTTTCCTCAATGATCAACTCTTCACTGTCCATTTTATGTTTAGACAAATCTTCTACTTCAACAGGGTTAAATGTACCCAGACCCACATGAAGGGTAACCTCTGCAAAATCTACTCCTTTTATTTCTAAACGTTTTAATAAGTGCTTAGAAAAATGCATCCCGGCAGTAGGTGCCGCAACAGCACCTTCGTGTTTGGCGTAAATGGTTTGGTAACGATCTTCATCTTCTGCCTCAACCTCTCTTTTAATATACTTCGGAAGTGGCGTCTCTCCTAGGTCCCTTAATTTTTTTCTAAAATCTGTATAAGACCCATCGTATAAGAAACGAAGCGTTCGCCCTCTAGAAGTGGTATTGTCTATAACCTCAGCAACCAAACTCTCGTCTTCACCAAAGTATAATTTATTTCCTATTCTAATTTTTCTAGCTGGATCTACCAACACATCCCAAAGACGCTGCTCTTCATTGAGCTCTCTTAGTAAGAAAACTTCAATACGAGCACCAGTTTTTTCTTTATTTCCGTATAGGCGTGCTGGAAACACTTTTGTATTATTAAGCACCATCACATCTCCTTCATCGAAATAATCAATAATGTCCTTAAACATCTTGTGCTCAATAGTTCCTTTTGCCCTATCAATCACCATTAATTTAGACTCATCTCTATTTTCTGCAGGATACTCTGATAAAAGTTCATCAGGTAATTCAAAACCAAAGGCGGATAATTTCATAGTTTTTTTTCTAATTTAAAGATGGCAAATATACAACCCAAGGCATAGCCTTGTCAAGCAAAAGCAGGTTTAATTACATATTATGAGGGTTCATAGGGCCTCCCAAAGGCCTATACTGGAGCTACTTGTATCCCGAGGGTGTTCATGTCCGTCCAAAAATCCGGATAAGATTTGTTCACCACCCCAGCGTCTTCAATGGCAATGGGCACTCTTAATGCTAAAGGGGCAAAGGCCATAGCCATTCTGTGATCGTGATAAGTACCAATGGTCACATGCGGTTTTATACTTCCATCAAAAGCAGCTAAATGCAAACTCTTTTCTGTGACATGAAGCCCAGCACCCAACTTACCTAGTTCGTTCTCTAATGCCAGTAAACGGTCGGTTTCTTTTATTTTAAGGGTGTGTAATCCGGTGAGTTCACAAGCCACCCCCAAGCCAAAACAACTCACTGCAATGGTTTGTGCTATATCTGGTGCATTGGCTAAATCCCAAGAGAGCCCGTTTTCTAAAATAGCATCATGGGGAGCAGCTACTTTAGCCAACACTAGTTGGTCCTTCTTAAAAGTTGTTTGAACCCCTAAGTGGCTGTAAATATCACAAAGCACTGCGTCTCCTTGCAAACTATCTGAGGAATATGAACTCAAGGAAACTTCACTCCCAACATCTGACAAGGCAATCAATGAATAATAATAAGATGCAGAGCTCCAATCAGACTCCACGACCATGGTTTGTGAAAGGACATTTCCAGCTGGAAATACCTTAATTTCTTGGCCCTCAAACATTGTTTTAACGCCAATTTTTTCTAATAACTTCAGGGTCATTTTTATATAAGGTACCGAAGTGATTTTACCTTCCAATTCTAGGGTTAATCCATTTTTTAAACGAGCGCCCACCAGTAATAAAGCAGAAATATATTGGCTGCTCACTCCGGCATTCAATTGAACCTTTTCTCGGGCTATTTCACTTCCTTTTATCGCCAAAGGCGGATACCCTTCATTTTTAACATAGGAAATCTCTGCACCCAAATTTCTCAATGCGTCTACTAAGATGCCAATGGGTCTTTCTTGCATTCTTTCAGATCCAGTAAGTGTCACAGAAACACCTGGCTGTGTGGCGTAATAAGCCGTTAGAAAACGCATAGCAGTTCCCGCATGGTAAATATCTACCGTACCCTGCGNACTAGCCACCCCTCTTTGCATGGCCTGAGCGTCCTCTGAATTGGACAAATTATCTATGCTAAGCACTGGGAAAAGCGCTTGCAACAACAACAATCTGTTGGTTTCACTTTTAGATCCTGTAATAGCAATCTGCGCTTTCAATAAGTTTGTGCTTGGGCCTTGTAGAGAAAATGTTGGATACGTCATAAGCGTGTGGTGAAATGTTTAGGGCCGTTCATATAAAACCCCTATGGAAAATAGTTTGTCTTCTTGACTGGCAAAAAGTTCTTATTTTAATTTTTGATTGTTATGGTGTCTATCGTGATCCCTCGAAGTTTTAAGGTCTAGCTTTTTATCAAAGGCCTCTTGCAGGTTTACACCCGTCTGATTGGCCAAACACAGTACCACAAAAAGCACGTCTGCCAACTCTTCCCCTAGATCCTTATCTTTATCTGAAAGCTTTTCAGATTGCTCTCCATAACGCCTGGCAATAATTCTAGCTACCTCACCAACTTCTTCCGTGAGTTGTGCCATATTGGTGAGTTCATTAAAATAACGCACCCCATGATTATTAATCCATTTATCTACCACTTCTTGGGCATTTTTAATATCCATAATTATTCTTTTTGTTGACTATCTATTAGAATGGTCACAGGACCATCGTTAATCAATGACACTTTCATATCTGCACCGAATACACCCCTACCAATTTTTTTGCCAAGCGTCTTTTCCATGGCCTCCCCAAAGGCTTCATAAAGCGGTTCTGCCACCTCCGGTTTCGCCGCCTTAATATAAGAAGGCCTATTCCCCTTTTTAGTAGCAGCGAATAAAGTAAACTGACTCACCAGTATTAATTCTCCTTGAACCTCTTGCAAAGAAGCGTTCATTTGTCCTGAAGCGTCTTCAAAAATTCTGAGTTGACTTATTTTTTTCACCAACCAGTCTATGTCTTCTTCGGTGTCTGTATGCGTAATACCTAAGAGNANCAAAAGTCCNTTNGAAATACTGGCTACTGCTNTTCCTGAAACCACTACACTAGCTTCCAATACCCTTTGAACAACTACTCTCATGATCCTTGGTGAATATCCTGTCTGTAGTTACCCTCCTCATCTTGTAACATTTGCACATAACTCCTATATCTAGAGATAGATAAGGTCTCGTCCTCAACACCNTGCTTTACGGCACATTTAGGTTCTTCTAAATGTAGGCAATTGTGAAACTTACAATCTTGTTTCACAGCAAAAAACTCTGGAAAAAAATTACCAATATCGTGGGGTTCTAAGTCTACAATACCAAAACCTTTAATTCCTGGAGTATCTATAATATGACCGCCAAAACTCAGGTCGTACATCTCTGCAAAAGTAGTGGTGTGCTGTCCTTGCATATGCTGCTGTGAAATTGCTGCAGTCTTGAGGTCTAACCTATTTTCAATAGCATTAACCAAGGTAGATTTACCCACACCAGAGTGTCCTGAAAATAGCGTCACCTTATCTTTCATGAGTGCTTTTAACTCCGCCACATGGTGCCCTGTCAAGGCAGACACCTCTAAACACTGATAACCAATTTGGGTATACAAATGTGTTAGATATTTTATTTCGTAAAGTTCGTCTTGGGTATAGCTGTCTATTTTATTAAATAAAAGCACCGATTCAATCCCATAAGCTTCTGCAGAAACCAAAAAACGGTCTATGAAAGCAGTATGTGTTGGAGGATTATTTAAAGTGATCATCAAAAATACCCGATCCAAATTGGCCGCAATAATGTGGGTTTGCTTGGAGAGATTAACCGATTTCCTTACAATATAATTTTTTCGATCATCAATGGCATGAATAATCCCCTGAGGGGCAGACTCATCCATACTCCCTTGAGGTTCCAACTCAAAAGATACGCCATCTCCAACGGCAATTGGATTGGTACTTTTAATCCCTTCAATCCTAAACTTGCCCTTAATTCTACATTCGTAAAACGAACCGTCTCTACCTTTAACGGTATACCAGCTTCCTGTGGATTTATAAACGGTTCCCCTCATAAATGATTCCTATTAAGATCTAAAACGGATCCTACCTCCTGCAAATTGTTTTTTAGTCACTTCTTTGGGGTTTCCATACACATCTACATCTCCCCCAGCCCTTACATTGACGTCTACTCTTTTTGTCGCAAAAATGACCGCATCTCCCCCAGCAGTTACTTTAATATTGGTAATACTAGTCTTGAGCTCTTTTGCCCTTAAAATTGCGCCAGTATTCATATTAACGTCGTGAACATCTACAGTACCAGAGGCTTCTATAATACCACCAGTCACAGCTTTAGAGGACAAATAATCTACTTCAAGTCCCAAGCTNATNNCTGCACCCTCTTGAACTCTTAAGTTTAAGGAGGTTTGAGATATTAATTCATTGGCTGTAATGCGAGCCCCTTCATTCCCATCTATCACATCTAATTCTTTGTAATAGACTTCTACGAAAGTGTTCTCTCCTTGGAATTTCTTTTCCAACATCATACGCACCTTTANGACCCCATCCTTATTGACCAATTGAATGTCACTCGCATGAGGTCCCTTAATCAAGACCTTATTATCGTTAGATTTAATGAGGTTTACTGCAATTAAATCATACACTTTAATTTCGTGAAAATCTCCCACATTTCGCTCTAAAACTCCCTGCCCCATGGCAAAGAATCCACAAAGAAATGTCACTAAAACAATATATTTTTTCATAGGTTTTGTTTTTCACAACCAGAGGCTGCAAGTTATTAAATCATTACCTAATAAAGACAAGTGTTTTAAGGATATGTTACAGCTTAGGCCTTTAAGATTTTCTCTTGGTGGTTAATAGACTCTTGGTGAATGGCTTTAAACATTTTTAAAACAAACTCTTCACTAAGCCCTTTAGACTCCCCTTCTAAAATCATTTTACCTAAAATCTCATTCCAACGGTTGCTTTGTAAGACCGCCACATTTTGAGATTTTTTAATTCCTCCTATAGCATCTGCCACTTTCATTCTTTTTGAAAGGGTCTCAATAAGCTGGTTGTCAATCACATCTATTTGAGCCCTTAAGGTGTTTAACTCCACATTGTAATCTGTTTCAGCAGAAGACTCTTTTCTAATCTTAAGGTCTTTCATAATCTGAACCAAAGAGGTAGGGGTAACCTGTTGTGCGGCATCACTCCAAGCATTGTCAGGATCAAAATGCGTCTCAATCATAAGACCGTCAAAATTTAAATCCAAAGCGGTCTGGGAAACATCAAAAATCATATCACGCTTCCCAGTAATGTGAGAAGGATCATTAATGATAGGCAAATCTGGAAATTTCTGCTGTAATTCAATCGCAATTTGCCATTCCGGAATATTTCTGTACTTCGTTTTCTCATAGGTAGAAAANCCTCTGTGAATAACCCCTAAATTTTTAATATTGGCATTGGCCAAACGCTCCACTGCTCCTAACCAAAGGGCTAAATCTGGATTTACTGGGTTTTTCACCAATACAATCTTATCCGTTCCCTCTAAGGCGTCAGCAATTTCTTGAATAATAAAAGGACTCACTGTTGAACGCGCACCAATCCATAACAGATCTACATCGTGCTCCAAAGCCAATTCTACATGCGCTTTGTTAGCCACCTCAGTAGCCGTTTTTAAACCTGTTTCTTTTTTTACTTTTTGCAACCACTTTAAACCTAAAGCACCCACCCCTTCAAACATACCTGGCTTAGTACGAGGCTTCCAAATCCCGGCTCTAAAATAATTTACATCGGTGTCTTTCAACTCATGTGCAATTTTTAATACTTGCTCTTCCGTTTCAGCGCTACAAGGCCCTGCAATTACAAGCGGATGATCTAAATTCATGGCGTTTAACCAGTTTCTCATTTCTTTTGAATTCTCCATTACTTATGTATTTAATCTTGTTAGGTTTTTAAAAGGCTTTTGCCCTTATTTATGTTGAGGGGCAAGCCCAGTTAAAATATCTTTAATTCTGTTGGTCTGTTCCATTTGAGCGTACAGCCCATTAAAATCATTGGCTTCTACCAAAGATTTAAAATGTTCTAAATTTTTTATGTACTCTGAAAGTGCCGCTACCACAGCTGTTTTATTGTCTTTAAATATAGGTGCCCACATGGCAGGGGAACTTTTCGCCAGACGTACCGTACTTTCAAAACCACTACCTGCCATGTCAAAGATATCCCTTTCATTTTCTTCTTTCTCCATGACCGTCTTTCCCAACATAAAGGCGCTAATATGTGACAGATGAGACACATAAGCTATGTGAACATCATGCGCTGCAGCGTTCATATAACGAATACGCATGCCCAAGGCTTGAAATACCTCTAAGGCCTTTTCTTGTAATTTAAAAGCCGTTTGTTCTACTTCACAGATAATCTGTGTCTTTCCTTTAAATAGGCCCGCTATCGCGGCCGATGGCCCTGAGAACTCTGTCCCAGCAATAGGGTGCGCTGCCAAGTAATTTCTTCTGTTGGGATGGTCTTTAACCGCCTCACACAAGCTGGCCTTTGTGGAACCGGCATCTACTACTACAGTATGTGCAGACACATGATCCAATACGAGCGGCAACACTTTTAAAGTGGCGTCTACCGGAATAGCTATAAACACCATATCTGCCTTTGCCACATCTTCTAAACGCCCTATCTCATCTATCACACCCAAGGACAAAGCTTCCTTTAAGTAGTCTTCATTTTGGTCAATCCCAATGCGTTTCACCTCAGGATAATGTTCCTTGATGTCTTTAGAAAAAGAACCTCCAATTAAACCAACTCCTATGATACAAACTACTTTCATACTTAATTCTTCACGCGTTCAATAGCTTCTTTTATTATCGTTTTGTCTACACAAAGAGAAAAACGAACATAGCCTGCTCCGCCAGCTCCAAAAATGGTTCCTGGGGTAATAAATAAATCTTTTTCATGTAACAATGCCTCTATAAAAGCTTCTGCATCTGTTACGCCCTCTGGTAATTTAGCCCACACAAATAAGCCCACAGCCTTTGGATCGTAAGTACAGCCTAAAGCGTCTGCCAACTCATAGGTGAGTGCCCTTCGCTCCTCATATACTTTATTAAGTGCTGTATACCAATCGTCAGCAACTTCCAATGCCGCTATGGCTCCCTTTTGTACCGGATAAAACATCCCAGAATCCATATTACTCTTCACCTTCAGCACCGCATTAATAATGGCTGCGTCTCCCAACACCATTCCTACACGCCAGCCAGCCATATTAAACGTTTTACTCAAAGAATTTAACTCCAATACATGTCCTTTAGCGCCTGGAATGGATAAGATACTCTGAGGCGCCTTGTTTAAAATAAAACTATAAGGGTTGTCATTGACCAAAAGAATATCGTGCTTTTTGGCAAAGGCCACCAATTCGGTAAGTGCTGCTACAGAAGCTACTGCTCCAGTAGGCATATGAGGGTAAGACAGCCACATGAGTTTCACCTGAGTGAGGTCTAACTGCTCCAAAGCGGCTATATCTGGCAACCAATTGTGCTCAATAGAAAGCCTGTAAGGAATGACCTTAGCGCCTACCAAATCAGATACTGACTGATAGGTAGGGTATCCTGGATCTGGAATTAGCACTCCATCTCCTGGGTTTAAAAAGGCCATACTAATGTGCATGATCCCTTCTTTTGAACCCATCAATGGCAAAATCTCTGTGGCTGCGTCTAAAGAAACACCAAACTGTCTTTTATAAAAAGACGCCATGGCTTCTCTGAGCTCGGGCAGTCCCTGATAGGACTGATACTGGTGGGCATTCTCCGCGGCCGTGGCAGCTATTAAAGCCTGGGTAACCTTAGGATCGGGTGCCAAGTCTGGACTCCCAATACCCATATTAATAATAGGTTTTCCCGCTGCCATTAGGCCCCTAACCTCTCTTAACTTTCTAGAGAAGTAGTATTCTTGTACCGTATTTAAACGTGTGGCTGTTTTCATAATTCTCTAGCATTTGTATATTCTCCCAATACCCTAAACTCCGTAGCCATTATTTCTAAAATAGCCCTTGCTTTGGTATAGTCTTCATACTGATCAAAAGTAACGTCTACAAAAAAAGCGTACTTCCATGGAAGGTCTATCACTGGAAGCGATTGTATTTTTGTTAAATTTAAATGGCAGTCACTCATTACATTGAGTACAGCAGCCAAGCTGCCCCTTTTGTGATCTAACACAAAACGAAGCGATGCTTTATTAATACGCTCTTGAGGAATTTCCTTAGAGGTGGTTTTCACTATAATAAAACGGGTGGCATTGTTTTTAATGGTTTGTATGTCAGAAGCCAAGACTTCTAGGCCATACAATCCAGCAGCAACTTTAGGTGCTATAGCCGCAATGCCTTTTAGCTGACCAGATTGAATACGCTGCGCAGTTTCAGCAGTATCTACATCTTCTACCAATTGAATGTGTGAGTGCTTTTTAAAAAACTCATGACACTGCAATAGGGCCATAGGATGGGAATGTACCGCCTTAATATCTTCCATCCTTTGCCCCGCTAGGGCCATAAGGTGGTGGTGAATATTTAAGTAATACTCTCCAATAATATGTAAATGATGGTCATACACCAAAGCGTAGTTTGGAATAATAGAACCCGCAATGGAATTTTCAATAGCCATAATGCCCTTATCTGCACGCCCCTCCATAAGTTCCTGAACCAATGCCGGAAAAGACATACAAGGAAGCATCTCCTGGTCTGAACCATAGCAATCTATGGCCACCTGATGGTGGTTAGATCCCTTTATGCCTTGAATGGCTATTGTCATTTTTTCTTTCATTTTTAATCAAAAAAAAATCCCGCAACAGCGGGACTCTTAATAAGGTATATCGTTCACAATATCCTAGAAAAGCCCCGTACTTCTATTAAAATAGAAGTAGAAGTAAAAACGGTTCCAGAAATTTGTGCTAAGTGTCATATTTTCTTTTACAAAAAGCTAATGTAATTATTATATTTAAAACACAATGAATTCCATTGATTTTTTTTGAATTCTACCATTTAAGCTATTTTTATTAAGGAATTTCGGCAAAATCAATTTTAAAACTGAGAATAATAGAATTAATACTGCCCAGCTTTAGAGCAAAATTTAAAACACCTCAGCAGCTATGGCTTCTATATTACTAGATTTACCCATGGAGTAATAATGCAAAACGGGTACGCCGGCAGCCATGAGCTCTTTGGACTGTGCAATGGCCCATTCAATTCCTACCTGTCTTATGGCGGCTTTGTCTTTTGCATCAGAGACTGCGTCTATAAGGTCCTGAGGTAAGTCTAGACTGAATACCTGAGGTAAAAGTTGTAAGTGTTTTTCTACTGCAATGGGTTTAATACCTGGAATAATAGGTACCTCTATGCCCATCTCTTTTGCGGCTGCTACAAACTCAAAGTATTTTTGGTTGTCAAAAAACATTTGGGTCACTACGTAGTCTGCACCTGCGTCTACCTTTTCTTTGAGCCTTTTAAGGTCTTGTTGTAAGGAGGGTGCTTCCATATGTTTCTCTGGATATCCAGCTACACCAATACAAAAAGAGCTCGAATGGGCACTTTCAATTTCTTCATGCAGGTACTTTCCAGCGCCCAAATCTTTTATTTGCCCCACTAGGTCCTTGGCATAAGTATGCCCCCCTGGAGTGGCTTCAAAATAACGTTGGCCGGCCATGGCATCGCCCCTAAGGGCCATAACATTTTCTATCCCTAAGTACTGACAGTCTACCAATAAATATTCCGTCTCTTCTTTGGTGAAACCACCGCAGAGTACATGAGGAACCGTGTCTACCCCATACTTATGCTTTATGGAAGCGCAAATACCTACAGTGCCTGGCCTCATTCTGGTAAGTTTTTTCTCCAACAGACCTTCTTTCTTTAAATAGACAAATTCCTCTCTAGAGGTGGTCACATCTATAAAAGGCGGGTTAAAGGCCATCAGTGGGTCTATATTGTTGTAAAGCTCTTGAATATTCCCGCCTTTAACGGGTGGGACTATTTCAAAGGAAAATAAGGTGTTCCCTTTTGCGGCTGCTATGTGCTGGGTAATCTTCATATCTATACGTCTGCTAAATTTGGGGCCAACCATTTCTTGGCGGTGGCTAGAGGAATCTCTTTTCTAGAGGCAAAATTTTCCAATTGGTCTNGGGTAATCTTACCCACACCAAAGTATTTCGCTTCTGGATGGGCAAAATAATACCCTGATACAGAGGCTGCTGGCCACATAGCCAAACTCTCTGTTAGACTAACACCTATCTTTTCTTCTACCTCGAGTAGTTCCCAAAGCGTGTTTTTCTCTAGGTGATCTGGACAGGCTGGGTATCCTGGCGCAGGCCTAATCCCTTTATACTCCTCGGCTATTAATGCCTCTGGATCTAGAGATTCTTGTGCGGCATACCCCCAATGTGACTGTCTCACTTCTAAGTGCAAGTATTCTGCAAAGGCCTCTGCTAGTCTGTCTGCCAAGGCTTTTACCATGATGGAGTTATAGTCGTCTAAAGCAGCCTGATAGGTCAAAGCCATTTCTTCTGATCCAAAACCTGCGGTCACACAAAAGGCCCCTATATGGTCTTGAACCCCTTCACTTGGAGGGGCTATATAATCTGAAAGGGCTCTGTGTGCCACCCCTTCTTTTTTCTTGATTTGCTGTCTAAGGGTCCTAAAAATATAAGTGTTATTGGCGTCTTTTTGAACGGAAATGTCGTCTTCGTTAAAGCGTTCTGCAGGGAATAATCCAAAGACTGCTTTTGCCGTAAATCTCTCTTCAGAGATAATTTTTTCCAACATGGCTTGGGCTTCTTCAAAAAGAGCAGTTGCCTGTTCTCCCACCACAGCATCTGTTAGAATGTCTGGGAAACGTCCGTGTAACTCCCAACTTCTAAAAAATGGAGTCCAATCTATAAAAGGCACTAAGGCCCTTAAATCCTGCTTTTCTATCACTTGAATACCCAATTGATTGGGCGCTGGAGCAAGGTCCTTTTTGAAATTTAACTTCAAGGCGTTCTCTCTTGCCTCTGCTAGAGACACATATTCTTTGGTTTTAGACCTGTTTAGGAATTGATCTCTAAACTGATCGTAGTCTTGTTTTAGTTTGGCTTTATAAGAAGCTGAAGTATCTGGTTGTAGCAAATCTCCCACCACGGTCACCGCCCTAGAGGCGTCATTGACATGCACTACCGTTTGGCCGTACTGAGGCGCAATTTTCACTGCGGTATGTGCTTTGGAAGTAGTGGCACCACCAATAAGTAACGGCATAGTGAAGCCTTCACGTTGCATGGCTTCTGCCAAGAAAACCATCTCATCTAAAGAGGGGGTTATAAGCCCGCTGAGTCCAATGACGTCTACCTGATGCTCTTTAGCTGCAGCAATAATTTTATCTGGTGGCACCATTACCCCCAAATCTATGATCTCATAATTATTACAAGCCAATACCACACTCACAATATTTTTTCCAATATCATGCACATCTCCTTTCACGGTGGCCATGAGTATTTTTCCAGCAGATTGTGAGGCCGTAGCGTCATAATCTACTTGTAGTTTTTTAGCTTCCTCAATATAGGGCAGCAAATAAGCGACTGCTTTTTTCATGACCCTGGCAGATTTTACTACCTGTGGCAAGAACATTTTTCCACTACCAAAAAGATCTCCTACCACATTCATTCCTGTCATTAAATGACCTTCTATGACTTGAATAGGTGCAGACACAGCATTCCTAGCCGCTTCTACATCTTCAATAATATAGGTATCTAAGCCTTTTACAAGCGCCCTGGTAATTCTATCTTGAAGGGGTTCTTCTCTCCAGGAGAGATCTACTTTGCTTTCTTTTTTAGTGCCTACAAATCCCTCCGCAAAATCTAATAAGCGTTCGGTAGCGTCTGCTCTTCTATTGAGAACTACATCTTCTACATGCTCCAAAAGGTCTTTTGGAATATCTGAATACACCTCCAACATAGCGGGATTTACAATCCCCATATTCATCCCTGCTTTAATAGCGTGGTATAAAAATACCGAGTGCATGGCTTCCCGCACTGGATTGTTTCCTCTAAAGCTAAAAGATACATTACTCACCCCACCACTTACGGACACCCCGGGAAGGTTTTCTCTCACCCATTGGGTCGCTTTAATAAAGTCTACAGCATTTAATTTATGCTCGTCCATTCCTGTTGCTACAGGAAATATATTTAAATCGAAAATAATATCTTGGGCAGGGAAATCTATGCATTCTACCAATAAGTCATAAGACCGCTTGGCAATTTCAATCCTACGTTCGTAATTGTCTGCCTGTCCTACCTCATCAAAAGCCATAATAATTACAGCAGCACCGTAATTTTTTATTTTTAGGGCTTGTTCTAAAAAGAGGGCTTCTCCTTCTTTTAAAGAAATAGAGTTTACCACACATTTTCCCTGCACTACGCGGAGTCCTGCTTCTATAATAGGCCACTTAGAACTGTCTATCATGATGGGCACCCTAGAAATATCTGGCTCAGCGACTACTAAATTCAAGAAATTAACCATGGCTTCCTCTCCGTCTATGAG
>JGI26079J46598_1000847_pt1 | contig 12682 bp, 10 predicted proteins | sample SaaInl59LU_5_DNA_FD_46598 | JGI IMG/M metagenome (IMG submission 46598) | reverse complement strand
GAGTTGATTATTGGAGATCGTCAAACAGGTAAATCAACAGTAGCTATTGATACAATTTTAAATCAAAAAGAATTTTTTGATGCTGGAGAGCCAGTATATTGTATCTATGTTGCAGTTGGGCAAAAAGCATCTACAGTTGCTGCTATTGCAAACATGTTAGAAGAAAAAGGCGCTTTAGCTTACACAACTATTGTAGCTGCCAATGCATCAGATCCTGCAGCAATGCAAGTATATGCACCATTTGCTGGAGCTGCAATTGGAGAATATTTTAGAGATACAGGTAGACCAGCTTTAATTATTTATGATGATTTATCTAAACAAGCAGTCGCATACCGTGAAATTTCTTTATTATTAAGAAGACCTCCAGGGCGTGAGGCATATCCAGGAGATGTATTTTACTTACACTCTAGATTATTAGAAAGAGCTGCAAAAGTTATTAATGACGATAAAATTGCAAGCGAAATGAACGATTTACCAGATTCTATCAAAGGAATTGTAAAAGGTGGAGGTTCTTTAACTGCACTACCAATTATCGAAACACAAGCAGGTGATGTATCTGCCTATATACCAACAAACGTAATTTCTATTACAGATGGTCAAATTTTCTTAGATGGAGATTTATTTAACTCTGGTGTACGTCCAGCAATTAATGTAGGTATTTCTGTATCACGTGTTGGTGGTAACGCTCAAATTAAATCAATGAAAAAAGTATCTGGTACTTTAAAATTAGACCAGGCACAATTTAGAGAATTAGAAGCATTTGCTAAGTTTGGTTCAGATNTAGATGCTGCAACCATGAGTGTAATTTCTAAAGGACAACGTAATGTTGAAATTTTAAAACAAGCACAAAACGATCCTTTTGCNGTAGAAGACCAAGTTGCNATTATNTATGCAGGTTCTAAAAACTTGTTAAAAGATGTACCCGTAGAGAAAGTTAAAAAGTTCGAAAAAGAATATATCGATTACTTAAACACAAAACATAGAGATACGTTAGATGTTTTAAAATCTGGTAAATTAACAGACGAGCTACTGCAACATTAGAAGCAGCAGCTGCAGAAATAACGAAGCATTTTGTTTAATTAGACATTAGCTTTTAGTCGCAAAAATTCTTTACACGAATCTAAGCACTAACAACTAAGCACTAATAACTAAACACTAGTAAATGGCAAACTTAAAAGAAATACGTAATAGAATTACCTCTATCAAATCTACAATGCAGATTACATCTGCTATGAAAATGGTGTCTGCTGCAAAATTAAAAAAAGCACAAGATGCAATTGTAGCAATGAGGCCTTATTCATCTAAATTAACAGAATTGTTGCAAAATTTAAGTGCAACTTTAGATAGTGACGCTGGTGGTGCATATTCTGAGCAAAGAGAGGTTTCTAAAGTATTATTAGTAGTTGTTACATCTAACAGAGGTCTATGTGGTGGTTTTAACTCTTCAATTACCAAAGAAGTTGTAAAAACAATTAAAGAAAAATATGTAAATACTTCTGTAGATATATTCTCTATTGGTAAAAAAGGATCAGACGTTTTATCTAAAGGACATAACCTTGTAGCTACAAGAAACGATTTATACGATGATTTAACTTTTGATAATACAGCAGCTGTAGCAGAAAAGTTGATGGGAATGTATGTAGATGGCACGTATGATAGAATTGAAATTATATACAANCAATTTAAAAATGCTGCGACTCAGATTCCTCAAGTAGAACAATTCCTACCCATTAAACCNATNGAANGNGGTGATGNANCAGNAGTAAATTCTGATTATATNTTTGAGCCTTCTAAANTAGAAATCGTAGAAGCTTTAATACCAAAGTCTTTAAAAACACAATTATANAAAGCGTTAAGAGACAGTTTTGCCTCAGAACATGGTGCTCGTATGACTGCAATGCACAAAGCAACAGACAATGCAACAGAATTAAGAGACGAATTGTTATTAACGTATAACAAAGCAAGACAAGCTGCAATTACTAACGAAATTTTAGAGATTGTTGGTGGAGCAGAAGCTTTGAATAATTAAAAAAATTAAGCTATAATAAAAAAAAAGAGACTGAATTTTCAGCCTCTTTTTTTTTCTTACAAATCGAACTTAATACCCTGTGCTAAAGGCAGTTCATCAGAATAATTTATGGTATTTGTTTGCCTTCTCATATAAACCTTCCAAGCATCAGAGCCAGACTCTCGTCCACCACCAGTTTCTTTTTCGCCCCCAAAAGCACCACCAATTTCTGCTCCAGAAGTACCAATATTTACATTGGCAATTCCACAATCTGAACCTGCATAAGACAAGAATTTTTCGGCTTCTTTTAATTCGTTGGTCATAATTGCAGACGATAAACCTTGGGCAACACCATTTTGTTTTGCAATGGCATTTTCTATGTTATCAGAATATTTCATCACATATAAAATAGGAGCAAACGTTTCATGTTGTACAATTTCAAAATGATTTTCGGCTTCTATAATTACTGGTTTTACATAACAACCAGAATTGTATCCTTCTCCATTTAAAACACCCCCATTAACTAAAACAGTTCCACCTTCTTCTTTTACCTTTTCTATGGCTTTTAAATAGGTGTTTACAGCATCTTTATCAATTAACGGACCTACATGATTATTTTCATCTAAAGGATTCCCAATTTTTATTTGTTTGTAAGCACCAACAATAGCGTCACGTACTTTATCATATACAGATTCGTGTATAATTAACCTTCTTGTAGAGGTACATCTTTGGCCACAAGTACCCACAGCACNAAAAACAGCACCAGGAACCACCACTTTTAAATCGGCNGTTGGTGTAATTATAATGGCATTATTACCACCCAATTCTAATAGAGATTTTCCAAAACGTTGGGCTACTTTTGCGCCCACAATTCGTCCCATTCTAGAAGATCCTGTAGCAGAAATTAACGGAATTCTAGTATCACTCGTCATCATTTCACCTACTTTATAATCGCCATTTATTATGCAAGAAATTCCTTCTGGCAAGTTGTTTTCTTTTAAAATTGGTGCAATAATATTTTGGCAAGCTACTGCGCACAAAGGTGTTTTTTCAGAGGCTTTCCACACACAAACATCACCACAAATCCATGCTAAAGCTGTGTTCCAAGCCCAAACTGCTACTGGAAAATTAAAGGCAGAAATAATACCAACAACTCCTATTGGATGCCATTGTTCTCTCATAACATGACCTGGTCTTTCAGACGGAATTGTTTGTCCGTTTAACTGACGAGACAAACCTACTGCAAAGTCGCAGATATCAATCATTTCTTGAACCTCACCATAGCCTTCTTGCAAAGATTTCCCCATTTCGTAAGAAACTAATTTGCCTAAAGGCTCTTTTAAATCTCTCAACTTATTACCAAATAGACGCACAATCTCGCCTCTTTGTGGAGCAGGCATATCCCTAAAAGATAAAAATGCTTTACCAGCAGCCTCCATCACTTGTTCATAATCTTCTTTGGTGGTTGTTTTTACCTTTGCTATCAATTTACCATCTACAGGCGAAAAACTTTCTATAATTTCTCCATTAGAAAAATTATTAGAACCCGTAGATGTTCCATTATTTATGTCTTTTATACCTAATTGTTGCAAGGTTTCTTGTATTCCAAAATTATTCATTTTGCTGAGTGGTTTTTGTTGTTTAATTTAGAAGTTCGAATTTACGAATAATTTTACACACTTATAAATTAAACAAAAAGATTAACATCTGTTTAATATTAAACAAAAGATATGAAAAAACTACTCTACATTGCTTCAATTTTATTAATTTCTTTCGGATGTAAAATAGAAAAGACAAAAGACGCTAAAGAAATAAAAATAACTAAAAAAGTGAATGATTTTGCCATTATAATTCATGGTGGTGCTGGCACTATTTTAAAGAAAAACATGTCAGATGACAAAGAAACTGCTTATGTAGCAAAATTAGAAGAAGCTATAAAAACAGGGCATACCATTTTAAAAAATGGAGGTACCAGTCAAGAAGCAGTGATGAAAACGATTCAGGTTATGGAGAATTCTCCATTATTTAACGCAGGTAAAGGGGCTGTTTTTACACACGAAGAAACCAATGAGTTAGATGCTTCTTTTATGGATGGTAAAACTTTAAATGCAGGGGCTGTTGCTGGAGTTACCAATGTAAAAAGTCCTATTGAATTANCCATAAAAGTGATGACAGATTCAGATCACGTAATGTTATCTGGCAAAGGAGCTTCTATTTTTGCTAAAGAAAAAGGCTTAGAAATTGTAGACCCTAGTTATTTTTATAGAGAAAACCGTTATAAATCTTTACAAAGAATAAAAAATAGAGCTAAAAAGCAGATAGATCATGATGATAAAAAAGCCGCCTTTTATGATGCCGATATTAAAAACTCGAAATTTGGAACAGTAGGTTGTGTAGCCCTAGATAAATACGGAAATATTGCTGCAGGAACATCAACAGGAGGAATGACCAACAAACGTTGGGGAAGAATTGGAGATGCACCAATTATTGGATCTGGTACCTATGCAAATAATTTAACTTGTGGTGTTTCGTCTACTGGTTGGGGAGAATATTTTATTAGAAGTCAAGTTGCTTATGATATTTCTGCACAGATGGAATATCAACAAAAAACTTTAAAAGAAGCTACCACAGATGTAATACAAAACAAGTTGACAAAATTAGGTGGTACAGGTGGTGTTGTAGCATTAGACAAAAACGGAAATATGTCTTTTGAATTTAATACTGCAGGAATGTACAGAGCTTCTATGAATGATAAGGGCGAATTGGTTGTAAAGATTTATAAGGAATAATCTAACCATTTTGCTGGAATAGATTGTAATTTCACTTTAGTAAATTTTGATGCAATTATTTATAGTTTTTTTGAACTAGATTTTGGCTATTACAACCACAAGAAAAAAAACAACACTGTTAAAAAGATGTATTTATTCATTTTTTTTTGGGTAAAAACAGTTTTCATTTTTTATATTGTAGTTCTTTTTTATTAGATAAAAAATTAGTGAAAGGTTGCGTGCAATAATGTTATTTTTGTAAAAGTTTATGCAAGCAAAAATATTTAACATACAATCTCAAGAAGACTTTAACAAAACTGCCTTAGCCATTTTTAAGCATCAATTTAAAAAAAACAAGGTTTACAGGTCTTTTTGCGATTTGTTATACAAACATCCTTCAGAGATCAACCAAGTAAAAGACATTCCTTTTTTACCCATTCAATTTTTTAAAAGCAGAAAAGTACTTTCTTCTTTAGATGAAATTGATGAAGTTTTTACAAGTTCTGGCACAACAGGTAGTGTTACTAGCAAACATTTTGTAACAGATATTAATATTTATAAACAAAGTTATTTTAAGGGCTTTGAACATTTTTATGGCAATATAGAAGACTATGCTGTATTGGCTTTATTGCCCAATTATTTAGAGCGTAAAGGGTCTTCTTTGGTTTTTATGGTAGATGATTTGATAAGAAAATCTAAAAACATAGAAAGCGGTTTTTATTTGAACAATTTAGATGAATTAGCTAAAAAACTAATAGAATTAGACAAAAAAGAACAAAAAGTACTCTTAATTGGAGTTTCTTTTGCCTTGTTAGATTTAATTGAGAAGCAACAATTCAACCTAAAAAACACCATAATTATGGAAACTGGNGGTATGAAAGGAAGAAGAAAAGAAATCATAAGANAAGAGTTGCATACAATTTTAAAAAATGGTTTTTCTGTTGATAAAATTCACTCAGAATATGGCATGACAGAATTATTAAGTCAGGCTTATTCTAAAGGAAATGGCGTTTTTGAAACCCCGCCTTGGATGCAAATTTTAATCAGAGATACAGAAGACGCCTTAACCATAAATACTACAGAAAAAAACGGCGGAATTAATGTGATTGATTTAGCAAATTACAACTCTTGCAGTTTTATTGCTACCCAAGATTTAGGTAAAACCTATANAAACGGCACATTTGAAATTGTTGGGCGTTTTGACAACTCAGATATTAGAGGCTGTAACTTAATGGTACTGTAAAATAAAAAGCAGAAAAGTTGTAAACTTTAAAAATCTTCATCGACAAAATTAAAAACCATCTAGATGAAAAAATTAGCAATCATTTATTATTTGTAATAACTGCAAGTTTAAAAGCAAAAAATTACAACTAAAAAAAGGCAGATGCCAACTGGTTGAATATTAGTAAAGAGTAAGTTTTTTTTCTTTACCCAGAAGAACTCTCAGGTTTTTAAAACCTGAAAGGTCTTTTGGAATATTTAAAAACTATCTTATTCTACCACTAATAAATAATACGTTTTTTTACCACGTTGTAACAACACATATTTATTAGCTATTAAATCTTCTTTTGTGATTGTAAAATCTTCTTTTACCTTTTCTTTGTTAACAGAAATTGCATTTTCTTTTAAGGCCCTTCTAGCTTCTCCATTCGACTTTAAAAAGTTGGTTTTTGCAGCCAAAGCTCCAATCATATCCAACCCTTGTGCAATATCACCTAAAGAAACAGTGGCTTGTGGCACACCATCAAAAACATCTAAAAATGTTTGTTCGTCTAGAGATTTTAAATCGCTTGCCGTACTTTTTCCGAATAAAATTGCAGATGCTTTAATTGCATTTTCATAAGCCTCTTTGCCATGTACTAATAAAGTAACTTCTTCTCCTAAACGTTTTTGTAAAATACGCGCATGTGGTGCTTCTTTATGTTCTGCAATTAAAGTTTGTATGGTTTCTTTCTTTAAAAAAGTAAATATTTTAATATATTTTTCTGCGTCTTCATCAGAAGTATTTAACCAATATTGGTAAAATTTGTAAGGTGATGTTCTGTTGGCATCTAACCAAACATTTCCTCCTTCAGATTTTCCAAATTTAGAACCATCAGACTTTGTAATTAATGGGCAGGTAATTGCATACCCTTTTCCACCACCAATTCTTCTAATTAATTCTGTACCTGTTGTAATATTTCCCCATTGATCTGACCCACCCATTTGTANAGTAGCGCCGTTATTTTGGTACAAATGTAAAAAATCGTAACCNTGTACTAATTGATAGGTAAACTCTGTAAAAGACATCCCTTCTTTAGACTCTGAACCAATTCTGTTTTTTACAGAATCTTTTGCCATCATGTAATTTACAGTAATGTGTTTACCAACATCACGAATAAATTCAAGGAAAGAGAAATCTTTCATCCAATCGTAATTATTTACCAAAACAGCTGCATTTTTTGCATCGGAAGTAAAATCTAAAAAATGACTTAATTGCCCTTTTATAGCTTCTTGGTTGTGTCTTAACGTTTTTTCGTCTAATAAGTTACGTTCTGCAGATTTACCAGAAGGATCTCCAATCATACCTGTTGCACCACCTACCAAAGCAATAGGTCTATGCCCACATCTTTGAAAATGTGCCAACAACATAATAGGCACTAAATTTCCTATATGTAAAGAGTCTGAAGTTGGATCAAAACCTACATACGCACTTCTTATTTTTTCTAACAAGTGCTGTTCTGTAGTTGGCATACTGTCATGCAACATTCCTCTCCATTGTAATTCTTCTATAAAATTATTCATTATAAATTTTAATTAATTGAATTTAAAATACGAATGTCAAATTGATCTTGTCGAATTTTAATAATCGATTTCGACAAGCTCAATCTGACATTGTTATTCAAGTTAGAACATAACTTGTTTTAACAGTACAAAGATAAACTTATCAATCAAAAAACCATAACTTAGCAGTATGATTTTAGTAACTGGTGGAACAGGTTTAGTGGGTGCACATTTATTGTATCATTTATTAAAAAATGATGAAAAAATCCGCGCTATTTATCGTTCTAAAGATAAAATAGAAAGTGTAATAAAGGTATTTTCTTATTATACAGACGATGTTACTTTAATAGATAAAATAGACTGGTTTAAAGCAGATATTACAGAAGTACCTGCAATGATACCTGCTTTTGTAGGTGTAAAAAAAGTATACCACTGTGCAGCTTTTATTTCTTTTAATCCGAAAGATTATATAGAAATGCGTAAAATAAATATACATGGTACAGCAATAATTGTAAACCTTTCTATTGATGCCAAAATAGACAAATTGTGTTTTGTAGGTTCTATTGCTTCTGTGGGAGAATCTATAAACGACCAATTGATTACCGAAGAAAATGAGTGGAATAAGGAATTAGATAACAGTGGGTATTCCATTACAAAATTTGGCGCAGAAATGGAGGTTTGGCGAGCAAGTCAAGAAGGTGTTGAGGTGGTTATTGTAAATCCAGGGGTTATTTTAGGAAGTGGTTTTTGGCAATCTGGTTCTGGTAAATTATTTAGTCAGGTTTATAATGGTTTTAAATATTTTACAGAAGGTATTACAGGTTTTGTGGGTATAAAAGATGTAGTAAAAACCATGATTTTATTAATGGACTCTACCATAAAAAACCAACGTTTTATTCTAGTTTCAGAAAACAAAACATACAAAGATGTGTTGTTTGCCATTGCAGATGGTTTTGGTAAAAAAAGACCTTCTAAAAAAATTAAACCTTGGCAAACTACTATTTTATGGAGGTCTTCTGCTTTTGTGGCTAAAATTTCGGGAGTACAACCTTTGTTAAGCAAGTATTCTGCAAGAAGTGCACATTCGGTTTCTAAATATTCTTCTCAAAAAATAAAAGAGGTATTAAACTATCAATTTGAAAAAGTAGATACTGTGATTAAAGACGTTTGTAAAAATTACTCAAAATAATTACTGTCTTTGTAAGACTTCTTTTTTGTCTAAAATATTGATGTTAATGGTATCTAATAATTTAACACTTTGTTTTTTTAAAGAATCGTTGATAATTTTAATACTATCTAATCTTCTCTCAAGTATTTTAGCTTTGTCAATAGAGTCTTTTTTTATAGAATCTAATCTGGTTTGTTTTTGTTTGTATAGTTTTCCTTGCTTTTCTATGCTTTCTTTGGCGCTTTCTAATATTTTTTGATACATATCTATTTTAGACATATAATACAAATTACTGTTTTGAAACCTAGCGCTATCAATTTTAAATTTTTTATATACAAGAGGCATGTAATTAATATTTTTTTCAAGATTTTTATTTTTAATAAATTTTGCACTACCAGCAATCACCATTTCTTGCAGTAACAATTGCATACTATCTTTTGGTATAAGATCTTTTGGTTTTTCTAAAATGGTATTACTTGTGCAAGAAAAAATTAAAACAGCACAAAAAATAATGAAAATATGTTTCATTTTATCTATTAAATGTTAGCCTTTTACCTTTAATATCATCATTAAAAACCCCATTATCATATATTAAATTACCATTTACAAAAGTATGTGTAATGCTTGCNGAAAAAGTAGTACCTTCAAAAGGAGACCAACCACATTTATACAAAACATTTTCTTTAGTTACAGTTTGTGGTTTNTTAGGGTCTATTAAAACCAAATCTGCATAATAACCTTCTTTAATAAAACCACGTTTTTTAATTTGAAATAATTTTGCAGGATTATGACTCATTTTTTCTACTGCTTTTTCAATCGTAATAACGCCCTCTTTTACTTTTTCTAAAATAGCTGGAACAACATGCTGTACTAATGGGCCACCACTTGGTGCTTTTGTATACACATTGTTTTTTTCTTCTAAAGTATGTGGTGCATGGTCTGTAGCTAAAACATCAATTCTATCATCTAATAAAGCTTTCCATAAACCTTGCCTGTCTTTTTCTGTTTTAACAGCAGGATTCCATTTTATAAAAGTTCCTTTTTCATCATAATCTTGGTCGTTAAACCAAAGGTGATGTACACAAACTTCTGCTGTAATTTGTTTTTCTTCTAGTGGAATATCGTTTCTAAAAAGNTGTGTTTCCTTTTCTGTAGAAANATGNAAAATATGCAAACGAGCGCCTGTTTTTTTGGCTAATTCTATGGCTTTAGAGGAAGATATATAGCAAGCTTCTTCGCTTCTAATAATTGGGTGATATTTAATAGGAATATCATCTCCATATTTCTTTTTAAATTCTGCTGTATTTTTTCTGATGGTTGCTTCGTCTTCACAATGTACAGAAATAATCATTTTGGTTGATGAGAAAATCTTTTCTAAAACTTCTACATCATCTACCAACATATTTCCTGTAGAAGAACCTAAAAACAACTTAATCCCAGCCACTTTTTGCGGGTCTGTTTTTAATAACTCCTCTAAATTATTATTGGTGCCACCAAACATAAAAGAGTAATTGGTATAAGAATCTTTACTAGCAATACTAAATTTATTTTCTAACAACTCTTGTGTGGTTGCTTGTGGNACTGTATTGGGTTGTTCTATAAAAGTGGTAATACCACCAGCTACAGCNGCTCTACTTTCTGTAGCAATNTTTGCTTTATGCGTTAAACCAGGCTCCCTAAAATGAACTTGATCGTCTATAAAACCAGGTATTAAATACTTNCCATTTGCGTTTATTGTTGTCACATTTTTATCTAGCTGAATTTCTTTAGAAACTTGCTTGATAATTTCGTTTTCTATTAAAACATCTCCTGTAAAGGTTTTATTTTCGTTAACTATTTTAGCGTTTTTTATAAGATAAGTCATCATTTTTAATCTTTTGGTAATCCTTTTAATCTCATTTTTATCACTCCAAAAAGCGCCTCAGAAACAATATTTCCATTCATTTTAGAGGCTCCTAAGTCTCTATCTGTAAAAATTACAGAGACTTCTTTTATCTTAAATTTATGTTTCCAAGCTTTAAATTTCATTTCTATTTGAAATGCATAACCAATAAACTTTATTTTATCTAAGTTAATGGTTTCTAAAACTTTACGTTTCCAGCAAACAAAACCAGCAGTAGTGTCAAAAATGGGTATTCTAGTTATAATACGTACGTATTTTGATGCAAAATANGAAAGTAACAACCTTTTAATATNCCAATTTACTACGTTTACTTGGTTGTTTACATATCTAGAACCTACAGAAACATCTCCACCCTCTTTTGCACAGNCATTATACAATCTTACCAAATCTTTTGGATTGTGAGAAAAATCAGCATCCATCTCGATCATGTAGTCATATTTTTTTGACAAAGCCCATTTAAAACCATGAATGTAAGCAGTACCTAAACCATTTTTTTCTTTTCTTTTTTCTAAAAAAAGTTGGTTTGGAAATTCTTTTGTTAAGTTTTCTACAATAGTGCCAGTTCCATCAGGAGAATTATCGTCTACTACTAAAATATGGAATTCTTTTTCTTCACTAAAAACAGCTCTAACGATGGCNTCTATGTTTTCTTTTTCGTTGTAAGTAGGAATGATGACTAACGCGTCTGACATAAATTAAATTTCATGTGATATAGTACAAATATACATTTTTTAATTACTAATTTTGTGTTAATCTTACCAAGAAAACAGAAGTGCAAGCATTAGAAAAAATAGTAATTAATAGAAATTGGATTATATTAATAATACTTTTATTATTGATTTTAATTGTGTTATTAAAATCCTTAAATAAAGAACGTTTAAAAGGTTTTGTTTTTGTTTTATTTAATAAGAATTTTATAACTACCGAAGCAGACGATAACCCTTCTTTTTTTAATGGTTTTAACCTTTTGTTATTTTTATTTTCTACAATAACCCTATCTTTAACAATTAGCTTTTTGTTAGATACAAAAAGTTACCTTTTTGATACTACTTTCTCTTCTTTTTTAATCGTTTTTACAATTGTTTTAAGTTATTTTCTGCTTAAAAAGTTTCTAGAATTTTTATTGGTTAGGCTTTTTCTAATCCAAAAACAGCTACTGTTTTATACAATTTCTAAAACTAGTTACCTTTATACCATCAGTTTTGTATTGTTTATTGTATATATTTTAACTGTCTATAGTGCTTTAAAAGCGAGTGTCTTACTTTATAGCACGCTTTTTTTGTTAGTAATTCGTTTTATAGCTCACATTGTAATTAACAAAAAGCTGATTTTTAGCAAGTTGTTTTATTTTATTTTGTATATTTGCGCCCTCGAAATAGCACCGCTATTTTTATTATTTAAATTGATACTTTAAATTAAAAAACAAAAGCGTATGAAAGTGAAAACTATTTTAGTATCGCAACCTGAGCCTAAAACAGAAACTTCCCCTTATTTTGAATTGTCTAGCAAACAGAAAGTAAAAATAGACTTTAGATCTTTTATTCATGTAGAAGGGATTCCTGTAAAAGAGGTAAGATCTCAAAAAGTGGATCTTAAAAACTTTACTGCTATTATTTTAACAAGTAGAAATGCTGTAGATTATTTCTTTAAAATTGCAGAAGAAATGCGTTTTAAAGTGCCAGATGATATGAAATATTTTTGCCAGTCAGAAGCTGTTGCTTATTACCTACAAAAATACGTAGTGTACAGAAAGCGTAAGATTTATGTTGGTAACAGNACGTTTCCTGAGTTAACAAAGTTGATTAAAAAACATAAAACAGAAAACTTTTTATTACCATCTTCTAACAAATTAAAACCATTAATTCCCCATGAATTAAATGCATTAGGTGTAAAATGGACTCGTTTAGATTTGTATAGAACTGTAGTAAGCGATTTATCGGATTTAGAAGATGTTTTTTACGATATTTTAGTNTTTTTTAGNCCTTCTGGTATCGAATCTTTATTACAAAANTTNCCAGACTTTAAACANAACAATACTAGAATTGCCGCTTTTGGTAACTCTACAGTAAGTG
>JGI26079J46598_1000846_pt1 | contig 12683 bp, 9 predicted proteins | sample SaaInl59LU_5_DNA_FD_46598 | JGI IMG/M metagenome (IMG submission 46598) | reverse complement strand
TAGCGTACTGAAACTCAATAAGATTAAATACACTTTAGTCTCATAGCTCCTGGTGTAAGCATAAACGGATTCGTTTTTAGGATCTATAAGCGTATAGTCTCCATATATTAGACCCAGATGATTTTTTCTAAGTGTGGTTGCTTTTCTAAAATAATGAAGTACCGAATCTGGATTTTTTTCCTGATCTGCCACATTAACCCCTTTTGTAAAATTTTCGTTCTCCTCAATCCATGGAGCTGCTTTTGAAAAGCCAGCTGCATGGCTTAAGTCCCATTGCATGGGGGTTCGCGCATTGTCTCTACTGGTATCTTTTTCATTCTCAAGAAAAACCTTGAGATCTTCACCCTTGTTTTTGGCTATTTCATAGCGGTTAATGGTATTGATATCTCTGTATTGTTCTATGCGATCAAAACGAATATTGGTCATCCCAATTTCATCCCCAAAATAAATATAGGGCGTACCTCTCATGGTCAGTAAAAAAGTGTGGAGCATAGTGGCAGACGCATACCAGAAGTCTGGGTGGTCATTCCCCCACCTACTCACAGATCTCGGGAAATCGTGGTTGCTTAAATACACACTACCCCAACCATCCTTTTCAAAGGCTTTATCCCACCTTGAATGAATCTCTTTAAAGGAAGAAAGCGGCCAGCCTTCTGGGTTTTTTTCAAAGACAGTACCTGGTTTTCTATCAAGAGACATGAGGTCAAAATGGAAAAACATATTGAGTTCATTTCGTTTTTCTCCCACCAAATCCAAGGCGTTTTCTATAGTAATTCCTGGTGCTTCTCCCACCGTCATGACATTGTATTTAGAGAGCACCTCCGCATGCATCTCTTGTAGGTATTCATGCAATTTGGGGCCTTGAGCGTAATAGGCAATGAAGTCTCCCTTGAACTGCGAGGGTAATTCAGGGTAGTTGGTGTCTTTTGAAATAAAAGGAATTACGTCCATCCTAAAGCCATCTACCCCTTTCTCAAACCAAAAAGCCATCATACTGTAAATTTCTTGTCTCAAGGCTGGATTCTCCCATTTTAAGTCTGGCTGCTTTACAGAAAAATAATGCAAGTAATAGGCATTGGAGGTAGCGTCGTATTTCCAAGCGTTTTCTTCAACGTCAAAATAACTCCATCTTTTTGGCGGGGTTCCTTTTTCTGCTGGCCACCAGTGGTAGTAATCTCTATATGGATTGTCCCTGTCTTTTCTAGATTCCTGAAACCATTGGTGCTCATCACTGGAGTGATTTACCACCAAATCCATCACTAATTTTAGCCCCCTATCATGCATGCCTTTGAGCAGGGAGTCAAAATCTTCCATGCTACCAAATTCCGCCATGATGTTTCTGTAGTCACTAATGTCGTAGCCATTGTCGTCATTTGGAGATTCATATACTGGATTGAGCCAGATAATGTCTACGCCCAAACTTTTAATATAGTCTAACCTTTGTAGTATGCCTTTTAAGTCTCCAATACCATTTCCTGTGGTGTCTTGAAAACTCCTAGGATAAATCTGATATACAATGCCTTCTTTCCACCATGTCTTACTTTGTTTTGCTGTCATGTTATTTTCTTGGATGATATTGATTGAGCACTCCAGCCAAGTGAGTTCTGTCTAGGTGCATATATATTTCTGTTGTCGTGATACTCTCGTGTCCTAATAATTGTTGAATAACCCTTAAATCTGCGCCATTCTCCAAAAGATGTGTNGCAAAAGAATGCCTAAAACTATGGGGGCTGATTGTTTTTTCTAAGGCAATTTTTTTTGCCAGTTGTTTAATAATGGTAAAAATCATGGCCCTGGTTAAACCATGTCCTCTACGGTTTAAAAAGACAGTATCTGCCGCTTCTTTTTGTGGTTTTTGAAGTGGCCTCACTGCTTTCAAATAAACTTTTACGAGCTTTTCTGTTGTGGGATTTACTGGAACAAANCGCTCTTTGTTTCCTTTTCCTAAAACCCTTATAAAGCCCTCTTCAAAAAACAAATCAGATATTTTAAGCGTAGTTAANTCAGACACCCTCAGGCCACAGCCGTATAATGTTTCTAATATGGCCACATTTCTCTGGCCTTCAAGGCTGCTTCGGTCTATTGCGGCAATGAGCGCATCTATTTCTTGGGTAGAAAGCACGGGAGGTAATTTTCTTCCCAGCCTCGGAGACTCTACCATTTCCATGGGATTGTCTGGCCTGTATTTTTCAAATACCAGGTAGTTAAAGAAGCTTTTTAATCCCGAAATAAATCTCGCTTGAGAACGTTCACTTAAAGGTTTAATACTCTCATAAACCCCTTCTAAAACAGTGTCTTTATCTATTGTTATTGGCAAGGTTTTTGGGTTGCTAGAGACAGATTTTTGGAGCTTTTGCACGTCAAAAATATAGCTCTCTACTGCGTTTTTAGACAGGCCTCTTTCTATTTGAAGGTAACTTTTGTAAGCGCTAATTGCCTGATCCCAATTCATTTTTTAAAAATAANATTGTTTTGTCTGCTATACAAGGAATTATACAAATGCTCGCTAATCCTTTTTTTATATATTTGGGCATGAGAATTTGCATTATAAACGGCCCTAATTTAAATTTATTAGGCAAAAGAGAGCCTAGTGTATACGGGAATAGTTCCTTTGAAACCTATTTGGAAGACTTGAAAAAAGGTTTTCCTCAAGTAAGTTTTGACTACTTTCAATCTAATATTGAGGGCGAGATTATAGACAAACTTCACCAGTTGGGATTTGATTATGAAGGGATTGTTCTCAATGCTGGGGCTTATACCCACACTTCGGTGGGCATAGCCGATGCCGTTAAAGCCATTTCCACTCCAGTAGTAGAAGTGCATATATCCAATACCCACACCAGAGAGTCTTTTAGACACCTGTCCTATATTTCACCAGTTGCAAAAGGGGTCATTCTCGGTTTTGGCATGCAAAGTTATCAATTGGCTGTACAGAGTTTTTTATAAGAATTACTAGCAAAAAAAAGGCGCCCCTTAGGGGCGCCTTTTTTTTGCTTGTGCATATTTTAAATGTGAATGACCTCATCATAAGCAGCAGCAACTGCTTCCATAACAGCCTCACTCATAGTTGGATGTGGGTGAATGGTTTTTAAGATNTCATGGGCTGTGGTTTCTAATTTTCTTGCTACAACAGCTTCTGCAATCATATCTGTAACCCCAGCACCAATCATATGACAACCCAGCCACTCTCCGTATTTGGCGTCAAAAATAACTTTCACAAAACCTTCTGGAGTTCCTGAAGCCACTGCTTTTCCAGAGGCTGTAAACGGAAATTTNCCTACTTTAATATCCAAACCTTTGTCTATTGCTTGTTGTTCTGTTAGACCAACAGAGGCAATTTCAGGACTAGAATAAGTACATCCAGGGATATTGCCGTAGTCTAGAGGATGNACCTCCATACCGGCTAATTTTTCTACACATAAAATACCTTCAGCAGAAGCCACATGTGCTAATGCAGGACCAGCAGTAATGTCTCCAATAGCATAGTATCCAGGAATATTAGTCTGATAAAAGTCATTGACTAAAACTTTATCTCGGTCTGTAGCAATTCCAACATCTTCTAAACCAATATTTTCAATATTGGTTTTAATACCCACTGCAGAGAGTACCATATCTGCTTCCAGAATTTCTTCTCCTTTGGCCGTTTTTACANTGACAATAACCCCTTTTCCAGTAGTGTCTACTTTAGTTACTTCAGAAGAAGTCATTACTTTAACTCCAGCTTTTTTGAAACTTTTTTCTAACTGAATAGAAATGTCTTTATCTTCTACAGGGACAATATTTGGNAGGTATTCTACTACAGTCACGTCTGTTCCCATAGCGTTGTAGAAATAAGCAAACTCAATACCTATTGCTCCACTACCTACAACGATTAATTTTTCAGGCTGTTTGTCTAAGGTCATGGCCTGTCTGTAACCAATAATTTTTTTACCATCTTGTGGTAGGCTAGGAAGTTCTCTAGACCTAGCTCCTGTAGCTATAATGATATTATTGGCAGTGTATTCAACGGCCTTTCCGTTAGCGTCTGTAACAGCTATTTTTTTACCAGGGAGCACTTTTCCATGCCCATTGATCACTTCAATTTTATTTTTCTTTAGTAAGAACTGTACGCCTTTACTCATGGTTCCAGCTACATTTCTACTTCTTTTTACCACAGCGTCAAAATCTTTATCTACCCCTGCAGCCTTTAGACCGTAGTCTTCTGCGTGCTGAAGGTATTCAAAAACTTGAGCAGATTTAATCAGTGCCTTAGTAGGAATACAACCCCAGTTAAGGCATACACCTCCTAGATTTTCTTTCTCTACAATAGCAGTTTTAAACCCTAATTGAGAAGCTCTAATGGCTGTAACATAACCTCCAGGTCCACTTCCTAAAACAATAACATCAAAATGACTCATGATAATGATTTTGGTAAAAATTTATAGCGGCCCAAAGTTACAAAACCAATCTGAAAGCTTCTAGCCTTATTTTGTTGTTTTTTCAGGNACAAAAATCAAGCAGACAGAATTAATGCAATAACGCTCGCCGGTAGTGTCCACAGGGCCGTCTTCAAAAACATGTCCCAAATGTGAATTGCAAGCAGCACAGCGGGTTTCTACACGCCGCATACCATGGCTGTGGTCTTCTATATATAATACAGCTCCTGGAATAGCGGTGTCAAAGGCAGGCCAGCCGCAACCACTGTTGTATTTATGGCCACTTTCGAAAAGTTGTGTATCACAAGCTGCACAGTGGTAACTGCCTTTTTCAAAGTGTTTGTCATATAGTCCAGTGAAAGGATATTCAGTACCGTTTTGTCTTAATACCCTATACGCCTCTGTAGAAAGTTTTTCTTTATACAGGTCTTCAGATTGCTCTTTTGGGAATGTTGCACTCATATTATTTTGCGTCAGGAACAAACGCTAGTGCAGCGCCATTAATACAATGCCTTAGGCCAGTAGTGTTTTTTGGTCCATCAGTAAATACATGACCCAAGTGCCCCCCGCATTTTAAGCAGTATTCCTCAGACCTTGCGTATCCCACTTTGTAATCAATTCCATACCCCACATTTCCCTTCACTTCTCTGTCAAAAGAAGGCCAACCAGTACCAGAGTCAAATTTGTGCTCACTTTTAAATAATGGTGTATTACAGGCTTTACACACATAGGTGCCTTTTTCTTTAATTTTCAGTAATGGGCTAGTAAAAGGCCTTTCTGTACCTTGTTCCCTGAGGACATAAAATTCTAGGTCAGATAAGGTGGCTTTCCATTCTTGGGCTGTTTTAATCACGTCGTATTGATTTACTGCGCGTTGCGCATAAAATGAATGACATGTCAAAAGCAATAATCCTAGTAGTAAAGTATTTTTCATTTTTTATTTTAAAGGTACATAAAATTTAAAATCTATTCTTTGGTCAAGNCCTTGATAAGGTTAGATTCATCCATACCTCATATCAAAATCATTTAAGTTCTATCCTCATTTCAAAAAGAGTGCCAAATTTGCAAATGGTAGAAATTTTAAGCTGNTTTTTGAGACTCTGGCTATAATTGTATATTAGCAAAGTACTAGTGTGATGTAAAAGTCAATTAAGTGAATGCTTAAGATGTTTTTTATGGCGCTAAAAAAAATGAAGAAACCAAATANCAACCCAATATATGAGCGCTATTGCAGAGAAAGGAAGTAAAAAAATATTGTTTGCATGGGCTTTTTATGATTGGGCCAATTCTGTATATAGTCTGGTCATTTCTTCTGCGATTTTCCCCATTTTTTACGGTGCGCTATTTCGTATGGAAGGGATTGAAAAAGTATTGGTATTTGGGGTAGAAATAGCCAGAGCACCTCTGATCAGTTATGTCACTTCAGCTGCATTTTTATTTATAGCCATCCTCACGCCAATCCTCTCAGGAATAGCAGATTACCTTGGGAATAAGAAAGTTTTTTTGAAGTTTTTTTGTTACCTGGGAGGGCTTTCATGTATAGGGCTTTATTGGTTTTCTCTAGAGCATATTTACACCTCATTATTACTCTATTTTATGGGACTGGTGGGGTTTTGGGTTAGTTTTGCTTTTAACAATTCTTACCTTCCAGATATTGCTTTTCCAGAGCAACAAGATAGTATTAGCGCAAAGGGCTTTTCATTGGGTTATATAGGAAGTGTTATTCTATTGCTATTTAATTTGGCCATGGTCATGCAGCCAGCACTATTTGGAATTGAAGACCTTCCCGAAGCTCCAGCAGCCATCACTGCCATGAAATATTCTTTTGTGACTGTTGGAATTTGGTGGATCATTTTTAGCCAATACAGTTTTTATTATATGCCCAAGGGAAATAAGAAAGACGGGCCTGCAGTAAACTTACTTTTCAATGGTTTTAAAGAACTTAAAATGGTTTGGAATCAATTGGGTTCTCAGCCAATGCTAAAAAAATATTTACTGGCTTTTTTTGTATATAGCATGGCCGTACAAACTGTAATGCTTATTGCGGCTTATTTTGGAGAAGAGGAAATAGCTTGGGGGTCAGACGATCAAAGAACCATTGGCCTAATCAGTAGTATACTTCTCATTCAATTGGTGGCCATTATAGGCGCAACAATCACCGCAAAGGCCTCTGAGAAATTTGGAAATATCCCCACCTTGATTGTGGTTAATGCACTGTGGTTAATGATTTGTGTCTATGCTTATTTTGTGGTTTCTCCCACTGAATTTTATATTGCTGCAGGATTGGTTGGAATGGTCATGGGAGGGATTCAAGCGCTTTCCAGATCTACCTACGCCAAACTTATGCCAGAAACCCAAGACACCACCTCTTTCTTTAGTTTCTACGACGTAGCAGAAAAGATAGGAATTGTCTTGGGGACCTTTATTTATGGGGCACTTGCACAAGGAAGTGGTGACCTTAGAAACGGGATTATTATGTTTGGTGTTTTTTTCTTGGTAGGTGGATTATTACTCAGAAGGGTAAAATAGGGTTTAATAACCCGTGACGTCTCCCGAGCCAGACACTTTTGAGACTACTTTTTTAGGATTTCCTTTGTATTGAATATCACCAGAGCCAGATACCTTGGCATTTAAAGTGCCACGCACTGTTACTTTAACATCTGCAGATCCAGATACTGTAACTGTGGCGTCTTCTGCTTCATGCGCTTCTTTAACAATACGCCAAGCTACGTTGTACATGGCTTTATGGTACTGCTCGTAAAGCGCGAATTGTGCTTTGGCGTCTCCATGAAGACAGTCTTTAATCAGGGGCGTAATATGTGTGGGCTCTGGAAGGCTCAAAAACAAGCTTATTTATTAGTATAGATACAAGTTAGACAGAAATGTTACAGTTTCAAATCATTTAATGAGACAATGGCACAGGAATTGTCTATATGATTGCAAATAAAAGCGACTAGATTCCTCAATTCAGGGGCTTTTAGTCATTTTTAAAGTAGATAAATAATTTTTAAAACCGAAACCGATGTTTGNAAATGACATTATGACGGGTATATAGCGCTATGAGTAATTCGAATTTTTTACATATTGACAGTATGTCACTACAAGGGATAGATGAAGATGCAGATTTAATTCCTTTAATGACCCCTGAAGATGAAGCAGAAATAAATAATGAATCCCTTCCTGAATCTTTGCCTATTCTCCCTTTGAGAAATATGGTTTTATTTCCGGGTGTTGTGGTGCCAATCACTGCTGGGAGAGACAAGTCCATTCAATTAATAAAAGATGCCAACAATGGAGATAAAGTGATTGGAGTGGTGTCTCAAAAAGACCAAAACACAGAGAATCCAGGCGCTAATGACATTAGTAGAATTGGAACTGTGGCTAGAATTCTCAGGGTCTTGAAAATGCCNGATGGAAATACNACNGTAATNATCCAAGGGAAAAAGCGTTTTGCTATAAAAGAGGTGGTTTCTGAGGATCCCTACATTAAAGCGACTGTTGAGGAAACACCTGAACATAGACCTGAGCCAGAAAACAAAGAGTTTTTGGCCATTATAGATTCTATAAAGGAATTGGCATTACAGATCATTAAAAACAATCCAAACCTTCCTTCTGAGGCTTCCTTTGCAATTAAAAATATAGAGAGCAATTCTTTTTTAATCAATTTTGTGTGCTCTAACCTTTCTGTTTCTCATAAAGAAAAACAAATTTTATTAGAGACGCCTGATTTACAGGAACGTGCTTTAGCCACCTTAAAGTTTATGAATGTTGAAATGCAAAAGTTGCAATTGAAAAATGACATTCAATCTAAGGTGCGCAATGATTTGGACCAACAGCAGAGAGAGTATTTTTTGCACCAGCAAATGAAAACCATTCAAGAAGAATTGGGTGGGGTGTCTTATGAAGAGGAAGTGAATGAAATGCTTGCTGCGGCTAAGAAGAAAAAATGGACAGATAAAGTAAGTTTGCATTTTGACAAAGAGTTGGGTAAGCTGCAGCGAATGAATCCTCAAGTAGCAGAATACTCTATTCAAAGAAATTATTTAGAACTCTTTTTGGACCTTCCTTGGGACCATTTTTCAAAAGATGTATTTGACCTGAAACGCGCCCAAAAAATATTAGACAGGGATCATTTTGGTTTAGAAGATGTTAAGAGACGTATTTTAGAACACCTGGCTGTTTTAAAACTTAGAAACAATATGAAGTCTCCTATCCTCTGTCTATACGGACCTCCAGGGGTGGGTAAAACTTCCTTAGGTAAATCCATAGCAGCCTCTTTAGGTAGGGAGTATGTCCGTATGTCGCTTGGTGGTCTAAGGGATGAAGCAGAAATTAGAGGGCATAGAAAAACCTATATTGGTGCCATGCCAGGAAGGGTTTTACAGAGTTTAAAGAAAGCGGGNACTTCTAATCCAGTCTTTGTATTAGATGAGATAGATAAATTGTCTAATTCCCATCAGGGAGACCCATCTTCTGCTCTTTTAGAGGTATTAGATCCTGAACAAAATGGTGATTTTCACGATAATTTTTTGGAAATGGGTTACGATCTTTCCAAGGTGTTGTTTATTGCCACTGCAAATAATTTAGGGGCTATTCAGCCTGCTTTATTGGATCGTATGGAGCTCATTAATGTGTCTGGATATACGATTGAAGAAAAAGTAGAAATTGCCAAACGCCACTTGTTGCCTAAGCAATTAAAAGAACATGGTGTAACGGCAGATCAAATTAAAATAGGCAAGCCACAATTTGAAAAAATTGTCGCAGGATACACTAGAGAATCAGGCGTGAGAAACCTAGACAAGCAATTGGCTAAAATGGTTAGAAACACNGCGAAATCTATTGCTATGGAAGAAGCTTATGAAGTTAAAATTACTCCAGAGCACATTGAAAAAGTATTGGGTGTACCGAGATTAGAACGCGATAAATATGAAAACAATAAGGTTGCAGGGGTAGTAACTGGTTTGGCATGGACCTCTGTTGGTGGAGATATTCTGTTTATTGAGTCCATTCTTTCCAAAGGTAAAGGGCTCATGAATATTACCGGTAATTTAGGAAAGGTCATGAAAGAATCTGCTACTATAGCCNTAGAGTACATTAAGGCTCATGCGGAGGAATACGGTCTTTCTGACGATATTTTCGAAAAGTACAATGTTCACATTCATGTACCGGAAGGAGCCACGCCTAAAGATGGACCAAGTGCAGGGATTACCATGCTTACTTCTTTAGTATCTCTTTTCACGCAGAGAAAAGTAAAATCTCGTTTGGCCATGACAGGAGAAATTACCCTGAGGGGAAAGGTGTTACCAGTAGGAGGAATTAAAGAGAAAATACTTGCAGCCAAAAGAGCAAATATTAATCAAATTATACTCTGTGAGGAAAACAGAAAAGACATTGCGGAGATTAAAGAAGCCTATTTAAAAGGTGTGACTTTCCATTATGTGNCTGATATGAGTGAAGTTGTGGCATTGGCATTGACCAAAGAGCAGGTGGCTGAACCTAAAAAATTGTAAATTTGCAATGATTTAAAACCATTAAATGAAAAAAATAACCATCGCTATAGACGGATTTTCCTCTACTGGAAAAAGCACCATCGCTAAAAAATTGGCCAAATCATTGGGTTATATTTATGTAGACAGTGGCGCAATGTATCGTGGGGTGACTTATTTTGCCATGCAGCAGGGTTTTATTAAAGACGGAATATTAGACAAAACAGCCCTTGTGAATTCNTTGGATCAAATAGACCTTCAATTTAAATTTGTGGCGGGTCAACAGGACGCTGCTATGTTTTTAAACGGAGCGAATATAGAAAAACCTATAAGAACCCTTGCCGTTTCTCAGCAGGTGAGTCCTGTAGCGACTGTCCCAGAAGTGAGGGAGAAATTAGTGGCTTTACAGCAAGCAATGGGCATTCAAAAAGGCGTTGTGATGGACGGTAGAGATATTGGAACCGTGGTTTTTCCTGAGGCAGAATTAAAATTATACCTCACTGCTTCTGCAGACACTAGGGCCCATAGAAGGTATAAGGAGCTCATTGACAGGGGAGATAAGGTACATTTTGACGCGGTGCTTAAAAATGTTCAAGAGCGTGATTATATAGATTCTCATAGAGCGACATCGCCTTTGAAAAAGGCAGAGGGGGCAGTGGAAATTGACAATAGTGATATGGGTCTTGAAGAACAATTTGAGCGCATATTAAGTCATGCCAATGCCTTGATTGCGTTTTAATATTTTAACAGCTATTCCATTACTTTTTGAAAAGACACTTTTAATAATAACACTTTAATTTAGTGGTGTTTAGATTTGTATTTCCCTAATTAAATTGTATTTTTGCACACCTTTTTAGCAAATAGTCAAGAGGAAAAGGGACTTAAATATTTTAATCATTCACAACTTCTGTAGGTATTGCGCGCTCTTGTAAGCCTTTCAGAATACAAATTTTAATCTTCAAATGACTGAAGAAAACACAAACGCAGCAGCAGAAAATGAAGCTGTAGCAGCACAAGCGACTACTGAAACAGTAGCGCAAGACCCAAAAGAATTTTTGGAAAACTTTAACTGGGACAAATACGAGCAAGGAATTGAGCGTGTTGAAGAGTCTAAGTTAGAAGAGTTTGAAACTTTGGTTTCAGCAAATTTTGTAGACACCGCAGATGAAGAAGTAGTGGTTGGAAAGGTAGTTTACCTTACTGAGCGCGAAGCTATCATTGACATTAATGCCAAGTCTGAAGGGGTAATCTCTTTAAATGAATTCCGTTACAATCCTGACTTAAAAGTAGGGGATGAGGTAGAGGTTCTTATTGACATTAGAGAAGACAAAACAGGTCAGTTGGTTTTATCTCACAGAAAAGCGAGAACTATTAAAGCTTGGGATCGTGTAAACAATGCACATGACAAAGAAGAAGTAGTGAACGGATTCGTGAAGTGTAGAACTAAAGGAGGTATGATCGTAGATGTATTTGGAATTGAGGCGTTCTTGCCAGGTTCTCAAATTGACGTGAAGCCTATTAGAGACTACGACCAATACGTTGGAAAAACAATGGAATTCAAAGTGGTTAAAATTAACCATGAATTCAAAAACGTTGTTGTTTCTCACAAAGCGCTTATTGAAGCAGATATTGAAGAGCAGAAAAAAGAAATCATTGGCCAGTTAGAAAAAGGACAAGTCTTAGAAGGTGTTGTTAAAAACATTACTTCTTACGGGGTGTTTATTGATCTTGGTGGTGTAGATGGTTTGGTTCACATTACAGATCTTTCTTGGTCTAGAATTAACCACCCGAATGAAGTGGTTGAGTTAGATCAGAAATTGAACGTAGTAATCTTAGACTTTGACGACAACAAATCTAGAATCCAATTAGGTCTTAAGCAGTTAGAGAAGCACCCATGGGAAGCTTTAAGCGACACGATTGCTATTGGAGACAAGGTAAAAGGTAAAGTAGTTGTTATTGCAGATTACGGCGCATTTATAGAAGTAGAAGAAGGTGTAGAAGGATTGATCCACGTTTCTGAAATGTCATGGTCTACGCACTTGCGTTCGGCCCAAGACTTTGTAAAAGTAGGTGATGAGGTAGAAGCTGTTGTATTGACTTTAGACCGTGAAGACCGTAAAATGTCTCTTGGTATTAAGCAATTAACGCAAGATCCTTGGACGGACATTACAACTAAATACCCAGTGGCTTCTAAGCACAAAGGTATTGTAAGNAACTTTACTAACTTCGGTGTGTTTGTTGAATTAGAAGAAGGAATTGACGGATTAATTTATATTTCTGACCTTTCTTGGACTAAGAAAATTAAGCACCCATCTGAATTTGTTGCTGTTGGTGACACTTTAGAGGTTGAGGTATTAGAACTTGACGTTGATGGTAGAAAATTAAGTCTTGGTCACAAGCAAACTACCGTTAACCCTTGGGATAAATACGAGACTGAATTCGCATTAGATTCTTTACATACTGCTACTATTGCAGAGATTGTAGACAAAGGAGCTACTATTAACTTCAATGAAGATATTGTTGCCTTTGTTCCTTCTAGACACCTAGAAAAGGAAGACGGATCTAAATTAAACAAAGGCGATGAAGCCCAGTTTAAAGTAATTGAATTCAATAAAGAGTTCAAGCGTGTGGTAGCAAGCCATACTGCTATCTTTAGAGAAGAAGAGCAACGCAATATTCGCACAGCTGTTAAGAAGGCTTCTGCGAGTGCAGACGAAGCAAAACCAACTCTTGGTGATGCTAACGAAGCATTACAAGCGTTAAAAGATAAAATGGAAGGAAA
>JGI26079J46598_1000845_pt1 | contig 12686 bp, 15 predicted proteins | sample SaaInl59LU_5_DNA_FD_46598 | JGI IMG/M metagenome (IMG submission 46598) | reverse complement strand
GGCCCACTGTAAAGGTGATTACCCATTAAAGACGAACGTCTTAAGCAATAATAGTATATAAATGCCACTATAGACTTGTTTTTATTATGGCTTTTCTTTACCATTTCGCGCAGTAAATTATATTAGGTTGTATAAATACCGCTTGTAACTTTTATGCTTGCGTAGATAACAGCCGAATTTTGGAGAAAAAGTGGATGAGTAATGTATCAAACGATGCAAATGAATCAGCTACAAATGAACAGCCCCAAAGCACAAATCGTCGTAAGTTCCTAACGGTCGCGACGTCNGTCATTGGTGGTATCGGTGCCGCGGGTGCTGCAGTTCCGTTTGTTGCTTCATGGAACCCAAGTGCCAAAGCGAAAGCTGCTGGTGCGGATGTTGAAGTTGACATTAGCGGTATTGCACCGGGTCAGTTGATTCGTGTCATGTGGCGTTCAAAACCAGTCTGGATCGTGCGACGTACTCCTGAACTCTTAGCTAGCTTAGAGGGCGTTGAAGGTGATTTACGCGATCCTAACTCTGAAAACGAACAACAACCAGCCTATGCAAAAATCGTTATCGTTCAATCAAAGAAGAATACCTAAGTTTTAGTGGGTATTTGTACTCATTTAGGTTGTTCACCTCAGCATTTAACTGGTGGTGCATTTTCTGAGTATGCAGAAGGGGTTCCAGAAGGGTTTTTCTGTCCTTGTCACGGTTCAAAATTCGATATGGCTGGACGCGTGTTCAAAGCCGTACCAGCACCATTAAACTTAGTTGTACCACCTCATCAATTTTTGAGTGATACCACTGTGTTAATCGGTTCAGATGCATAAGGGCACATAATTATGAATGGTTTATTAAATTGGATTGAACAACGCATCCCAATGATGCGCGTAGCAAATATGCATGCGATTCAATATCCAGCACCGGTCAATATGAATTTTTGGTACGTGTTTGGATTTTTAGCAACAATAGTATTAGTTAATCAGATTGTTACAGGTATTTGGTTAACGATGAATTTCGAACCTTCAGCTGAGCGAGCATTCGCGTCTGTTGAATACATCATGCGTGAGGTCGACTACGGTTGGTTAATACGTTATATGCACTCTACCGGTGCATCTGCGTTCTTTATCGTGGTGTACATGCATATGTTCCGCGGTATGATTTATGGTTCTTACCAGAAGCCTCGTGAGTTGTTATGGGTATTTGGTATGCTAATTTACTTAGCATTGATGGCTGAAGCATTCATGGGCTATGTACTACCATGGGGACAAATGTCCTATTGGGGTGCGCAAGTTATCGTCTCGTTATTCAGTGCGATTCCAGTTATTGGTCCTGATTTAGTTATTTGGATCCAGGGTGATTATGTTATCTCTGGTGCGACGTTAAATCGCTTCTTTGCATTACACGTGATTGCACTTCCATTGGTTATCGTTATCTTAGTGTTCTTACATATCATTGCATTACACGAAGTCGGTTCAAATAACCCTGATGGCATTGCGATTAACACAAGAAAGGCTCGTTAGCTGAAGAAGATAAAACGCCTTATGAGATCCATGAGTATTATACAAGCAAGTATGATATTGCCAACGATGTCGTGCCTTTCTTCCCACACATCGTATTGAAAGACTTAGTTGCCTTTAGTATTTTCCTTGCTGGCTTTGCTTATGTCTTATTCTTTGCACCAGAAATGGGGGGTAAGTTCCTTGAGCATCCTAACTTTGAAATTGCTAACCCGTTAAAGACGCCTGAGCATATTTTCCCAGTATGGTATTTCACTCCTTTCTACGCGATCCTCAAAGCGGTACCGGATAAATTATTTGGTGTATTAGCCATGTTTGGTGCGATTGCTGCATTATTTGCAATGCCTTGGTTAGACCGTGGTACAGTACGTTCTTGGAGATATCGTTGTGGGTTACATAAATGGAACCTCATCGTATTTGCAATTGTGTTTATTTTCCTTGGTTACTTAGGTGGTACACCTCAAGAAAATTGGAAAATCATTGCTTCTCAAATTGCAACTGTCATGTATTTCGGTTTCTTCGGGTTACTATGGATATATAGTAAAAATGAGAAAACTAAGCCAGTACCAGAGAGGATCACTAAATGAAAAAATTACTATTAGCGATCGCACTATTGGTGCCTAGCTTATTATCAAATGTTGCGTTAGCGGCGGGCTCTTCAGTTCCGCTAGATAAAGCCGATTATGATTTAACCGACAAAGCATCACTACAAAATGGTGCACGTATCTTCATGAACTATTGCTTAGGTTGTCACCAACAGCAATATCAACGTTACTCACGTACGTTTGAAGATTTAGGTATACCGGCTGATTTAGGTCAAGAGTACTTGCAGTTTACTGGTGAAAAAGTCACTGATTACATCACCACGCCGATGCCCCAAGATGCAGCTGCAACTTGGTTCGGTGCGCCACCACCTGACTTAACGTTGGTTGCGCGTGTTCGTGGTGCAGACTGGTTATATACTTACTTACGTACTTTTTATGTTGACGATTCAAAAACATTTGGTGTTAACAACTTAGTATTCCCTAACGTAGGTATGCCTCACGTATTACAGGAACTTCAAGGTACACCTCGAATTGCTTATGAAGACGCATTAATTGATGGTGAAATGGTACCTCAGTATGTAGGAATTAAATCTGATGGTAATGGCGAATTAAGTCCAGATGAATATGATAAAGCGATTCTAGATTTAGTTAATTACCTAGAATATACAGGCGAACCTTCACGTTTATCATCTGAAAAGATCGGTAAAGGTGTTTTAGTCTTTATTCTAATATTCTTTGTCTTTGCTTATTTATTGAAAAAAGATTACTGGCGAGACGTGAAGAAGTAGAAAATTCATGTATAATCCGAAAAAGGGGCAATAGCCCCTTTTTTTAATGGTTGAAATAAATGTACGCTCGGCGTCATTTTATAGGAGAAACATCAATGGCAGTAGCCACGAATAAACGCTCTATCATGACTTTGTTTTCAGATACGATTGATATCTATAGTCATCAAGTTCGCATTGTCTTAGCTGAAAAAGGCGTGACCGTCGACATTAATTATGTTGATCCAACGAACTTACCAGAAGAAATGCTAGAGTTAAATCCTTACGGTACCCTCCCAACCTTAGTTGATCGTGATCTTAACTTATATAAGTCTCACATCATTATGGAATACCTTGATGAGCGCTTCCCGCATCCACCGTTAATGCCCGTTTATCCAGTGGCTCGTGGTAACAGTCGCTTAATGATGCACCGTATTGAACAGGATTGGTATTCATTAGCCGCACAAATTTTCCGTGGTGAAGGTGATACAGAAGCATTACGTAATAATTTACGTGAAACGTTACTATCATTAGCACCTATTTTTGCGGAAACACCTTATTTCATGTCAGAAGAATTTAGCTTAGTTGATTGCTATCTTGCACCATTATTATGGCGTTTACCGGCGTTAAACATCACTTTGACAGGTGCTGGGAGTAAAGAAGTATTAGCATATATGAAGCGCATCTTTGAACGTTCTTCTTTTGTTGCGTCATTAACTGACCAAGAACGTGAAATACATAATCCACTATAAATAGTAATACAACAGTATAAGAAGAATATCTGACATGAGTGNGTTGACGATGACATCAAATCAACCTTATTTGCTAAAAGCATTTTTTGATTGGATTGTAGATAATGAACTTACGCCACATCTAGTCGTAGATGCCACAATGGATAATGTCAGAGTACCTCTTCAATATGTGAACGATGGTCAGATCGTGCTGAATGTTTCTCCTTCTGCTTGTATGAATTTTCATATGTCTCCAGAGGGAGTGAGTTTTCAAGCGCGTTTTGGCGGTCAACCGCACTATATCGATATACCATGTAGTGCGGTATTAGCTATATACGCTCGTGAGAATGGTGCCGGTACGGTATTTACGCCTGATACCATATCTGAGGAATCCGATGACATCACTATACCTGAAGAAGATAATCAGGTAGAAACCCTGCAAAGTGCTCCTAAAGAGCTTGTAGAGGTGAAATCGGACACGCCTAAAGATAATGCTCCTTCTAAAACAAAAAAAGACAGGAAACGCCCTGTCTTTACTGTTGTTAAATAAGCACAATACTAAATAATTTCAAATACTCTGATCACACTTTTGACATTGTTGATATTACGCGCAATATCGACGGCTCTTGTGGCTTGTTGATTATTAATTAACCCCATTAGAAACACTTCCCCACCAGAAACAACGACATTAATACGACTTGATTCGATTTCATCACTAGTGATGTATTTTGCCCGGATAGTATTCGCAATGAGAATATCTTTGGCCTGCATTGAGGTGCTTAATGTTATTCCTGTACGGATTTGATTATGCGCTTTTCTCAAGTAGGGATCGTCGTTGATGATATCATTAATTTTTGATTGCCATGCGTTGTCTTGTAATGTCCCCGTTAGTAATAGCTGACGGTTAAAAACATCCACTTGGATATTCGATACTTCTGATAACCCTTCTATACGTGATAACGCTAATGAAATACGGGCTACAGCATTAGTATCATCAATTTGNGTACCAATCGAACGAGGGTCTTGGCTGGCTGTTGCACTTATTGTTGCGACAGTACCAATAGCAATTGCCGTACATCCAGATAACACCGACAATATTAAAAGAATACTGACACTCATTATCGGTTTGCGTAACAGATTAGTCATTTTCGGTCTCTCAGTTGAAATATAGAATAGTTCGTTGCGTATACTTACTCGTTTGAATCNGGAAATAAGGTATTATCGATACATTCACATAAATTATGAATCGCTAATAAATGTACCTCCTGAATACGCGCAGTTCGATTAGANGGGACTCGAATTTCCACATCATTGGGGCCTAAAAAACCCGCCATTTCGCCACCGTCTTTACCCGTTAAAGCAACAATAGTCATATCACGTGATAATGCAGCTTCCATTGCATTAATGACATTTCNTGAGTTACCACTTGTTGAGATAGCTAACAATATATCACCTGGTTGACCCAGTGCACGAACNTGTTTGGAGAAGACTTCATCATAGCTGTAATCGTTAGCAATGGAGGTGATAGTTGAGCTATCAGTGGTTAACGCCATAGCTGGNAGGCTAGGTCGGTCACGNTCATATCGATTTAATAGCTCAGATGAAAAATGCTGTGCATCGCCAGCNGAACCACCATTACCACAACTTAAAATTTTGTTGCCGCGGATCAATGCTTCAACCATCATCATTGATGCATTTGCAATTGCTTCTGGTAAAACTTCACTGGCAGCTATTTTAGTTTGAATGCTTTCGGTGAAGTTTGCTTTGATGTTTTCTATCATGAGTAATCCGATATGTAATTGAAGTTAAAATTGTATATTTATACGTGTTTATGCCATCTAGCACGATTACCATCAACAGCAAATAAATCAATGCGATGGTCAATGATACTAGGGTTAAGNTGATGCTTAGCCATATACACATACATTGTTTTAGTTAATTTATCACGTTTAGACGACGTTAACATATCAGCTGCACTTCCATGCGTTGGTCGTGCACGATATTTCACTTCGACAAACACCCAAGTGTCTTGNTCTTTCATCACCAGGTCGATTTCACCACATTTAGCTCTAAAATTTTCGTCTTTGAAAACTAAACCTTGTGCTATCAAATAGGCTTTCACCTTTTGCTCAACCGCTAAACCACGATGATACGCACTTTGGGTATTATTCACCGCTGATTTGTTCAATTTGTTTCGTTGTTATTTTGGCACGGGGTAAGACACGTGTCACTTGATTATTGTTATCAATCGTTAAGTTACCCGTTAATCCCGGTAATGTTAATCCTTTCACTTGTCGCATAGGCATTATTTTACTGATCAAATTATATGCATCATATCCAAATGCAAACAAACGTTTTTGGGTTGCGGAAGCATCAATAAACACAGTTTCATACTGTGACAATAATTCAGGAGCAACTTTTGAATTAATTAACCAAGGCATATCGATAAAGATGACATTTTGCAAATCACGTAATGAGTTTTGATTCAATTGATGGTTATAACTGCGCGAGCTAGCGAATACCGGTTGGAACTCATCTGAAAATGAACTGATACTCGCTTCAATCATCGGATTAATTAATTCAGTTTGTTCGGCATTAGCAAATACGACAAAAGCATCTATATCTTTTCTATTGCGCGTCACGCTGAACATCTCTTTACCTAAGTAACGTTCTAAGGTCGTAATACGATCACGGCTTTGTTGTACGCCAAGTGCATCGCCAATAGCTTTGCGCATTGATTTATTATCACTGAAGGAAAGTGTGATTAAATTTGACTGTTGGCTTAGCGCTTGCCACGTCTCAGAAAAAGCTTCAGCCATGCGAATCGCTGTGCGGTCCGGTGCATGAATAAGGATCGGCTGCTGGTATTGTTGAGCAAACATAAATTGAGCAATTTGTATCGCCTCGTCTTCCGGCGCTAATGCAAAAAATGTTGTCGTAGTATCTGCTACCTCAGGCACGATATCTGAATTGGCCTCTATGATTGAATTTAGATTTTTGGGTTCGGTATTCGCTGTATTTTGGGTTAATAACGTATCAATTCGGTTAAGACCAAGTAGTTGTTGCCCTGGACGAAGATTCTGAGCGATAAAGGTCAATTTAGGTTTTAAGAGTGGACCGATAATGACATCAATGTCAGTTAGCTTCGCCAGCAATGCGGTATTATCTAATGCATTTGTATCTAGAAACTGTATGGAAATTTGTTTAGTCGGTGTATTTTCAGTATTACTTTGAGCGGCTAAATAGGCTGCTAAAATGCCTTGCTTGATTTGCTGAGATTGATTAGATAAACGGCCTGACAANGGCAAGAGCACCGCGATCTGTTGAAATGCTTGAGTGTCCATTTGTAATAAGCCAATGATCTCTTCTGGTAGATTATTAACTAAAGGATGATTGGGATAAGCAAATTGATACTGTGTTAAAACACTGGCAAGTTCATATTGGTCTAGCGCATGTTCCCGTAGTAATGTTGCTAGACGGTAATAACCATCAATTTCTTTGTTTCCGGTTAACGTTAATTCANTATTGGACAGCTGTTGAGTTAAATGCCATACATGTTGGATATCGTAATTCTGACTTTTAATATGAGCTTCGATAGCTTTAGGATAATTAAATAGCCGTTCAAATATGTTTGCTTTTAATTGCCATTGTTGNTTTGCTATTGCTATTTCTGATGTCGGTGATGACAGTAATGATAATTGTGTTAATAAATCATCATNTGGGTGTGCACACATGACTCGGTATAGTTTTGCCCTAGCAAGATTATCATCGGTGAGTTCAGTAAATATAGATGTTATGAGTATATGTGCTTCTGCACATTGCCCATTATTCACAGCTAAATATGCCCCTTTTAACAGGTATTGATTGCGTTGTTGTAACTTATTTTGACGCTCTGCTAAATCNGCTAGTTGTAAGATGTTTTCTAGCGTATTGGATTGCATCACCTGCGCCATGGGGGTGTTTTTTTCTACCATCTTAGTCGTTGGGGAAGTGGTAGACCCACAACTACATAGCATCGTAATTAATGCCAGTACTACAGTGCTTTGAATACTTCGTTTGCAAAACGTTTTTGTCACAATGAAATCCATAGAAAGCAAGTGAATGAAAGTTACACATTTGTGTATAATACGCATCATACTGTATTTTAATAAGTCGCGCATTATGTCTCAGCCTGGTAGTTTATATATTGTTCCTACACCCATTGGTAATTTACAAGATATTACATTAAGAGCACTTGATGTATTACGTGATGTGAGCGCGATAGGCTGCGAGGATACTCGACATAGTCGTGTATTGCTGCAACACTTCAATATTGATAAACCAACGTTTGCTTTACATGATCATAATGAATCAGCGCAGATAACAAAAGTGATCCAACGACTAGAAATGGGTGAATCGATAGCGTTAATTTCTGATGCGGGTACCCCTCTTATCAGTGATCCTGGTTATGGGTTAGTACATGCGTGTCGATTAGCGGATCATAGTGTGATTGCTTTACCAGGGCCATGTGCAGCCATTACCGCGTTATCCGCTTCTGGATTACCTACCGACCAATTTATGTTTCGTGGGTTTTTACCCGTTAAACAACAAGCGAAACAACATGCGATAAGCGAACTTAACCATGCTTATTACACCAGTATTTTTTATGAATCCCCACGGCGAGTGCTTGATACTATGAAAGTGATGGATACAGAGCTAGATGCTGAGATAATAATAGTATTGGCTAAAGAGTTAACTAAAACGTTTGAAACGTTTGTTTCAGGTAGCGCTCAGAAGATTATTGATTGGTTAGAAGCGACACCGGTGCATCAAAAAGGCGAGTTTGTGTTGATGGTNGGCCCTGCCAGTAAATCGACAAGTGAAATTTCGTTAGAGGCACAATCCTTATTTATTCAGCTTCAAGCACATTTACCACCTAAAAAAGCGGCTGGGATTGTCGCAGAGCATTATGGACTGAAAAAGAATGCTATTTATCAGTGGAGCTTAAGTCTCGAATAAAGTATTGAAATCATTATGGATCTTTAAATTAAGCGAATAGCCACTATGACTTAAGACAGTCTCGCTAAAAAGTCATCATAGGTGAATTCTCGTACCAACTCAAACTCGCCATTTTGTCTCAAAATACCAATACCTGGATGCTGTACACCATTAAAGAACGTTGTTTTGACCATCGTATAATGCATCATATCTTCAAACACAATGCGTTGGCCTACTGCTAATGGTTCAGCAAAACTATATTCAGGTAACATATCACCCGCCAGACAAGAATTACCTCCTAAACGATAGGTATACGCTAGTACATTGGCTTCTTGGGCATCTTTGATCATCGGACGGTAAGGCATTTCGAGGACATCTGGCATATGTGCGGTGACCGAAATATCTAAAATCGCGATCGGGCCATTATTTTCAACAATATCTACCACTTCGGCGATTAAGGGGCCGGTTTGCCAAGCGACAGCTGAACCCGGCTCTAGAATCACATGTAAATGTGGATATTTGGCTTTGAAGCGATTTAACACATTAATTAAATGATCAATATCATAATCCGCTTGGGTCATTAAATGGCCGCCACCTAAATTCAGCCATTTAAGTTTGGGAAAATAGGCAGAAAATTGTTGTTCAATGGCATTGAGCATTCGCTCGGTAGCATAAGAGTCACATTCACACAGTCCATGTATATGAAAGCCTTCAATTCCCGATAAGTCTTGGTGTTGGAGTTGATCAGCAGTAATACCTAAGCGCGAACCTGGCGCACAGGGATCATACAGTGGCGTCTCAGCCTCTTGATGCTCAGGGTTAACCCGCAAACCCATGCTCACATTGCCACGTTCACAGGTATCCTTATGCATTAAATATTGGGCCAGACTGTTAAAGGATATATGGTCCACTTCGTTGACGATAGCGTCCATTTCAGCAGTTTTGAANGCAGGAGAAAAGGCATGAACTTGTTTGCCTAATCGTTTGGCCAGTTTGGCTTCCCATAATGCGCTAGCGGTACCACCTTGTAAGTACTTGCTGACTAAATCAAAACATGACCACATTGAAAAGCCTTTTAAGGCCAAAATAATATCGACACCAGTAGCCGCTTGCACATGTGCCATCAGCTTTAAGTTATCAATTAATTTTGCTTCTTCTAATACATAGCATGGGCTAGGAATATTAGGATTATTGCTCCAATGTGGCATGGTAATGTTCCGTCTTTAAATCAAATTATTGAGTAAATGGGCTGCTATCGCATTCCATTACATGCCAAGGTAAACCATGCTCATTTAACATTGCCATAAATGGATCTGGATCCATTTGTTCCATGTTAATGACACCCNCTTGATGCCATGTACCATTGAGCATTAACGCTGCACCAATCATCGCCGGTACACCTGTGGTGTATGACACTGCTTGTGCACCCACTTCTTCATTACACACAGCATGATCACAGTTGTTGTAAATAAAGATAGTTTTCGTTTTACCATCTTTGACACCGGTGATGTAGGTACCAATACATGTCATGCCTGTATAGCCTTCAGCTAGTGAACCTGGATTAGGTAAAACCGCTTTTAAAAACTCTAGTGGGGCAATTTGCTGACCATTAAAATCGATGGGCTCGATACTTGTCATACCAATGCCTTCAAGCACTTTTAGATGATTCAAATAAGCATCACCAAAGGTCATCCAGAAACGTGCACGCTTGATGGTTGGGAAGTGTTTTACGATGGACTCAAGTTCTTCGTGATACATCAAATATGATGCACGGGTGCCGATATTTTGATAATGCAGATCTTCTCGAACGCTAAGAGGTTCAGTTTCTAACCATTCACCATCTTGCCAATAACGACCGCGCTGTGTAATTTCACGAATATTAATTTCAGGATTAAAGTTCGTTGCAAATGCTTGACCATGATCACCACCATTGCAATCGACAATGTCTAAATAATGAATTTCATCAAAATAATGTTTAGCAGCATATGCGGTATAAACATTAGTTACACCAGGATCAAACCCGCTTCCTAATANAGCCATTAAGCCTTTCTCAGCAAAACGTTCTTGGTAAGCCCACTGCCATGAATATTCAAATTTAGCGACATCTTTAGGCTCATAGTTAGCAGTATCAAGATAATTAACGTTACAAGCTAAACATGCATCCATAATAGCAAGATCTTGATAAGGTAGNGCTAAGTTCACCACTAAATCAGGTTGGCAGTCATTGATGACAGCCTCGACTTCATGGGNAAAATCTGCGTCTACAGCGTAGACTTTCTTTACTCGCTCAATACCGACTTCGGCTTGCAATGCTTCACATTTTGAAACAGTCCGAGAGGCAAGATAAATTTCTGAAAATAATGCCGTTAAACGGGCACATTTTTTAACAGTAACGGCAGCAACACCGCCAGCACCAATAATTAATACTTTTGACATAGAAAGTGACCTTATCTGATTTTCGCGCATCGTAGCAGAAGATATAATATTCTCCAACTAGCAAATTTGTTAATACTTATAATTGCAGGTGCGTAAACGGCGTCCCAATAGTCACATGGTCCAATTGCTCAATCACTGGGAAATAAAATTGGTGGCTGGAGCCATCAAATAAATTCACATCGGCCACAATGACATCAGTAAACTCATTGCGCTTCGTTTCAATGAAGCCAGCATACAAAAGCACAGAGTTGGCTTTGGACACATTGAGAGTACAATTAAGGATATTGGTTTCAAGCTGTTCAATCATACCCATATTTTCACCTTCCCCGAGAATATGTTCGAAGGAAGCCGCATTAATAAAGTTATCATGGTGATCACGTTCACATGGTTCATAACTGAATATGGGTTGTAAATCACCATCTAAATCAACCGCAGCAAATGGATAAAAAGTATCGGTATGATTTAACAACGATTGACACAGCACTAAGCTGGTATCAATCATGGTTAATGCGCTTTCAGGTAAGTCACAATAGGATACAGACATTCACAGCTACCTTATGAGCAATTAAGTCATTTAAACGTTAGAATGATAAATATAGTTCATGTTTACGATTTGCGAAGTCCTTGGAGACCGCCAGTATGCAACATAATAATGTTGTCATAATTTAATAATACTTGGTTTTCAATGAGTTGTTTGATGGCAAATGCAACTTTACCCGAATATGTCGGTTCTAATTTATTTTTAGACGCGTTTATTTTTGTACAAAATTCCAACAATTCGGGTGTTGTTTTGGCGTAGCCGCCCGCATGGTATGCATGATTAATCGTCCAATTTGGAATGCAGCTCTTGTCTAGATGTTGAGTTGCTATTAATTGAGATAGATGCGTGTTTGTAAGACTTTCCAGATAATCANGGGCTTCTTTAGGATGACCTTTTAAAACAGCGATGCCTAGTATGTCNATATTGAGGTGTGGGCAGCTTTCTTTTTGTTCAGCAATGCCATAGATAAGACCTGCTAATGTCGCTGCTGTGGCCACGGGTGTCACAATCACATGACGCTGAAGTAAGATAGGCTTGATAGTGCCTTTGATGTTATGACTAACCTGTTTGAGTTGAGTGACTATTTCCTGGATACATTGAGCAACGCCAATGGGGGCATGCTCATTAGAACCCCCTTCAGGTATGATTAATGCTTGAGGATACTCAGACTGTAATGCGCTAAGATAGGGTAACTGATGGCGCTGTTTATATTGGATTTTAGTTAGCCAGTGGAAAGTCGTCCCCCATTCATGAAGATCGGCTAAACAGGGTGTTAAGCGCTGTGCATAATTCCCACGGATGAACGCATGAAACTCGATGTTGAATATTTTACAAATATAACCCAGCGCATGAAGGTGATTAGAGTACCCGCCACCAAAGCTGATAATTTGTTGTGGTAATTTTTGCTGTGAGGTCAAATACTGATCTAAGGTTGGCGCGAGTTTTCGCCATTTATTTCCTGAGATAATCGGATGGATAGCATCATCCTGTTTCAGCCACAATGAAATGTCATTAGGTACATGGATATCAAGCTCCCTAGGATCCACTTTGACTAGAGGAGAAGGGAGCTGTAATGCTAGGCGTTCTTTGATATTTGTTAATGTCAATGTGATCAATGCGTCTATATAAACGGTAATAATAATTATAATGTGCAAATATTGAAACGAGGTCAATGTGTCTTTTAGTAC
>JGI26079J46598_1000841_pt1 | contig 12721 bp, 14 predicted proteins | sample SaaInl59LU_5_DNA_FD_46598 | JGI IMG/M metagenome (IMG submission 46598) | reverse complement strand
GGAAGATTAGATTTAGATGGTTTAACTCCCTCAAAAGATTTAATTAAAAGTGCATTTTCAATATTAAAAATTCCTATCAGAGTTATGATTAGACCAAAACATCCATCTTTTGTGTATTCTGAAGATGAGATAAGTACTATGATTGATGATATTAAATTTTGTAAGAATATAGGTTTAGACGGAGTAGTATTTGGATGTTTGGATGAAGAGTATAATTTTGAAATGAAACAAATAAATAGACTTTCAGAAGTTGCAAAACCTTTAAATGTTATCATTCATAAAGCGATAGACTCTACTAGTTCAGTCTTTGAATCTTTATCATTAATTTCTAAAAACTCAAATATAAATGGAGTGCTTACATCTGGCGGTGAGCGTTTTGCTATAAATGCCGTTGAAACTCTAAAAAAAATGTTAGTTTTAGTACCCAATAGATTTGAAATAATTATAGCAGGTGGAATAACTTTTCAGAACTTTGATAAGTTAAATGATATAGTAAATGGAAAATTTTATCATGGAAAAAAAATAATTAATTATTAAATAAAATTTATGAGCAATCAAATTGAATTACATCAAAAAACACTTTTTGGACATCCCATAGGACTTTTCGTATTATTTTTTACTGAATTGTGGGAACGATTTAGTTATTATGGAATGAGAGCAATTCTTGTTTTATATTTAGTTTCAGAGACAGGAGGAGAAAANCCAGGAATGGGTTGGAGTGATGGTTCTGCAATTGCTTTNTANGGTTGGTATACTATGTTTGTTTATTTAGCAACAATACCAGGTGGAATTTTAGCAGACAGATTTCTTGGTCAAAAAAAATCTGTTATGGTTGGAGGACTTTTACTGTGTTTTGGTCANGGAATTTTAGCGGTTGAAGCATTGTGGNCTTTNTANACTGGACTTACTTTTATTGTTTTAGGGGTTGGATGTTTAAAGGGTAATATTTCTACTATGGTTGGTGGTTTGTATGGNAATGAAGATATTGATAAAAGAGACATGGGTTTTTATATTTTTTATATGGGAATTAATGTTGGTGCAGCTGTTTCAGCTATTGTAGTTGGTTACGTTGGAGAAGTTTATAATTGGCATTATGGTTTCGGTCTAGCTGGAATAGGAATGGCTATTGGTCAATTTGTGTATTGGAGAGGTCAAAAATACTTATCTCATGTTGGAAACAAAATTGAATTAGAGAATACAAATAAAGAATCTACTAATTTATTTTTACAGATTTTTAAAACTACAAATTCATTAATTGGATTTAGTTTAACGGCTTTATTAGGTCTTTATTTAGGATATAGTGGAGATTGGAGTTATGGATTATTATTGATTGGAATTGCTTTTGCAGTAGGGTTCGCAATTGTAGTATATAATGATGGAAATAAAATTGAAAAAGACAGAATTTTAGTTACATACCTTGCTTTTCTTATCGTAATAGTATTTTGGGGAGCTTTTGAACAGGCTGGAGGTTTAATGAATCTTTATGCTTCTCAAAAAACTGATTTAGCTTTAGGAAATTTTATGGTTCCAGCTAGTTGGTTTCAATCTGCAAACGCTACTTATATATTAATATTTGCCACATTAGTAGGTTCTTTTTGGATTTGGTGGAAAAAAAGAGGGTATGAACACTCTTCAATTTTTAAAATGGCAGTAGGTGTTATTATAATGGGATTAGGTTTTTCATTTATGTCCTTAGCATCAAATGAGGTAACATACAATGCCGCGGGTGAGATAACTCAAAAATCTGCGATGTATTGGTTGATGTTAGCTTATTTATTTCATACTATAGGTGAATTATGTGCATCTCCTGTTGCACTCTCATTTATTACAAAATTAGCTCCTGCAAGGTGGGGAGCTTTTATGATGGGTGCATATTTTGCAGCTACAGGTTTAGGAAATAAAGTAGCTGGATTAATAGGTGAAAATGCATCCGAAGCCGGTGATTTTTGGACCTTTACAGGAATTACAATTTTTTGCACAATTTTTGGTGTATTAGTAATATTGATTATTAAGCCACTTAAAAGATTAGTTCATAATGCAGAATGATAGTTATTTAAGATTTAAAAAATATTTTTTATTAGTATTTTTCGTTTTATTTTTTTTCAAAGTTCAATCTCAAGAAATAAATTGGATCAGTTTAGAAGAGGTTGTTGAGTTTCAGAAAACTAAACCTAAAAATGTTATTATCGATGTTTATACTAATTGGTGTGGTCCGTGCAAGCTTATGGACAAAAACACATTTTCAAACCCAGAAATAGTCGATTTTATAAACAAAAATTATTATGCTGTTAAGTTTAATGCAGAAGGAAATCAAACTGTTAGTTTCATGGATAGAATTTTTAAAAATCCAAATTATGATAGTTCTAGGGCACAGAAGAGAAACTCCTCTCACGAATTCACTAGATTTCTAGGTATAAATGCTTATCCTTCAACGTTATTTTTTGATTCTCAGCTTAATTATATCAGTCCTGTTAAGGGTTATTTAAATCCAAAACAAATCGAAATATATTTGCATTTGTTTAGAGATGATAAATACAAAAATATTAAATCTCAAGAAGATTTTGATGGATTTGTAAAAAATTTCAAAAGCAAAGTAAACGTATAATTTACTTTTTATTGGCTTTTTCAATGTAAATGTCCAATGCTTTAGACATTGATGGAACCTTAGGTGTTGGAGCTAAAATATCTATCCTTAATCCAGCTTTTTCAGCCGCCTTTACGGTTGTTTTTCCAAAAACTGCTATTCTTGTGTCGTTCTGTTTGAAGTCAGGAAAATTAGAGATTAATGATTCTATACCTGAAGGACTAAAGAAAACTAAAATATCATAGTAAACATTTTTCAAACTAGATAGATCGCTAATAGCAGTTTTAAAAAAGGTTCCTTGAGTCCATCTAACACCGAGCTCATCAAGTTTTTTTGGAATTGCTGGGGATAGTACATTGGCACATGGAATTAAATAACTTTCTTCATTGTATTTTTCAATTTGAACGGAAAGATCTTCGAAAGTTCTTCCGCCAACATATATTTTTCTTTTTCTATATACCACATATTTTTGAAGATAGAATGCTACAGCCTCAGAAAGACAAAAATATTTCAAAGCATTTGGAATTGGAAATCTCATTTCTTCAGCAACTCTAAAAAAATGATCTATTGCATTTCTGCTTGTTAATATGATAGCTGAAAATTTTGATAAATCAATTTTTTGATGTCTAACTTCTCTAGCAGTCATCCCCTCCACATGAATAAAAGGAACAAAATCTATTTTAACTTTTCTTTTTTTCTTTAATGTTATATAAGGCGAGTTTTCAATAGTTGGGGCAGGTTGTGAAACTAAAATTGATTTAACTTTCATAAATACTATTTTTATTTAATTAAGTAAAGAACACCTAAGACAGGTATAATTTCGAAGGTGCAAATGTACAAAATAAAATATACTAGAGCTTTGAACCCGCGGATTAAATATTTATTTAAAATAAATTTTAAATAAAACACATTGTACAATATGATTAAAGCGAGCGATATATTATCAATTTTGTCAAATGATATTCCGCCAAATATTATTATTATTAGGTAGCAGTATAAATGAACTGCAAATAAATTTTTTATCCCAATCCTAAATCTGTTAATCTCCTTTAATTTTTTTTTGAATCTAAATAAAAATGACAATATTTTTTCTGTTAAAAATTTTAATAATATTAAAATACTTAATCCTATAATCAGTTTAATAAAAAATTCTTTTTGTGTTGCTTGGTATTTGTTTTGAAATAATATTAATATAAAAAGTGAAGTAGTTAATAGTCTTAGGAAAAACATTATTACATTATTGGGAGTTAATAATGATATGGTTTCACCAGATTTGTAATGAAAGTAACGATGAATGTTCCAAAATGAAAATAAATATTGGAACCTATCTCCTATATATAATCTTGATAATAAAATCAGAACAGTACCTAAAACTATAATTATTTTAATCCAATTTTGTATTGGAAAATCTATAATTTCTAGTTCACTCATTGTTCAAAATTAATAATATTTTAATCCTCAATAAAATTACATCTTAAATCTGTATTTTTGTAATAATAAAATGTCAAAAGCTATTGTAATTGTACCGACTTATAATGAAGCTGATAATATTATTAATATAATTGAACGTGTTTTATTACTTTCTGTAGACTTCAACATATTAGTAGTTGATGATAACTCACCTGATAATACTGGACAACTTGTAAGTAAATTGGCTATAAATAATTCTGAACGTGTTTTTCTACTTTCAAGAAATAATAAAGAAGGGTTAGGAAAAGCTTACACAGAAGGGTTTATTTGGGCGTTGGACAATCAATACGAATATATTTTTGAAATGGATGCTGACTTTTCACACGACCCTAATGATTTAGTAAGGATTTACAATGAATTATGTATTTCTAATTTTGATTTAGTTATTGGTTCAAGATATATAGACGGAATTAATGTGGTTAATTGGCCGCTTAGTAGAATTATTTTGTCCTATTTTGCTTCATTTTATTCCAGAATTATAACAGGAATGCCTGTTAAAGATGCAACATCTGGATTTGTTGGCTACAGAGCAAAAGTTTTAAAAGAAATAAATTTGGATTCTATTATGTTTAATGGATATGCTTTTCAAATTGAATTAAAGTTCAAAGCGTACAAGAAAAAATTTAAAATTCAGGAAATTCCAATTATATTTAAAGACAGAGTTCATGGGGAGTCTAAGATGAATGGAAATATTATTTTTGAAGCAATTTTTGGTTTAATTTTAATGAGATTTAAAAGTTTTTTTAATAAGTAATGAACAAAATTTTAATAAAAAATGCAACAATTGTAAATGAAGATAAAATTTTTGAATCAGATTTGTTAATTGTAAATGATATAATTAGTCAGATTGATAAAAATATCTCAAAGTCAAATGATTATAAGGTTATCGATGCTTCTGGAAAAATTTTAATACCAGGACTAATTGATGATCAAGTTCATTTTAGAGAGCCAGGGCTAACCCATAAAGCAACAATAAATTCAGAATCAAAAGCAGCTGTTGCAGGTGGAATTACTTCCTTTATTGAAATGCCTAACACTATTCCTCAGACAACTACTATTAATGAATTAAATAAAAAATTTGAAATAGCTCATAAAAGCTCATATGCAAATTATTCGTTTATGTTTGGAGCAACTAATTCAAACCTTGATGAAATAAAAAAAATTAATAAAAATGAAGTAGCTGCTTTAAAAATATTTTTAGGTTCTTCAACAGGAGATATGTTAGTAGATAACCAACAAATCTTAAGAGATATTTTTTTAAGTACGGATTTAATTATAGTTGTTCACAGTGAGGATGAGCAAATAATTAATGAAAATTTAAAAAAATATAAAATAAAATATAACTCGAATATCCCATTTGATTGTCATTCAAAAATAAGATCTGAAGAAGCTTGTCTAAAGTCAACAAAAAAAATTATTAAACTTGCGAAAGAAACTAATGCACGTTTACATGTTTTTCATTTGTCAACTAAACTAGAATCCTTGTTATTTCAAAATGATATTCCTTTAAAAGAAAAAAAAATAACCTCAGAAGTTTGTGTTCATCATCTATGGTTTAGTGACAAAGATTATAAAGACAAACAATCTTTTATTAAGTGGAATCCAGCAATTAAAACTGAAGAAGATAGAGATGGGTTGTGGGATTCATTACTTGATGATAGAATTGATGTGATAGCTACAGATCACGCTCCGCATACATTGGAAGAAAAATCTAAACCTTATTTGGATTGTCCATCTGGAGGACCTCTGGTGCAACATGCTTTAGTATCGATGATTCAACATCATTTGAATAATAAAATATCTTTAGAAAAAATAGTTACTAAAATGTGTCATAACCCTGCAATTTTATTTCAGATTAGTAAAAGAGGTTANGTTAGAGAAGGTTACTATGCAGATTTAGTTTTAATCGACATTAATAAATCATGGACTGTTAATAAAGATAATATTCTTTATAAATGTAATTGGTCTCCATTTGAGGGGGTACAATTTGATTCCAAAATAACNCATACAATTGTTAATGGAAAAATAGTTTATGAAAATGGATTGTTTAATTCTACTTTATGTGGNAAGAAATTAACATTTANTAGATGAAAAAAATATTTATTTTACTAATATTAATCACATCTTGTTCTGATNAAAATATTCCTGCTGATTTAATGTCAGAGCAACAAATGGTAGATTTTCTTTTAGATATTAATATTATTAATTCTAGTAGAGCCTACATAAATAATTCAGATTTAAATTATTATAATATAAAAGATACATTTTTATACAAAAAACATAACATAGATAGCTTACAGTTCGTTAATAGTAATAGATATTATTCTTCAAAACCAAAGCAATATTTAAAAATTTATAGTGAGCTTCAAAAAAAAATGAGATTTATTAAAGATTCTATAGAAATAGAACTAAATAAAGAAACTAAAGAAATTATGGATTCTTTAAAATTAGTTAAATAGCCTTAAAGTTTTTACAAGTTTCNTTAATTGAANTTTCAACACCAATAAATTTATAATCAAGTGTAGTTGATATTTTATTATTTGAATATTCGTTCTTAGTATGACTAGATTTAATAATGGCACTACTTAGTCTTCTTCTTTTATTTAAAAAAAAGCTTCTAGCACCATCTAAGATAAGTCCAATTGTCATTAAACTTTTACTTGCTTTGTTTTTTGGGGACTTTAAATTTAAATTATTACAAACCGAAAAAATAAAATCTTTTTGAGTCCAGTTTTCAGCAACAAGAAGAAATCTTGCGGAAAAAATATTTTTGTCCATTAATTCTCTCATTATTTTTACTACATCTTTAACACATATAAATCCTGTTTTGCCAGGTGGATAGTAGTTCATTCCTCTACTTATTTGAGTAATAAAAGCCCCACTCCCTCTTTTCCAAAACCCACTTCCAATAATAACACCTGGATTAACTATAACAGCGTTTAAGCCCTCAGATATTCCTCTCCAGACTTCTAATTCTGCATCATATTTTGTTTTAGAGTAAGGGTTTTTATTTTCTTTCCACTTACATTCTTCATCAATCGCCATATTTTTTCTTTCTCCAACTGCTGCAATTGTACTTACATAACAAAATTTACTAATATTTTTGTCAATAGAACAATTAACCATATTTGCAGTTCCTTCAACATTAATTTTCTTCATAGCGTTTAAATCTTGATTGCTAAAAGAAATAAAAGCTGCACAATGATATATCTCATTAACATTTTTAAAAGCAATATCAAGACTTGTTATGTCATTGATATCTCCTTCAATCCATTCAATTTTATCAAATAATTTTTTATAATCTTTAGAGTAATAAGAAAAAACCTTTCTTACACTGTCAGTTTTACTATTTTCTCTGTGTAAGGCTCTTACTTTTTTATTTTCTTTTACAAGAGAATAAAGTAAATGACAACCTACAAGTCCAGTTCCTCCAGTTACTAATATCATAATGTAAAAATACTATTTTTTGGTTTACTTTTTTCTTAGAGACAAGAGATATATATTTGTTAAAATTTAAATTGTGTCAAAAAACTTTATTAAAGAATTAGAATGGAGAGGAATGCTTCAAGATTCCATTCCTGGTTGTGAAGATCAGTTACTAGAAAAATCATGTTCTGGATATATTGGTTTTGATCCTACAGCTGATTCTCTTCATATTGGTAGTTTGGTTCAAATTTTAATTTTAATGCATTTTCAAAAATGTGGTCACAAACCCATTGTTTTGGTTGGTGGAGCAACTGGAATGATAGGAGATCCATCTGGAAAATCTAACGAGAGAAACTTATTAAGTCAAGATGATTTAGATAAAAACATAAAGGGTATACATAAACAATTGTCTAAATTTTTAAATTTTGATTCGGATAATAAAAACTCTGCTGTTTTATGCAACAATAACGATTGGTTTCAAGATATTAATCTAATTGATTTTATTAGAGACACTGGAAAGTATATTACTGTAAATTACATGATTGCAAAAGAATCAGTAAAAAAAAGGTTAAGTAAGGATTCTACAATAGGTATGTCTTTTACAGAATTTTCATATCAGTTAATTCAGGCTTATGATTTTTATCATTTATTTTCAAAAAAGAATTGTTTAATTCAAATGGGTGGAAGTGACCAATGGGGGAATATAACTAGTGGAGTTGAACTAATAAGAAAAAAGTCTGGAGAAAAGGCTTATGCCCTTACTTGCCCTTTAATCACAAAAGCAGATGGAACTAAGTTTGGAAAAACAGAAGATGGTAATGTATGGTTAGATAGGGATAAAACATCCCCTTATAAATTTTATCAATATTGGCTTAATATTTCTGATGCTGATGCGAAAAAATATATTAAAATTTTCACTTTCTACAGTATTGATGACATTAATGAATTTATAAAAAAACATGATGAGGCCCCTCACCAAAGATTTCTTCAAAATACAATTGCAGAATTTTTAACAAAATTAGTTCATTCTGATGTTGATTTAAAGAATTCGATAACTGCTTCAAATATTTTATTTGGTAAATCTACGTCTGAAGATTTAAATAATCTCGATGAAAAAACATTTTTAGATATTTTTGAAGGCGTGCCAAGTATAAATATTTCGTTCAAAGAAATTGAGAAATCTTCCTCTGTTCAAGATTTTCTTCATAAGGCTGAGTTTTTGTCCTCAAAATCTGAAATAATCAGAGCTTTGAAACAAAATTCAATTTCAATTAATAAAGAAAAAGTAGATTCATCATACGTTATTAGCAAAGAGAATTTAATTTGCGAAAAATATATTTTAGCTCAAAGAGGAAAGAAAAATTATTATTTAATTTCTTTTAATTAAACATCAAATTACATCCTCTAATTTCAGAATTACTCAATCTTCCTAAAACTTTAAATGATGAATCTCTGTAAACTTCACCTATATCATCACTAGCTATAAAAGAGCAAGAATTTACATTAGCTAAATCTATAAAATTCAGAGCACCTTTTCCATGAGATTTAACATACAATGGATCGTTAATTTCTCTAACTAATATTTTCAGCCAAGGGGGACTTTTAAAAATCCCATTTGTATTTGAATAAGCTTGAGAAAGAAGTTCAGTCATTCCATATTCAGATTTAATATTATTAGAGTTAAATCCTCTTTTAAGTTTATCATGAAGTTCTTCTCTTGTAATTTCTTTTCTTCTTCCTTTCATTCCTCCAGTTTCAATTATAACTAGGTTTTTAGTCTTCAACGAAAAATTATCTATAAAATCAAGCAAAGCATAACTAACTCCAATAAGAATTATTTTTTTTTCTGATTTCTCAAGCTTTAGTATTAAATCATATAATTTTTTATAATCATTTAAATAAAACCCGCTTTCTTTTCTATTTGATTTTTGGATTAAATAATCTACCATATAAATCAAAGAAGAATTACCTTGTTCAATATAAGATGGGAGAAGGCCTAAAAATACAGTATTATTTATTGAACCAAAATTTTCTTCAAAACATTGTGTAAAACTTTCAATATAAATATTAATATCTTTTATATGATGTACACTTCTTTTACCTCCAGTGCCACTACTTTTAAACGAATGAGTGTGTTTATTATATGATGAAACTGTATAGTTTTTAAAAAATTGAATTGGTAAAAATGGTATATCTTTTATTTTTTTAATCGATTTCGCTTTAACATTAATTAATTTACAATATTGAGAGTAGACACTATTATTGTTATATTGAAAATTGAAAATCTCAATTGCTTTTTGATTAAAATTATATGTTGAATTTAATTTGAACAATTTATTTTTTTCAAATTTAATTAAATCAAGAAACAATTACATTAATATTAAGTTATTGTTAATAAAAGGAAATATTATATTCTAAATATTTAAATTTGATTTGAAATAATTATGTCAAAAATTCCAAAAATTTTAGTGGTTGATGATGATCCAGATATTGTTGAGATTTTAAGTTACAATCTGTCTTTGGCAGGATATCAAGTTAAAAGCGCGTCAAATGGAAAAGAGTGTGTAAAAAAAGCCAAATTATTTCTACCTGAAATTATATTGCTCGATGTTATGATGCCTGAAATGGGTGGTGTTGAAGCCTGTTCATTATTAAAGGAAATTCCTTCCTTAGTTAATACAAGAGTTATTTTTTTAAGTGCTAGAAACGAAGATTATACCCAACTATCTGCTTTTGATGCAGGTGCCGATGATTATATTTCAAAACCTGTGAAGCCAAAAATTTTACTTAAAAAAATAGCTTCTATAATTAAAAGAATTAATGTAAATAATAATGATCAACAAATCATAATTTTGAANGATTTTGTAATTGATCGAAATAAGTTTTTAATTATAAAAGATAATATTGAAATCAATCTTCCAAAAAAAGAATTTGAATTACTTTTTCTTTTAGNATCAAAACCAGGTANTGTNTTTACCAGAGATGATATAATGAATAAGGTTTGGGGATCAGAAATTATTGTTGGANACAGAACAATTGATGTACATATTAGAAAATTAAGAGAAAAAATAGGAGATTTGTATTTTAAGACCGTAAAAGGTGTAGGATATAAGTTTGTTCAATAGATTATGTCATCATTTAATAAAATAAAATTTAGATCTTTTTTATTCTCGATTACACTGAGTCTAATAGTGANTGTAACTGTTAACTTATTTTTTAGTTTTAATAATGAAAACAGTATAAATTTCTTTAATAATTTTTTTCTTTTTTCCTTATTATTNTTNGTTTCAGGTATATCTACAACTCTTTACATTAAATTTTTTGTATCAAAAAAAGTAAAAGATATNNTAGGACAATTAATCCCTGAAAAAGAAATTAGTGAACAAAAGTTAATTTCGACTAACATGGAAGACTTAGTAGAGCAATTAAAAAATTATTCTAAAGAAAGTCAAACAGAGATTAAATCAATGCAGGAAAAAGAAAACTTTAGAAGAAATTTTATTGGAAATCTTGCACACGAGTTAAAAACCCCTTTATTTACCTCTCAAAGTTATTTATTGACTTTAATCGATGGTGCTTTAAAGGACGAAAACGTTAATTTGAAATATTTAAAAATAGCTGAAAAAGCTATAGAAAGGTTAATATTTATTGTTAAAGACTTAGATTTAATTACTAAGTTGGAATCTAATGATTTGAAAATTAACCCTACAAATTTTAATATCAATTCTATTATTAATAATGTTTTTGAAATGTTAGAAATTCAAGCTTCCAAGAAAAATATAAGTTTGATTTTAGACAAAAAAAGTAAAAAAATTAATGTTTTTGCAGATCAAGAAAAAATACATCAAGTGCTAACTAACTTAATTGAAAACTCTATAAAATATGGCAGAGAAGATGGAACTTCCGAAGTATCTATTGAAAATATTATTGAAAATAAATTAATTGTCAGAATTACTGATAATGGTAATGGAATAAAAAAAGAACATTTTGAAAGGTTATTTGAGAGATTTTATAGAATAGATAACTCGGGAAATAGAACNACAGGTGGTTCTGGATTAGGGCTTGCAATTGTCAAACATATTATTGACGCACATAATGAAAAAATCTACGTNGAGAGTGATTTTGGAATAGGATCTGAATTTTCTTTTTCACTAGAAAAATCTAATTAATAATAATTAAATTAACCTTTCAAAAATAACAGATTTTGGGAAGTAAAAACAAACTAAAAAGATTTATTGAAAACGATAGTTTTCAGAATGTTATTCAACCTTCAAGAGATGAATTAATTACCAAAAAATTTAAATTTCTTGGTAATTGGAATAAATTAGTTTTTAAAAACACAAATCCAATTATTGTTGAACTTGGGTGTGGAAAAGGAGAATACACTATTAATTTAGCCAAACTGAACCCANATAAAAATTTTATTGGAATTGATATTAAAGGAGCTAGATTTTGGAGAGGTGCTAAAACTGCAGTTGAATCAAAATTNAGTAATGTATTTTTTATTAGGACTCAAATAGAACTTTTAAATTATATTTTTAACACAAATGAAATCGATCAAATNTGGTTAACATTNCCAGACCCTCAAATTAAATTTCAAAGACGAAAGCATAGATTAACTAACCCNAATTTTCTTTCTTTATACAAGAATATTCTTAAGNCTGGCGGAATAATGCATTTAAAGACAGATAGTGAATTCCTTCATGGTTACACACTTGGACTTTTAGAAGGCATGTCAATCAAGCCATTATTTTCAAACCATGATGTATATAAAAATAAAAATGCACCTGATGAAGTAGTTAATATTCAGACTCATTATGAAAGTATTTATTTAAAAGTTATAAAAAAATCACTTATTTAAGTTTTAGCTTCAATGATTAAAAAAAATAAATCAGATTTTTTTGAAAAAGTTTATACTGTAGTTAAAAAAATTCCATTTGGAAAGGTTAGTACATACGGAGCGATTGCTAAATATTTAGGATCTGCCAAAAGTGCTAGAGTTGTCGGTTGGGCTATGAACGCTTCGCATATAAATAAAGATATTCCTGCACACAGAGTTGTTAATAGAATAGGATTGTTAACTGGAAAAAAACACTTTTTTGGAATAAATCTTATGAAACAACTTTTAGAAAGCGAAGGTTTAATAATTAAAAATGATCAAATTCATGATTTTAAATTATTTTTTTGGGATCCAAATAAAGAATTAGAATAGTATATTTGCAATTTAGAATCATTTTAAAT
>JGI26079J46598_1000840_pt1 | contig 12737 bp, 8 predicted proteins | sample SaaInl59LU_5_DNA_FD_46598 | JGI IMG/M metagenome (IMG submission 46598) | reverse complement strand
GGCGGTTATAACGTTCCACACTTTATTGCTCAATCTATAAAAGGCGGAGTTGATTATTCTACAGATAGCTTTGAACCGATTGCAAATTGGGGTTCTGATCCCGCGGTTTTCGTAGTTGGAAAAGACAGCAATTTCAATTCTATGTCTGATGTTGTTGATTTTGCAAAAGCCAATCCAGGAAAGCTGACATTTTCAGGTGCTGGTTTATTTGTAGGACATCATATTGCAGCTTTACAAATAGAAAAAGCAGCTGGTGTAAAGATGTTGTACATACCAAATAAATCTGGTGGTGCAGGAGCAATGAAAGCCGTAATTAGTGGAGAAGTGCTCGCTGGTGTTAATAATTTATCAGATGCGTTCCGTGCACAAAAAGCTGGTACAATAAAAATACTTGGGGTTGCTGATCTTGAGCGAAATGCATTTTTACCAGATGTACCTACTATGATGGAACAAGGTTTAGACGTTGATAATACATCAGTAAACTTCAGGGGTGTAATGGTACCAAAAGGAACTCCACAAGCAGTTATTGACAAATTAGCATCTGTTGTTCCTGAAATGTTTAAACATAAACGTGTTGCGCAAAAAATGAAGGCAGGTGGTTCACCAATGAAAATTATGAACAGAGCTGAAGTTTTAGATATGTGGGCGAAACGTCAAACAACATTAGAAGAACTTTTAAAAGGTCTTTAATTTTATAAAACTGATATAGAGGCGGAAAATTATTCTGCCTCTATTTTAAGAAAATAGGTAACAAATGCCAGATCAATCAGAAATTCAAGAAGTAAATCAAATCATAAAAAGAGCAAGAATAGCTCAAACTGACTTTGAAAAGAATGGTTCGCAAGAAAAATATGATACTGCTGCTCAAGCAGTTGGTTGGGCAATTATGGANCCAAGTAGAAATAAAGAACTAGCTACATTAGCTGTTTTAAGTACTGGTTTGGGTAATATAGAAGATAAAATTACAAAAAATCATCGTAAAACATTAGGCTTATTAAGAGATATCTCTAAAGTAAAATCTTATGGCGTTATTGATGAAAATATTGATAAGGGAATTATTAAAATTGCCAGAGCAATTGGTGTAATTGGGGCCGTGGTTCCATCAACAAACCCAATAGCAACTCCCGCAAATAATATTATAAACTCTTTAAANTGTGGTAATGCAATTATAATCTCACCATCTCCAAAAGGTATAGCTGGGTGCGAGCGTCTCATACATTTTATTCATGCAGAATTTGAAAAGTGTGGGATAAATAAAGATCTCGTTCAAATGATACCTGCACCTGGAACAAAAATAAAAACCCAACAAATGTTAGAGGAGACTGATCTAGTTATAGTTACAGGATCTCAAAANAATGTTCGCAGAGCTTATACGTCTGGAACTCCTGCAATTGGTGTTGGTGCTGGAAATGTAACTGTTATTATTGATGAAACATCGAATTTAAAAGATGCAGCCGTAAAAATAGCCGCCTCAAAAACATTCGANAACGCTACATCATGCTCATCTGAAAACTCACTTATTATCATCGATGAAATTTATGATGCGTTTATTAAAGAGTTGTCTTTAGTAGGATGTGTAACTCTAGAAAAATCCTTACAAAAAAAAATAACAGAACGATTGTGGAAAAAAGGTCAATTAAATAGAGATGCTGTAGCTCAAGATGCAAAAAAATTAATTGTTGCTTTAGGTTTAGAAAGCAATGTCCCTGAAGATACAAAAATTATTGGAATTGAAACAGATGGAATTGGTGAAGGCTACCCACTCTCTGGTGAGAAGCTATCCCGTGTAATTTCTATTTACAGAGCAAAAGATTTTTCAGACTCCATTATTAAAGCTGAAAAAATGTTAAAACATTATGGAGCAGGGCACTCAATTGGCATTCATACAAAAGTGCAACTTAGAGCAAATGAATTAGCAATGAGATTNCCAACTTGTAGAGTAATCGTTAATCAAGCACATTGCTTTGCTACTGGCGGTTCTTTTAATAATGGTATGCCTTTTTCATTATCAATGGGATGTGGCAGTTGGGGTGGGAACTCTATTGACGACAATTTGCACTGGAAACACTTTTTAAATGTAACAAAAATAGTAAATGAAATACCACATAATGAACCCTTACTCTCTGATATCTTTGATAAATACTGGAGTAATGCTGGAAAATGATTTACTCACCTAAATCTAAACCAGATGGTACTATACGTGACTGGTTGAACTACCATGCTGAAAAATCACCTGATAGGATATGCTATCAATTCTCAGATAATAGCTCTGATCTTACATGGTCAGGTTTATTAAAAAAAGTTATTTCTATTTCAAAATTTCTTATTCAGTTAGATATAAAGAAAGGCGAAAGTGTTGCGATCTGCATGTCAAATGGAAGCAATGCGCTACAAATCTTTTATGCAATTATTTATGGTGGATTTAGGGTGACCCCACTTAATCTTGCGGCTGGTCCAGCGGCACTTGGACATGCAATTTCACATAGTAAATGTAATTATATATTATATGATGATGAACAATCTGAAATACTATCAAATGCTCTTGAAGAAACGAATGCAAACCCAACAACTATAAATGTCAAAAATAACACATTTGAAAATATTAAAAATAATATTCAATTTCACGACTTAACGCCAGATGATCATGCATTATTAATGTATACTTCAGGAACTACTGGCGTACCAAAAGGTGTTATTCATACACATTCCAGTCTATTAGCAGGTGGCTGGACAACTTCGGTTGCTCATGAATTGGATCCAAATGATAGGGCGCTGTGCGTTCTTCCACTTTATCATATAAATGGGCTTTGTGTGACTGTGATGGCTCCTTTGATATCTGGTGGATCAAGTGTTATTTGTCCAAAGTTTTCAAGTTCAAAGTTTTGGCAAGACTGTGAAAAATATACAATTACATGGTTTTCAGTGGTTCCAACAATCATATCACACCTTTTACATGGGAAAAATGATCCTAGCAAAATTGTTTGTAAGAACCTACGTTTTGGTAGATCAGCATCTGCTCCTTTGGCTATTGATACACAGTCAAATTTTGAAAATAGATTTGGAGTACCTATAATAGAAACTATGGGATTAACTGAAACAGCTGCTCAAATTTTATCAAATCCTTTACCACCAAAACAACGTAAAATTGGATCACCTGGTATAGCATTTGGAAATGATGTTAAAATTTTAAAAGATGATGGCNCGGATCAATTGGTAAATATCATTGGAGAAATAGCTGTAAAGGGACCCAACATAATGCTTGAGTATCTTGATAATATTGAAGCTACGCAATCAACATTTATAAATGGTGGATGGCTACTTACGGGTGATCTAGGATATATGGATGATGATGGATATGTTTTTGTCTCTGGCAGATTAAAGGAATTAATTATCAAGGGAGGGGAGAATATATCTCCTAGAGAAATAGATGATGCATTATATGCACACAAAGATGTAATTGAAGCAGCTGCGTTTGCTATTCCTTGCGATATTTATGGCCAAAGAATTGAAGCAGCAATAAGGCTGTCCATTAATAGTATCGCCTCTGAGGATGAATTCATTGAGCTTTGTCGTTCAAAACTGGGTAAATTTAAAGCTCCAGACCGTATATATTTTCTTGATGAGTTGCCAAAAGGGCCTTCTGGAAAAATACAACGTATTAAATTACTCGAAATTACAAATTAGTCATTCTGCATATACTATTATTTAATGAAATAATTCTCGATTCTATTAATTGTTTATTTGTATTATTATTTTTTATTTTAAATACAAAATTATCTGAAAATCCATTAAATTTAAAATATAATGTTAAAATTTACTTTATTTTCTCGAAACTAAATATAATTTTTAGTCGTTTTTAAAATTTCTACTAGACACTCAGCGTAATCTGTTCAACATTAGTATACTTAGAATTATAGTTGTGTATTTTATTAATACACAAAACATTCAAAAAATCTTTTTGGGAGAAAGAAATGAAAAAATTACTTTTAGCGACTGTAGCTTCTGCAGCTATGGCAACTGCAGTTTCTGCAGACGATGTTAAAATTGGAGTATTCCTTGGCTTTACAGGGCCAATTGAAAGTTTAGTAGCACAAATGGGGCCTGGTGCTGAAGCAGCTATAGCTGAAGTATCTGCATCTGGTTCATTCATGAATGGTTCAACAGTAACTGCAATTCGTGCTGATACTACTTGCGTGGATGCTGGTGCTGCGACTGCAGCAGCAGAACGTTTGATCACTTCAGATAAAGTTTCAGGTATTGTTGGTGGCGATTGTTCTGGTGTAACTACAGCAACTTTGACAAATGTTGCTATGCCAAATGGAATGGTAATGATATCACCTTCAGCGACATCACCAGCTCTTTCAACAATTGAAGACAATGGTTTATTCTTCCGTACGGCGCCTTCTGATGCTCGCCAGGGAGTTGTTATGAGCGATATCATTATGGAACGGGGNTATAACTCTGTTGCACTTACTTATACTAATAATGACTATGGTAAAGGTTTAGCTGACGCATTTGCTGCTGCTTTTGAAGCTGCTGGTGGTGAAGTTACTATAAATGCATCACACGAAGATGGAAAAGCAGATTATTCAGCTGAGGTTGGTGCTTTAGCTGCTGCGGGTGGTGAAATATTAGTTGTTGCTGGTTATTTGGATCAAGGTGGTAANGGAATTATTCAAGCATCACTAGATACAGGTGCTTTCGATACATTCGTTCTTCCAGATGGTATGGTTGGTGACTCACTACCAGAAGCAATTGGTACAGACTTAGATGGATCTTTTGGTCAAGCTCCTGGCACTGACAGTGAAGGCGCAGCTACATTAGTTTCAATTGCAGGAGACTCGTTTGATGCTACTTCTCCGTTCGCAGCTGAAAGTTATGATGCTGCAGCACTTATCCTATTAGCTATGCAGGCAGCAGGTTCGAAAAATCCAGCAGACTACAAAGGTAAAGTATTTGATGTCGCAAACGCACCTGGTGAACAAATACTTCCTGGTGAATTAGCAAAAGGTATGGAAATATTAGCTTCTGGTGGTGAAATTGATTATGTTGGCGCATCTAACGTTGAATTAATCGGTGCTGGTGAAAGTGCTGGTAATTATCGTGAAATAACAATCAAAGACGCTAAAATTTCTGTTGATCGTTATAGATAATTAAATTAATAAAACTTAAAATTGGCCCCATTTATGGGGCCTCTTTTATTTCTGGAACAGCAATATGATAACAGTAAANAATCTTACAAAGAAATTCGGTGGTTTTACCGCTGTAAANGATGCTTCTTTAACTATTGAAGAAGGATCTATCACAGGTTTAGTAGGTCCTAATGGTGCGGGCAAAACAACATTATTTAATGTTATCGCAGGAGTTTATAAGCCTTCAAAAGGTACAGTATATCTAGACGGTAAAGATATAACTGGCCTTGAACCCCACCAATTATTTCATAAAGGGTTGTTACGTACTTTCCAAATTGCTCATGAATTTAGCACTATGACTGTTCGTGAAAATCTTATGATGGTTCCAGGTGAACAATCAGGAGAGAAACTTCTAGACGTTTGGCTCAAACCATCAAAAATTCGTGCAGAAGAAGTTTTGTTACGAAAAAAGGCAGATGAGGTTATAGAGTTTTTAGAAATTTCACACGTTGCTGATGAATTAGCTGGTAATTTGTCTGGAGGTCAAAAAAAGTTANTAGAACTTGGCAGAACTATGATGGTTGATGCTAAAATTGTTTTTCTTGATGAAGTTGGAGCTGGTGTGAACCGCACATTATTAAACACAATTGGCGATGCAATAATACGACTTAACAAAGAGCGAGGGTACACTTTTTGTGTTATTGAGCATGACATGGAGTTTATTGGACGACTTTGTGATCCTGTTATCGTAATGGCTGAAGGTGGAGTTCTTGCAAAAGGAACTATAGATGAAATTAAATCTAATGAACAAGTCATCGAAGCTTACCTTGGAACTGGATTAAAAAATAAGGCTGCATCATGAGCTATTTAGTTGGAGACAATATGACCGGTGGATACGGCGCTGCAGATATTTTACATGGATGTAATATAATTGCCGAAAAAGGTGAAATAGCAGTCATAGTTGGACCCAATGGGGCAGGTAAATCAACGGCTATGAAAGCAATCTTTGGTATGCTTAATATACACACAGGCTCTATTCTTTTAGATGGTGAAAATATTACAAGTTTATCTCCACAAGCTCGTGTGGCAAAAGGTATGGCATTTGTTCCTCAAACATCAAACGTTTTTCCAACTATGAGTGTTGAAGAAAATTTAGAAATGGGAGCCTTTTTAAGACGTGANGATATAAGTAAAACTATGGATGAAGTTTTTGATTTATTTCCAATTCTTAAGGATAAAAGAAGTCAAAATGCTGGTGAATTGTCTGGGGGTCAAAGACAACAAGTGGCAGTTGGGCGCGCGTTAATGACACAACCAAAAGTATTGATGCTCGATGAACCTACCGCAGGAGTTTCACCGATAGTCATGGATGAATTATTTGATAATATTATAGAGGTTGCCAGGACAGGTATCACAATTTTAATGGTAGAACAAAATGCACGACAAGCCTTAAATATTGCGGATAAAGGTTACGTAATGGTACAAGGCAGAAATAAATTCACTGATACTGGCCAGGTTTTACTTAACAATCCTGAAGTTAGAAAAAGCTTTCTTGGAGGATAATGTGTTTATAGCTTATTTTATAAAAAATGATCAATTTAAAGGTATGTATTTAACTTTAAATATAATCAAAGGCGGAGAATTTTAATGGAAGATCTACTCAACGCGTTCTTTCTAATGTCTAATTTTGTATTTGTGCCAGCAATTGCCTACGGATCTCAATTAGCCTTAGGCGCAGTAGGCGTTACTTTGGTTTATGGCATATTACGTTTTTCTAACTTTGCACATGGTGATATAATGGCATTTGGTACAATGGTCGTTATATTATTTACTTGGCTGTTCCAATCATATGGAATTAATCTAGGTCCTCTACCAACAGCAATTCTTGCACTACCCTTTGGTATAATAGCTACTGCTATATTTCTCCTTGGATCAGATAAATTCGTATATAAATTTTACAGAGAAAAAAAGGCTGTTCCAGTAACATATCTTATTGCCTCAGTTGGAATTATGTTTGTTCTGAATGGTATAGTACGTTTTATAATTGGGCCAAATGATCAGAGATTTGCCGATGGTGAAAGATTTATAATAAAAGCNAAAGCTATGAAACAATATTTAGGCACAGCAGAAGGTGTTTCTATAAAAGTTTCTCAAGGATTGACCGTTATTACTGCTGTAATTGTTGTCATGGCATTGTTTTGGTTCTTAAATAAAACTCGTACAGGTAAATCAATGAGAGCTTTTTCAGATAATGAAGATTTNGCATTATTATCTGGTATAAGCCCAGATAAAGTAGTCTCAGTTACTTGGATATTGGTTGCTATATTAGCTACAATTGCAGGAACCTTATATGGTTTAGACAAATCCTTTAAGCCTTTCACTTATTTTATGCTATTGCTTCCAATATTTGCATCTGCAATTGTTGGTGGGTTAGGTAATCCTTTAGGGGCTATAGCAGGTGGATTTGTTATAGCGTTTTCAGAGATTATGATTACTTATCCATACAAAAAGTTTGTTGCTTATATTGTGCCAGGCGATTGGAAGCCAGATGGTCTAGTGCAGTTATTAGCAACGGATTATAAATTTGCTGTAAGTTTTATAATACTAGTTTTGGTATTACTTTTTAAACCAACCGGAATTTTTGCAGGAAAGTCAGTTTAATGACGCTTAATCGAAACATTCTATATTTCACAATCATGNCATTGCTATTATTAGGAGTGGGACTTTTCCAAAGCTGGAATGTTTCATTATCAATACTAAACCTGTGCCTAATAAGTGCAATAATGGCTCTAGGAGTAAACATTCAATGGGGATATGCTGGCTTATTCAATGTTGGAATTATGGGTTTCGCAGCATTAGGTGGCCTTGCTGCAGTATTGGTCGCAATGCCGCCTATTGAGGGGGCCTGGGACAAGGGTGGATGGGGAGCGCTTGGTGGGTTATTACTAGCTGTTATCTCAATAGCTTTAGCTGTCTTTACATATAAAAAAATGAAAATAGGTAAATATAGAACAATTTCTATAGTAGCTATTTGTATTATTGGTTTCTTTTTATCCAGGTATATCTTTGGACCTGCAACTCATGCAATTGAAAGTATAAATCCTGCAAAATCTGGTTATTTAGGCGGATTAGGGTTACCTATTGTTATATCTTGGCCAATTGGTGGCCTATTTGCAGGTATTGCAGCATGGGTGATCGGTAAAATTACTTTAGGCTTGAGATCTGATTATCTTGCTATTGCAACTCTTGGTATATCTGAAATTATTATAGCTGTCCTAAAACATGAAGATTGGATGACTAGAGGTGTAAAAAATGTAATTGGGATGCCAAGGCCTGTGCCATATGAAGTCAACCTTCAGACAACTGAATGGTTTCTTGATATGAGCAATTGGTTTGGTACTGATCCAGTTGGTTTTTCAAGTATTTTCGTTAAAATCTGCTACGCTGGATTATTTATAGTAATGCTTTTGATTGTATTATGGCTATCAGAAACTGCATTAAAATCCCCATGGGGTAGAATGATGCGTGCAATTCGTGACAACGAAGTATCTGCAAATGCTATGGGTAAGAATGTTACTAAGCGGCATTTACAGGTATTCGTATTAGGGTCTGTTGTAGTTGGAATTGCAGGTGCAATGCTTACTACATTAGATGGGCAACTTACACCTACATCATATCAACCATTAAGATTTACATTTTTAATATGGATCATGGTTATTGTGGGTGGCTCTGGAAATAATTGGGGCGCTATACTTGGTGGGTTCGTTATTTGGTTTTTTTGGATAGAAGCTGAACCACTTGGATTATTGCTTATGAATGTTATAACCTCCGGGATGTCCGAAGATAGTGGACTTAGGTTACACTTAATAAATTCTGCTGCACATATGCGATTAATGACAATGGGTATTATATTATTATTGGTATTAAGGTTCAGTCCGCGAGGGCTTTTACCTGAAAAATCATAAACGTATATTGTATATTTAACTTAAGTATATATTTTAATTCGCGTTGATTAATAAATCAACGTTGCCACCAGCTGCTGTTGTGTCGATACAGACATGTCGTTCAATTTTCATATTTTGTAAATTTTTAGCATTCGTTATTAATGGAATAATATTACCATTTCGATCTGCAAGTGCTTTTTTTGCATCTCGTACATTTTCAGTTGTAGACGAAAGTATGACCGCCGAAAAATTTTTTAATTCTCGCAAACTCCTTAGGCTTAACCCTAAAATTATACAAGCTATGCTACCATTTTTACGGACATTCTCTGCTTGAATTTCAGCTATAGTTTTTGTGGGACCTAAGCATAAAATAACTCCTTTCGGGTAAGTAGTAAGAATGTTAGATTCTCCAGTGGGGCCTGGAAGTGAGGTGCTATTCAGTGCTTTTCTTTCGACCTTAGAGCAATCATCGATTAATATTTGTGCATTTTCCAATGTAATATTTTTATCATTATAATCATAAGTTCTTACATCTTCATCTTTAATAAATTGATAGAGATAAGACGGCCCTCCAGCTTTTGGCCCAGTACCAGATAAACCTTCTCCTCCAAAAGGTTGAGACCCAACAACTGCACCAATTTGATTTCGGTTTACATAAATATTTCCAATATTTAAATTTTCACAAAGATAATGAATTCTTGCGTCTATTCTGGAATGTATTCCAAATGTTAATCCATAACCGGTATTATTAATATCATTTACTATTCTTGAAATATCGCCAGCCTTGAATGTTGCTACATGCAAAACAGGTCCAAATATTTCTTTTTTTAATTCTGTTATTGATTTAACTTTAATTACAGTTGGCTTTACAAATGATCCTTGGGTGGGAGTTTTAACTTGATGTAAAACTTTTTTATTTACGTTAGCTAAATCAATATATTTTTTAATGTCTTTGGCAGCACTACTACTAATGATTGGTCCAATATCTGTATTAGCAGACCACGGATCATTAATTATTAATTCATCCATTGCGCCATAAAGCATTTCTAAAAAATTATTAACTATGTCTTCTTGTATGTATAGCATTCTAAGCGCTGAACAGCGTTGACCAGCGGACTGAAATGAACTGACTATAATGTCTTTAACAGCTTGTTCTGGTAAAGCAGTGCTATCTACTATCATAGCATTAATACCTCCAGTTTCAGCAATTAAGGATACATAAGGATTTCCTTTAGATACAGAATTTTTATTTATTAATTTCGCAATTTTCGTTGATCCCGTAAAACATATCCCATCAATAAGTTTGCTAGTCACTAGTGCATTACCGATGACAGGACCGTCCCCAATTAACAATTGCAATGAACTTTTTGGCACACCTGCCTCATACATTAGTTCAACTGCTCGAATGGCTATTATTGGGGTTAAATCCGCAGGTTTGGCTAATACAGCATTTCCCACTGATAAAGCCGCAATTATTTGCCCTGTAAAAATAGCTAATGGAAAATTCCATGGAGAAATACAAACAATTTTTCCACGTGGTTTTGAGTTAGTTAATTTATTAGCTTCAAATGAGTAATATCGAATAAAATCAACAGCTTCTCTAATTTCTGATATGGAATCACTTATGGTTTTTCCTGCTTCTCGACATAAAATTGCAAAAAATTCACTGAAATTTTCTTCATATAAATCAGCAATCTTATTTAATATGATAGATTTTTCTTCATTTGTTATTGTCCAAAGGTTTGCATTTTCTATAGATTTATTTACATCTAAGACAGTAGAATTTTTAACCTTACCAACTATATCACTACTTTTATATGGATTTACAATTGATGTAATTGAACCTGAAGGTTCAGATACTAGTTGTGACGATAAAATCCATTTTTTATGTTTAAATTTTTCACGTTTTTTATCTATGTGATTTAGTTCAGTAACATTATTTAAATCATATCCAGATGAATTAATTCTTGATGGTTGATATATTTCATTTGGCTTTATTACTTTGTTTAATTCAGAGATAGTTGTTTTCCATTTATGTATAGGGTCCATTACAACTTCAGAAGAATTAATTCTTTTGTCCAATATTTGATTTACAAATGACGAATTTGCACCATTTTCCAATAATCTTCTAACCAAATAAGCCAGTAAATCATCATGGACGCCAACAGGTGCATATATTCTACATTTTACCTTATGATTTTGAATTATTTGACGATATAATGCTTCTCCCATTCCATGAAGCCGTTGAAATTCATAATTTTTATTATTTTTTGCAATTTTAAGTATTGAAAAAATTGTATGAGCATTGTGAGTAGCAAATTGTGGAAANATATAATCTGTCATTTCAAATAGTTTGCTTACACATGCTAGATAAGAAATGTCTGTAGCAGCCTTTGATGTGAAAACTGGGAAATCTGACATGCCTGCAGATTGTGAAAGTTTTATTTCTGTGTCCCAATATGCTCCTTTTACTAATCGGACCATAATCTTTTGTTCATATTTTTTTGATAAAGCATAAAGCCAATCTATTACAACTAAAGTTCTCTTGCTGTATGACTGGACCACCACGCCAAAACCACTCCAACCTGATAATTGTGGATTTGAAAATACTTTCTCGATTATATCTAAAGATAAATCTAATCTTGCGGCTTCTTCTGCATCGATATTTAATCCCATATTTGCTTTTTTTGCCATCAAAGCGAGGTCAAATAAACGGTCTCCTAATATATCTAAAACAGCTTCTTTATGAACTAATTCGTAGCGAGGGAACAGTGCAGATAATTTTATTGAAATGCCAGGATTGGCTCTAATGTCATTATTTGTACAGTAGTTTGACAAATAAGAAATAGTGTCAGCATAGGCTTTTGTATACGTGATTGCGTCTCTATTTGTTAAGGCAGCTTCTCCCAACATATCATATGAAAATGTATATCCAATATTTTGCTGCGACTTTCCTCTTTTAATAGCATTCTCAATTGATTGACCAAGTACAAATTGGTTACCCATTTCTTTCATTGCAGCTCTTACTGCTTTTCTTATAAATGGTTCTCCAAACTTTTTAATTAAGGAATGAATACTATTATATATTTTTGGCTCTTTTGTATTCTTTAAGACTTTACCTGTAAGCATCAATGCCCATGTAGATGCGTTGACAAGTGTACTCTCAGAATTCCCAATATGTTCAACCCAACCTCTATTAGTCAATTTGTCTTTAATTAAGCTATCAATAGTTGCAACATCTGGAACTCTCAAAAGCGCTTCAGCTAAACACATTAATGAAATACCTTCATCGTTTGAAAGCCCATATTCTGCTAAAAAGACTTCCATAACTCCAGGATTTTTATCTAACCTAAGTATTTCTACTAATTCAGTTGCATTCAACGCAATTTCTTTTTTTTCAGTGCTTTGTAAGCTTATCAAATTAATTAATTCTGGAACTAATATTCTTTCATCAATTAGATGGTGCTGACGTATTTTCTGTCTAATTTGATCTAGTGCATTCATAAAACTAACCTCTGTTTGCACTTATTCTAATATATATTATATAGACTTAGATACTATATATCATGAATTTATATTAATATTAATTTTATTTAAGGTGTATTTTTAGTTATAAAAACTAAAATAAGGGAAAATTTAGTTAAATGGATAAAATAGATTT
>JGI26079J46598_1000834_pt1 | contig 12765 bp, 15 predicted proteins | sample SaaInl59LU_5_DNA_FD_46598 | JGI IMG/M metagenome (IMG submission 46598) | reverse complement strand
ATATTTCTTGCGGTTGTGGGTTCGAGTCCCACCTGTTCCGAGTTGTGTGGTTGGGGCTCCACACAAGTGAAGCACCTGGCACTCATTTTTGGACATGTACGTGTGTGTCTAACTTGTTGGACATGTACGTGTGTCCAGTGGGTACCAGATTGTTTTGCTCGGCGGAGAAGCNTAATCGGATCGCCTATTGCAGCGGAAAGGCGCTTTATTTTGCGCAAACTTGTTGCCGATTCCTTTTTTTTTCAAAGCAGCTTTTTCTACGATGCTGGCCAACTCAAAATACAACAAAAGAACAGATTATTAGCAATTGTAACTAGGCCAGATGAAATATCGTGTCGGACGGACGTACAAAAACACAATAACAAGTAATGCTTGATGAATGAAATGTAGGAAACCACATTTACCGGTAATTTAAGTTAGTCGGAAACTACATTTTTCTGTGTTATGACGCTAAAGTGAAACTAACCTCCAAGTGTTGAGCANAGTCGCCTAATTTCCAAAATTATATTNAACCCCCCAAATTTGAGGGTGTTTTACTAATGTGCAAAGTAGAGGCCGAAAAAGGAGTACAGTTACCGGTAACTATCGAAGGACGATCACATGGAAGGTTCCTTCACGATCACAAGGAAGGTTCCTCTTTTTTTACTGATAAAGAAAAACTAAAGAACCTGTTATCCTTAATGATCATTTGTTGAAAACTACTTTACCGGTAACTTCAATTTAGTCGAAACATTGTTTCGGCAGTTGTGGGAATGTTTTCACAACAATTGATGAAATTTACTATTACCGGTAATTGAAATTTAACCAAAATTGATTCATTGCATATGACCGAATTCTAGCCAAAAAACAACATGCGTGAAGGGCCGGTGGTTTCCTCAACCCGCCGGAGCTTGCAGGTTCAGTACGGGCACAGTACGGGCGTGGCACATCATAGATTTGGGTGTGTAGGGGCGGGTCCTAGTCAATGGTGTAGACACTGATTCATCCAGCTGCACCAGAGGGCCACAAGCCCTGCACAACTTGATGTTGCTTGAGACTGGTGCAGACAAGGATGCAAGGGCAACTAAGGGAGACACCTTGAGCAGCGCAAGACAGCAAGGTTGCTGTGCTCTTGTACATACCTTGCCAAAAAGGCTGTTTTTCTTTTTATGCCCCTAGCCTCCTTGTCTGCCCCTGCCGCAAGCAGCAGCTGTTTGTCATGCAGGGCCGGTGGTTGTTCCGGGCCCGCTGGATCAAGCAGGTCAATGCCACTTGTTGTCTACTGTCCAGCCCCAACAAATAAGTGATGTGCTTTCCCAATGCCTGCACAAATACAGCCACACCAGACGATTACAAAAGCCTTGTTGTGACCAAGCTGCACGCTCCCTTTGCAGCTACTGCTCTACTTCCACTCAAGAACAAGTCAGGAATCTGTCATCCAGGATCAATTGTTTCTAACTTCACTTACCGGTAAGTCAAGTTCGTTAAAAACAACATTTTTGGTAGTTGTGACATATGGTTTCACAACAATTGACGAGATCTACTATTACCGGTAATTGAAATTTAACCAAAATTGATTCATTGCATATGCCCGAATTCTAGCCAAAAAACAACATGCGTGAAGGGCCGGTGGTTTCCTCAACCCGCCGGAGCTTGCAGGTAACGCATCTTGTTTCTTGCTGTAAGGAGAGTACTTTCAATTTACCGGTAATTGAAGTTGGAACAATGAATCGATTAGTACAGCTAAAAACAGAACGGATCATCATTTATCCGTAATCGTAGTTCGTTAAAATGGTTGAACTTATATATATAATAATAATAATATATATTCTCCTCAGTTTTCTCACCATGAAGTTATGCCGTTTGAATTTGCAAAATTGCCATTTCCTATTTTATTTTTAAACAATGATCTACATGCTCTTAGGGAGAAACAATTCCATTTTTTGTCAACAATCATATAATACGATGTTTTAGGATAAGGGGGAAAACCACTTGCACAATGAATGCCACCTCAATGTTCTTTGGACTATGCATTTTTGTGTGTTATGTCTTTGTTCCAGGATGGACACGGCTGATGAGGAGGTGCTGGTGTTGCATCCAGACTTNTTTTCGTCATCGGAGGTGATTCCTCATAAAAAAGAAAGCAGTTTTTCAAATAAATGAACAGTTCNCTAGAATGATCTATTCACGAACGTGCTTTTTCATCTGTTCCAATTTTAGGATGGTGAAGAGGCCCTTTTGACCTGGGACATCGTTACAAGATCCAGCAATGATGGCAAGTGTCAAATGCAGTTGGTTCTGTGCGCCAATTCCGGATCTGACACAGAATCAGTCCGGAGAAGAGTTGATGTTGATGTAATTCGCCTATCCAGCTTACAGAGCCTAGGGAATTGTGACAACCTGTCCCTTTGTGTTGCCGTGCGAGAAGGACTGGTTGTAAATGACCATGAATATCTGTTGGTTGGACTACCTTGGGAATGCCACAAGCCTTCCAAAGAAAATGCCCTGCTTACATCAGATACGAAAGTGGCAGATCAGATATGGGTGTTGAGGCGCGAATATCTAGAGGTACAGAATTACTATCTATCATAAAGTATATAGTTGTTGTTTTGGAATCTATATATTATTACTTGATGAACCGCGCCTCATTTTATCATGTCAACCATGACGTCTACGATGTAAATGAAATTGTTCTTAATGATGTGGCACAGACAAACGTGAAGTTGGCGAGTTTGACATATTCAAACCCAAAGCTTTTCAAAAACATTCAAATGGACCTTCCAATGCAGAGAGCGATGGTATTGGAGTTGTTTTACCATGCGCGGTTTGTATTGATGGCTGAAAATCAAACCCTTCAAAATGACAAAGTTTCACCAAACTTTTACTGGAGGTTTTTAAATGAGGTAAAGATTGTCCTGTGAACGCTCTTTTGATACAAATATATATTTTCTTTATTTTGAAAATAGTAAACGATTTTAACCACAACAAAGCGGTTTGAAATCCCTAATTTTTCTTCACCACTGAACAGAATCCCAATCCCAAGCCCGGAATAGAAGACATGTTCAATCATGCAATGGCGGTTGCCGGAAGTACCAATGGCATCCAGGATTGGAAGGAAGAACACGCGCATTTTTCTAAAGAAGTCCTGAATCACGGACTCAATGTTGATCGAAAGACAAAAGGTATGATGCATAAAAAATCTTCATCTACATTTACCGGTAAACATGATTCTATGTATTTGCATGCAAACATATGACATTGGCATCCATATGATAATCATATGACGTATTGCTTTGCACGCCTACCCACCAAACGCCGCATAATTTGCACCAGCACTTAACAACAAGTGAATATTTGCTAGCATGACATACGCAAGATGCAAGCAGATCAAAAGTATTACATTTGTGGTTTTTCACATACCGAACGCCATACAATACATCAGCATGTCGCTTTTACTGACCTTGGGTATTGCTTTTCTCACGTAAAAATAAACTCATTTACCGGTAACTAAAGAACACGTTTTTCATGGGTATTTTCCTTCTTTTCATCACAGAAGGGAACGAACGCGAGGACACAAATTCCCATTTCAACGATACGTGGAGAACTTCTTTAGATGGGCTACGCGCTTTCCTAAAGAAGTTGGATTCAGAGTGCCAGGAGGAATGTTCACAAGATAAACAGCTGGAAATTGTGTGTGCGCACTTCAATCACTGGAACCAGAGACATCCCGATGGGTATGGGTACCGCTTTAATAATTCGAAAGACACATTTTGGCATCAGTGTTCCTTTTTGACAATAATGGTTAAGATAGCAATTCTTATTACACTTAGCCGTTTGCAACCTCTAAAATACTATGCTTGAACAGAACCGAGGCAATGAATCCGTATGACATTCTTTCAATCAAAAAAGAAATAGAAGTCCTTGAGAAGCAGATCGATCAGGCAAGAGGCACTGACACGGGGGGGAAGAAAAAAAGAGAAATGTATGTTCAAGCCAGGCACGCTGGCCTGGAGGAGAAAATCAAGGCTCAAAGGCAGATGGCGCAGACAGCATTGCAGCAGGTTACCGAGGCCGCGTATTTCATAGGAAATGTAAGCCGCAAGTTGTAATCTTTCATTCATTTATTGAATTCTGTCTGTGCATGGATTTTGCTGCCCACCATTATCATCTCATCTCATCTCATCTTGTTTTTTAATATTGAATGCATTTCAGGTGAGTGTTACAGCCGAAGATTTCTGTACGTTCATGGATTCGCAGGCGATTCAAAATGAGAAAGCCTTCGATGGTTACAACGAACGACCCTTTGACTATCGGGTGAAGCATGAACTCATTATGTATACATAGTATCATCGCATAATTTTCCCATTCTTTGCATATATTGAATTTGTTGTGGTTTATATATACATACATTTCAATAAACCATGTTTATTTTTATCTGGTTGTTTCAGCTTTCTGAATCTTTAGTCAAGCTTATCACGGGTTCGGAAGGCTTCAACACGACCACTCAGCAGGATGGTATGGTTGTCATGCTCAATTATTCTTTGCGAGTAAGTACCTCCCACTGTGTTTGTCCTGCGGCATATAAACGCAAAACTACAATTACCGGTAATTTAGTATTTATTTATAAGTGTTCCAAACGTGGTTTATTTGGTATTGGTTGGATTCCACAATTACCGGTAATTGTATATTGGCTTTTTTAGCAAAATATTGCATCAACCATTTGCAATGAAACTTGGGTGCGTGTCAGTCTCAATATGTTCAACGCATAAGATTTTTTCCCAATTGTAGCACCGTTACCGTTCCTTATGGAGCCTTTGCTGCGTCGACACGAATTCTTCAAAAAGAATTTGACTAAGAAGGGTACATTAAATGTAATGATGACAGGATAGGTATGAATCTAAAATTACCGGTGAGCATTCAAAGGTGCAACAACAAAATTGAAAATTATTTCAAACCTTTTACGAAAAACATAAATTTTGATTAACGCAAATTAAATGTTCACCACTTCATACACTAACACATCGACCTCTGATGTGGTGTCTGCCGGTTACACAAACGCTAGAAAGTCCTCACCGCAATTTGAATCACGAGGGTCCATACGGCTTCATCAAAACCACTCAACAGAAGGGTATGGTTGTTATGCTCAATGAATCTTTGCGAGTGAGCACCTGCCGCAGTGTTGGTCCTGCGGCGTACAAACGCAAAAGTGCAATTACCGGTAATTCAACATTTATTTATAAGTCCGCCACACGAGGTGAATTTTGTATTGACTTCATTCTACAATTACCGGTAATTGTGTATTTGCCTTTTAAGCACAATATATAACATCAATCATGAACTATGGAACTGCGGTGCGTGCCTATCTATACTGTTGATGATGATGAAGATGATTTGGTCCAGGAAAGTCAGTCTCAAAACATCTTTAACGTATAAGAATTGTTCGCATTTGCTGCACCTCTTCGTCATTCAATTTGTTACTCCCAGCTGCTGAGAGTGAATGTTGTGATTACATTTGCCTGCTGCCTTATAAAATCAAATCATACCGTATAATTCCTAAATGTTCTATAAAACAAAAAATACAGGACGGTAGTGCTTGTGGGCCAATGGGCGACAAGCAAATCAAACGTCTGTTGAATCCGACAGGCAGAAGCGATTTTCAAGCATGCCTAGGTTGGTGGAATATCAGCCTGAAAGAAATAATCAACGTGTTCGTCTACGCTTGATGACTACGTNTCCCTTTTTTTTAATTAGGTAAAACATATTCAATTTATATAGGTTGAAACATTGAACGTTTTATTTTTTATTTTTTTGTATTATGCAGCAAGCGAGATCTTGCCGAACTTCATTCAAAACTCACAAGATATCTTTCGAGTGCTTGCACTGAAAGGAATTCGGGGCATCCCAATTGCGGGACAGCACAGAACTCATGCATACAAGGAAGTGAAGAGCAGGTTCTCCGACAAAAATTACCTTCCAGCAACTTTCAGCTTCCGATTGTATGATCGCATGCCTAAAAGTGTCTCAATTGCTACGAGCAGGGTACGCAATCGTATATATATATATGTGTATATATGGTGTTTTTCAATCATCAGCATAAATATATATTGACGTTACGCAATCGTAAATGTATCATCATACGCAATTCGAACGATTTCCTGCTGAAAGGTAGATGCGTTGCCTTTTTTGCTTCCCAATCAGCGAACACAGGAATCGGCCAAGTGGCGCACCAAAGATGTAAAGGCTCAAAGCGTATTGCGTCTAGCTCAGGATATCCTGAAGCTCCACAATGAGACACAGATAAACAGGGATCTGACACCAGACGAAGAAAAGAGGTACATGGTTTGCGGTTGAATTAAAACTAATGGCAGCTGTTATATGTGACACAATCGTTTGCTTTTTTTTGCTTGGGGCTTTTGAATGCGATGAAAACGCACAACTACTATTTTTGCTTTTGTGTCCGATCAAGCACTCGTTGTGTTTTGAAATAAGTATGTTTAACTTATTATAACGTTAATTTCATGCCTCGTCCCCTAACAGCTTCCAGATCATTGTTTTATGCCTGTTCCCCTTACAGGTACCGGAATGTGTACTCAGACCTAGTCCACAAAGACCTGTCCAAGCACAGCACGGATACAGGCGTCCAACAAGAAAGAGATATCTTTCAATGCGTCGTCACCATGAGGCCCGAAATTTTAGGCTTGTACATTNAAGTTTTACAAAAGGACATCGCGTGCGAGCTGCCTGTTCAAATGAGGGTGCGTTTCGAAAAAATATTCCAAATCATATATATATAACGATTTTCTTCCCTTTCTTTCCGTTCTGACAACGAAGGCTAAGGTTAAAAAGAATAATTATTCCAGCTACATTGTTTTTTATCCTTGCAAACCTTGTTTGATTATGATTTCAATGCGAACTACACAACCAGGCAAACAGCAACAGGCTGTTAGAGCTGATGCAGAAGAGCGCTATGAGTAGACTGAAGTCTTCCACCATAATGTCCAGTAATTGTTTAAAACAGGTGAGACGTACAGTTAAACTACAATTACCGGTAATTGTAATTTTGCCTTTTTGGAGGGGCAGACATTGTTTATTGAAGGTACTAATTGGAGGATAAAATCAGAACTGTAAATTATCATTTTTGTTAGAAACTAAAATATGTTTTTGCATACTCATGTTGATATCATTTACCGGTAAATGTCAACTTTGTGATTCGTTGTTTTAATGGTATGGAGTGGGAAAATGGCGATCAAAATTATTTATTAACATAAGTATTGATGATTATTGTAAAAACCAATGTCTTTATATATTTATTTATTTCTATGGTTCAATAGATACTTAGGGCTGTCAAAAAGTGCAACACTTTCGAAGAGCTTAGAGACCTCGCGAATGACCCGGAAAGCTTACTGGGGCAGTCGAATTTTTTCCAGACGCAGCACCCAGGTTATTTGGAAGGTGCCAATGTGCTTGATGAGGGGGAGCACCAAGAGAAGGACCTCACTGCAGTACATTTAACGAGCAAGCACTTACGCGATCTCAAAAATGTATCTGTCTATGGGCAGCGTTTGCTCCTCACCAGACTGATGGTAAGTTTGGGGTGTCATTTTCATTCTCTTTTGATGTGTGTTGTTGACAATTCGAAAGAACACTACATGCTTTTCTGTGCTGGTTGGTACATTCGGAAAACTAATCTTTATCTGTGTTACGATTCAGATTTTACTTTACATCATCATCAATGAATTCTTCTTTATTTTTGTAGAGAATCGCGTACACGACGTTTGCCGACTGGCGGTTGGAGGTAGCCGCTGTGATGGCCATGGAAAGGGCAATGAAGCTGGTTGTGGCGCGCTTCATCTGGGATGCCGAAATTGAATCGATCGGTAAGCAGCGGGCAAAACACAGATTTATATACTTTTCAGTGTGGTGGATTGTGTTCTCCGATCTCCGATACTAAGATTGAAGATTCTGAATTACCGGTAATTGTAGCTGATATAATTATCGTTTATTAATTCGATGTGTTTCACTAGTGTGTCTCCGATATAACAGATAAGTCCTTTGTTTTGTCCAGCGCCTTGAATAAACTTTTGATATGATTTGTTTTATTACAGAAACAAAAGATTACGAAGACTATGAGAGTTCGCGAGTGTCTTTCTTTGGACGTTTGTGAAGCTGTCCATGGCTGGTGAAGGGGAAAAGCAACGCTTGAAACAGGGCGGCGCGACCAAAGCAGAGAAGGAGAGAATGGGGTCATTCAATCGGTGCAGTGAATCTCTTAAAAAGGCCTTCAGATCCATCAACAATGGACAAAACGGGATTCCCCCGTAAGCGCCTTCATCGTTTTCTTCCTATTTGTTGTTGTAATGGCCTCGAGTGATGTTTTTCAGTTACCGGTAATTCAATTATGATTGTGTCGTTGGGTCGATATTTAATCAAGCACAATCACTTTGTATTTTTCCACCATACTAACGCAGGAAGCTGCATGGTTATTTAGCCGCACTTGAAGAGGAGCAGGAATACATAAAAGATAGTGACGATGAGAAAGAGCTTCAAAGGAAGGAAAATGAAATGGTAGACAATGACAGCGGAGTTCCTGGTCAAAGAACTGGTGCTACGTCCACTCAACGATCAAAAAACAAAAAATGTAAGTGTCCGCTGTTCATGGATTCAATGCTATCGTTTGACTTTTTTGTTAACAACAACATTTTACACTTTGGATGCTAGGAGAACAATTATTTTTTTTGCGTCAACATCAGGCAGTATACAATTAAACAAAATTTTGTTTGCCTTTTAATGATCCTTTCCAGCAATGAAATATCGAAGCGAGATCAATCACCTGTTGGATCAGCGTGCAATTGAGGAGGTAAAGGCCTTCTTTCTGCGTGACATGGCGTTGATGATTGAGGAGTTTAAGAATACCTATCCAGATGTGCCCACCAACGCAAAAGAGTTGATCATGCGAAGGGCATTTACAAAAACAAATGTAAGTATGAGCCTCGAAGTATGAACATAAAACCTTGTGCCTTGGCTCTTGTTGGTCACATGATCGATTCTTTTCCATCAAACGCTTTCTTCGAACTACAGTTACCGGTAATTGTTGTTTGGACTTTGAGTACAATTGTCAACGAATGTTAGTATGCACACCTGGAAACAATTACCGGTAATTGTTTTTCCTATCATTGATTCAAAAAATTAACAGTTGCACATTGAAATTTAAATGTCTATAACTGATGATCTGTGTTGTTTGAAATTGTCATTATGTTTTGTCACAGTGGGCCTCCCTGAATCCTGGCGTTTGGCTAGAGATACCAGATGACGTCGACGCATTGCAAACGGTTCGGGAAACTCCTGGGAAACGCCAAGATGCAGCACCAACCCCTGTTGTGGTTGACCAAGGGATCATGTGTGCTTTACGCCAAGCAGGTAAGTTAAAACAACAAGCAATGTAACAGCTCCACAGTCGCGTATAACCATTTACGAGGCTGCTGCTCCTACGGTACTTTTTTTTTCGTTAGTGTTTGCCGAAGCTGTATTCACCAGTTTTCAAATTTATTGAGGCAACATCCTTTCCATTGTTTATTGTTGAAATGCGATGCTGCAGCTCCAACTTGTGACAAATTAGTCAGAAATCAAATGGTCGGAGTGAATGTTTCTGTATCAAAAAAAGACGGCTTCCCGACCTTGAAGTTCTCAAAATGGGTAGATTTGGAGACGGTGCCTCAGGCGGCAGTTCATCCGAGGTGGGAAACCTCAACAACAAATCTGAAAAAATGTGCCAAACTGATGGAGGTCTTTTTGAGAACCGAAGGCGAACATTGGAACAAGGTAAATAAAATGTTGGATTTTGTCTATTTTCTTATTTTTTACCGTGCTCATACAACGTAGAATTCCGTATATTTTTACAATCGATAAATTCAATAAATAACATTGCTTTAAATACTCTTAGGATAAAGTGGACGATGTGAATTGTTTCAGGACTGTGATGGAGTACGCTGCTTCCAAGGTTGCTGCTTCCAAGCAGGGTTCAAAAACGCGGCCAAAATTGTTATTGGTTGGCCGTAAGAGGGTAAGGATATTCTTTACAGAAGCACATTGGATGTTGGGAATTCATGTTTGGGTTGTAGAACGTTCTTTTCTTCAAATGTATCATCACATAATAAACCTTTATCTATACTGTTGTTGGTGCACAATTCTGGTATGGATATTTTTATTCATAGATTAATCACTTGTCTCCTTATCTTTTCGTTTGGCCAGTTCCCTCCAGCCGAAGTAACCAACACGGACCTTTGGAAGACAGCATCAAATGAGCTCCCTTTTTTTGTCCAAAGAGGATTTCTAGGAGTCCATAGAACAGATACCTTTCGTAATAATCCTTGGATGCTTACTGTGACCTGGGAAAATGTCCGCTTTGCAACAAACAACCAAGGTTTGTTCATAATAAGTTTGCATCTAACTATATTATCCCTGATTTTTATGATCACGTGTACTCTAAAAAATACACTTGGAGTGCCTGTGTGTGCAAAAAATAAAAAAGGGGCACGGACCACGCTGTATTTGTTAGATAAATAGTTGGGGCTGGTCCAATTTTTCATGCTCGTTGTTTCACCTCAGGGGATCAATTTTGGGAGGCAAACGCTGTGAACAGCGATCGGGTGGAAGTATCGCTTTTCGAAGAAAGTGAAGTAGACAAAGATAATTCCGATGTAAGCTCAACACCTATTCTCGAGCTGAGCTCTTTTGTATTAGATTAGATATACATTCAATAACGCAGCGCAAATCTGTACACGTATCATTTTTAATTGGAATTCTTATTGATCATCATGCACACATCTTATAAATCTTGTTTGCTTTCAAAGGGTCAAGATTGCTCAACTCATCTACTGGACCCGGATGACCCGAATGTCCTAGTGCTGGATGGTAACAACGTTGATTTCTGTCGCGCATATGGCACTAGGACAGTCAAGATCGCCGAGTCTGCAGCAAAACTGGAAGGTTGGAAACGTGATGGTGGTGTAATCTGCAATCCTGGTTTCTAAAATAGATACTGTGTGAATCTAAATTACCGGTAATTCAAGTTCTATGTTTTTGCAGAGTATTATTTACAACACTTTGAAAATTGATAATGGTCCGGCAAATATTCCCTGTAGTTGGAGTTTTGATATATATATATGTGTTATGTTTGCCAACACCCAGTAAATGTTTTTTGATGTTGTTGGTGTTTGTATCTTAATTACCGGTAATTCAAGTTTTATGTTTTTGCATGAGATTGTTCACAATACTTTGAAGATTAAAAATGGTCCGGAAAACATTTCAGGCAGTCGGGAGTATTGTGTTGTTTAATAAATATATTACCGATAACTTGTTTTTGCAGCGGCACCTTGTTGATAACTATTACCGTTTTGAACCCACCACAAACAACAGAGGATAGAGTTAAAGAAGCGGACCATCAAAAGGCAGCCGCAGCAAAAAAAAAAGCAGGTAATTGTATGTATGTGGTCACACGTTTCTGTTGTTGTTATGGATTGCATTTTCACTCTGTAATTAACGAAAACCCGTAATCAAAATTTCGAGTTTTTTATTACATTACTCTGTATGTTTGTTCCACTCTTCTCGAGATTTACAATTACCGGTAATTGTATTTATGTCATCTCTTTATCTATATTTATATAATATATAATATAATAACAATGCAAGAAAAAAAAGGCAAAGCTGGGTCTAAAAGGAAAAGAACAGATGATCCAGATAATTCAAAAGGTAAATGTGGTTATATATTTGATCACGATTTGTTGTCGATGTAAATGTCATTCTTTGACCGACAATATATTTTATAACTGTGAAAAATTACCAGGAAAAAAGAATGCAGCAAACGATGAAGATCTTTACTCGCCTCCCAAACAACACAAAAAACAAGGTATAATTTTGGTTTAGCTGAAATTACTTTTTTCCAATACTTACCCTTTCGGACCTACGTTCTTGAACAAATATAAAATGTTATATATATGTTACATTGGCGTTAAATAAATACGTATGACATCCACTCTTAACGTCCTATCCTTGCAGCGGACATGGGGCTGGGGAGAACGCCGGATCAAGTGGCTGATGAACTCGAAGGTTGACATATATATATATGTGTACAAAGGCACTTTCAAATAGATATAAAATTTAACTGTACTTATTTTTCAAATTAACTGCTCCATCGTTTTTTTGTTGATCAACAAACACTTTTTGGGCTCTCGTAACAATTGCATGTGCAAGATGTATCCTTCATTAGCACAAATCAATTTATACTACAACATAAAACATAAATGAAAAACAGCTCGGAGAAGGAAGGAGAACGAGATTGAAGGTATCGGAGGAATGACTATTAGCCCAGGTACGACGTAAGTTTTGGGTGTATTTATTTATTGTTTGTTGTTTTTAATGTTTTGTAGTGAAGAGACAAAAAAGGGAACATATGTGGTAAAAATAGAGTTACCGGTAAATATGATTTGCCGTTCGTATTTCTGTACTCAGGTATCCAACGGTCCTTATCTGTCCTGAGCCCGGTAGCTGAAAGCGGAGATTCAGCTGGCGCCGGTTTAGAATATCAGGTTAGCAACTTTTCCGTTGTTTGGGGATTGCTTGTTTTTACCATTGCTAGTTATGTTCCCCTGTTCAGATATAACAGAAATCCTACCAACTGCCAATATCCAGGGCGACCACAACGCTACTCCCAAGCCCAAGAGAGCTTGTGCTGACCAGACCTTGGAAAATATCTCCCACACGGTCGCCGAGGAACATAAGGACGAGGAA
>JGI26079J46598_1000827_pt1 | contig 12805 bp, 10 predicted proteins | sample SaaInl59LU_5_DNA_FD_46598 | JGI IMG/M metagenome (IMG submission 46598) | reverse complement strand
TAAGGCATAACCGAATTGGATCCCCAAAAAGCCAAAGCTCATGTTCCAAATCTGCCAAAAGCTGAGTTTAGGTTTCTGTTGCATACGTTTCCATGTAGTTGGTTACAAAGAGAAAAAACCCGGTGTTGGCCGGGTTTATTAGTGAACGAATATCACGTTTATTGGCACTCAATCTGAACATTTACCGCCTCTGTTACTCGGTCAGCTCCAGTAGCAAACACTTTTCTCATGGCTATAAATTCTAGATAATCGATCGTCTTGTTCGCTGGGATATTAAAAAATTCTTGCGGAATAAGACGCATTTGGAAATTTCCGTCTTCCAAATAATCCATCTGTAAATCCGGGTTAGTTCCTACGTTAAACGTGTTTTCAATTTGAGCGAATGTTCCGTCCGTGAAAATGACCTTAGCATACATGTAACAATCGTCCGAAGCTAAATTTTGCATACTCGACTTCTCCTCGCGCCAATTTTCATAACGCAAGGTCAAGACATCGTCTGCCATAACCTTAGCTGGAAAATGGTAAAAGGCATTGCGGTCTGTGGCCGGAGGGTCAATTGCTATACTCTGATCGTCTGTTTTAACGTCAGGGTCGCCGTAACCACCGCCGTCTTTTGCCTTAACAAGAAAGTGAATGTCTTCCGCATACACCGTGGTAGCGTCTACTTCATAGAAAAGCGTAGGAACAATTTTCCAAGAGAACGTCCCGTCTGAATTCTTCGTCATTTTCATCGCTTCATTCGAGTTCTTCCAAGGTGCAGACCCCGTACCATTGACATAAGGATGTCCGTCAGGGTGGGTGGCGGGCTTCCACGTCCATATGTACATGTCTTCGCCTGCATCGACCGCTTGCTTCAATAAATCTTGATGACCTACGGCCAAATCAGTGCCGCTGGATCAAAGATGATTTCTAATGAATCTGCCGGATCGATATTTTCATCTGGAACAGTCGTGATTTGAGCACTTGCTGAAAGGCCCAAAGTCAAGAGTAAAAGTGTGTTTATTCTTTTCATAATAAGGGCTTATTTACGAGTAAACGTTAATTGGTAAGAAACGCTCGGCTTTTCGCAACGCTCGCGAGCATATAAGAAACTTACGTTCTGGTCAATGCTTCTTGGCATGTTGCCTAGGGGCAAAACCACCATTACGGAGTCCTGGGTCAAATGAAGTTCGGACGGATAGTCTGGTGTGTTGTATCTCCAAGTTCCGCCATTGCCAAAGACGTCAAAACCAGGACCCTGCTGGTTTACAGAATACGTGCTGTCGCTGTTAAACGCGACCACCCATTTGTTCTGGGCATCTACGTATAAGTCACTGACATCGCGCGTTTCCGGCACGGGAAGCGTTACGTCGGTTTGCTCGACCATGGTGAGTTCCCACGTTCCGAGAATACCTGCGCCTGCCTCATAGCTAGGGCCGATTGATCCTACTTCTGGCTTACATGCGCCGAGGGCCAAAAATGCCGCCGCGACCAATGTTATAATTCTTGCTTTCATATGCTTCTCTGCTTAGTTGCAGCCTCCTTCTTCGTTATATACAAAACCTTGCGCCGTTCCCTCAAAATTAGGGAATTGCAGCACCATACCTGGGCAGTCCCAATCCACGCCACGAATCTTTTGGATCTCACCCAATACACCTTGACGCTTGAGTTGGAATAATCGGTCGCCTTCAAAAGCTAATTCTAAACGGCGCTCTTGCATTACTTCTGCAAGCGATAAACTGCTTAAATCTGTCAAACCTGCGCGTTGACGCAACGCATTTATTTTTGCCAATCCAGAACCGTCACTATCGCCGTTCAAACGAACATTACATTCTGCATAAATGAGGTATAGGTCCGATAAATGCAGCAACGGTACGTCAAGAAAACTCCCGTCGAACTTGCTCACCACATAAAATTCATCAGGAGTTCCCGCATTGCGCGCCTCATACCACAATTGCCCACGAAGATCATTCGTGTCGGCCGTTGCCTCGACATACAATGCTTGGCTTGCTTTCAATGCTGGATTCGCATTAGGATCGTCGGAACGGTAGTTCCAGGTAAAGCCCATTCCGCGCTCATCTACGATCGTATCCGTCGCTGAACTCTCGTTTGTACTTACTAAAGTGAAGATGAATTCTGCAGGAAGATTTGCGTTGGCATGGTCTGCAAAGCGATTGGTCAACAACGGGTCTAAGGAATAGGTCCCCGAATTAATTACCTCAGCCGCTTTTGTTTTCGCGTTAGCGAAATCGCCCATCTCTAAATAGACTTTGGCCAAAAGTGCTTTCGCTGCCATTTGGTTTGCGAAAATTCCGTTTGATGCCGGAAGATCTGCCTCTGCATCCAAAAGATCTTGCTCGATCTGTGCATAGACGTCTCCAACTGTCGCGCGCATCTGCGGGGTCTGATCCGCACTCACTTTCAATGGAATCCCCAAATGACTGTTGTCTGAAGTGTATCCATACGGCAAAGCCCAAATTCGAACCACGTGATAATGGCTCAATGCACGAATGAACTTTGCTTCCGCTGTAATACGAGCAACGGCGTCGGCTGTTGCGCCATCGAGATCTGCAACCTCTTCAATCAATGTGTTCGCCCGGTAGATGGCGATGTACGCATCACGGTATTCCCCGCCAAAAGATCCATTGAAGAACGACGACGTCCAACGCCATCTGGGCATACTCTCCATTGAGGCCCAACGGATCCGCGATGTGGTCAGACATGACCTCAGGAATGTTTTGAAAACGACCATTAAAGGCGTTCGCAGCCACATCATAGACACTTACCAGAAGCTCTTCTGCGTCCTGAATGTTTAGAATGGCCGAATCCGCCGGAATTTGGCTATCGCTGTTCGCTTGAAAATCCAAAATTCGCTCGCAAGAAGAACTTCCTACTGCAATGGCGATTAGCGCTATAAATACTCTCAAATTTTTCATGATTCGCGCGTATTAAAAGTTAATGTTTACACCCAGATTCACCGTTTTTTCTTGCGGTGGCGTGAGGTACGTAATGTTCGGAGACATGTTTCTATCTGTCGCATTCTCGAAATCACGAGCGATTTCAGGATCCAAACCGATAAAGTTGGTCAACGTGATAAGGTTGGTACCCGTCACATTCACAGTCATGCCTTTAATGTTTTTCAGCTTGCTCTGTGGAACGCGGTAGCTCAACTTCACGTTACGCAGACGTGCATACGTTCCGTCGTGCAGCCAAAGGTTGGTGTTGATCCATTCTGTATTCGCACCATAGGTACGGTAATCACGGCTTAGCCTAGGGTACGTCGCTACATCGCCCGGCTGCTGCCAGCGGTCAAAAAGATCGGTACGCATGTTCCAATCCGTCACCACGCCCATTTGGCGCTTCGAAGAGCTGTCGTAGATGTCCCCACCGATCGTGAAGACCCACAAGAAACTGAATTCTAAATTCTTATAATTAAACGTATTGGTCAACCCGCCGATCGCATCCGGCATCACATTGCCCACTGCAACACGGTCTTGAAGATCCCAAGTGTACGTCTCTTCGCCGTCTTTGGTCAAATAAACCGGCAACCCGTTCGTTGGGTCAACGTGCGAGAATTGTACCAGGTAATTTGTACCAATGGGCATTCCCACTACTACACGCGTATCGTTCGTTCCGCCACTCACCGCATCCGGCGAATACTGTCCGATCGAAGTAATCTGGTTCGTATTGCGCGCAATGTTGAAATCCGTAGTCCAACTAAAGTTGTCCGTTACGATGTTGCGAGATTTTATCGCAAACTCAACCCCAGTATTGTATACGCTACCTACGTTATCCCACCAAGAGCCAAATCCTGTGGAGCCCTGCAAGGTTACGTTGAGCAACATATCGTTGGTTTCCTTGTGGTACCACGCCAATTCCCCAGTTACACGGTCGTTGAAAAATCCGTACTCCAAACCGACATCATACGTGGTTGACGTCTCCCAACGTAAATCTGCATTTTCGCGAATTACTGGGTAACGGTAGGTCTGGCCTCCATACCCATTGTTTGCGACATTATAATAGCCAAACCACTGGTACGATGGAATGGCCGAGTTTCCATTTTTACCTACAGAAGTCTTCAACTTCAAATAGCTAATGTTTGGCAATCCCGACATAAAATCTTCTTCCGTAATGATCCATCCAATAGATGCTGCCGGGAAGTTTCCGTATTTATTGTTCGGTCCGAATTTTGAGGAACCGTCACGACGAACCAATGCTTCAGCGTAATACTTACCTGCAAAGTTGTAGTTCAAGCGTGTGAAGGCCGATGCAAAGGCGTATTCTTCAAGATAACTGCGCGGGTCATTAACATACTGTTCCGTTTCGCGAATCTGACCGGTAGCCTCACTGTCGTAATAGCCGTCCCAACGAAGAATGCGGTTGTATTGGTATTCAGAACCTATCAACCAGTTAATGTGATGATTCTTGCCTATATCCTTAATATAGTTTGCCGTTGCGTTGCCCGAAGTGTTCCAAACACTGTAGGTGTACATGTTCGCACGGCCCAGTAAGTTGCCCTCCGAATCTTTATATGTAGGGTCGTATCCTGGTTTCTCCCAGATGTGGTCTTCAAAGTGCATGTAGTCAAAGGCGCCTTGACCGCGAAGGGTCCATGCATCACTCACCTTGTAGTCTAGCGTGATGTTGTTAATGGTGCGGTCTTCAATGGCGGTCCAGTCCTTTAATGCGCGCTGCGCAACTGGATTTAGGCTTACGCCGCCCTTCAACCAATAGTCCCCTGCTGAAGCAACCACGTTGCCGTCTGCATCGTACTCATCTTCTGCGTAACGTACAGGGTAAATAGGAAGGGCTCTCGACATGGCTTCACCGAAACCGCCTGACCAAGCTGCGTCAATTCTATTGTTGATCCCGCGAGAAATAGAGGTGCTGATTCCTAATTTTAGATTTGATGCCAGATTGTAATCGACATTGAATCGGCCCGAAATTCTCTCGTACGAATTCCCTGCTAAATAACTGTGGTTGTCGTTGTAGGATAGGCCGGCATAAAAATTACCGCCTTTAAACCCTTTAGATGCAGAGAAATCATAGCCTTGCTTTACACCTGTGCGTATCGTTTCTTGAATCCAATCTGTTCCTTCGAATGCTTGAGCCTCGGCCCAACTCATTCTATTTCCAGGCAATTGTGGNACNCCAACATTACCGTCGTTCACCCATGCCTCTTCATACANCTGAAGGTATTCCTCTTTTGATGCCATATTAGGCAATGCGGTTGGCGCACTGATCCCCGTGCGCGCAGAGAAATTATACGTGAGCTTCTTTGAATTTCCTCTTTTAGTGGTAATCAGAATAACCCCGTTTGATCCACGTGAGCCATAAATCCCTGTGGCGGCGGCATCTTTCAATATTTCAACCGATTCAATATCATTTGGATTGATCGTCGCGAGTGGGTTTGTATTGAACCCTCCGCGGTTACCGTTCAAAAAGTAATCTTGAGTAATAGGAATTCCGTCTACCACATATAATGGATCCCCTCCTGCAGAAATAGAGGCAACACCACGCACGCGCACCATCGATCCAGAACCGGCGATACCAGAACCTGTGATAACCTGAACACCTGCGGCTTTACCCTGAATCGCGTTTTCAAAAGACGGTGTGGGAATGTCAGTGAGCTCCTTTGACTTCAGACTGACTACGGAACCAGTAAGGTCGCGCTTACGCGCTACACCGTAACCTACAACTACCACTTCGTTGAGCTGCGTTTGTGATGGTTTCATCGCCACATTCACCACCTTATTACCTTGAACAGAAACAGATTTAGTTATGGGCTCGTAGCCGATAAAACTGTACGTAATGTTGTACGTCCCTTTGGGTAGATTGAGGGTATATTGACCGTTATAATCGGTCATTGTTCCGCTTTGATTCTCTACGGCAACGACGACTGAAGGCAAGGCTTCATTGTATTCGTCTACTACAGTACCAGTAACCGTCTGTGCTACGATGGACTGGGCGAAGAAGAAACTAAAACAGAAGAGTAAAAAACGAGAGGTGCTTTTCATCTGCTTACGCTTATTTAGTTATAAAGTCAAATGTACACTTTAAGCGCCTTCAAGTAAAGCCTGCAGCTTGGACCCATTAACAAAATACGCCCAATATTTATCCTAAATCTGTAGCAGGATGAAGAAAAATGAGGAATTATACCTTGATTCGGTACAAACGAGCGGGCTTATGAAGTACGTTGTCCTGTTTTTCATCGGTCGCCTCAACAAGCTTGTCTCGAACAACCTTTTTACGGAAATTTCTTTTATCTAATTCCTCTTGGGTAATGGCTTGATGCAACTGCTGCAATTGGTTTAATGTGAACTTTCGGGGAAGCAGTTCATAGCCGCTTTTGTTCAACTCAAAGTGACGCTGAAGTTTCCATAGCGCGACTTCTACAATCTCATTGTGGTCAAAAGCTAATTCTGGAACATCTTGAATATCCCACCACAACGCCTCTCCTGCAAAACTTGCTGGATTAGGCACGAAGTCGTCCATCTTCACTAAGGCATAATAGGCCGTGGTAATTACACGCTCCGAAGGGTTCTTCCGGTACAATTCCAGCCATTTTCTATCCTTAGAGTCGTTAACGCGCCCCGGGTCGCCAAAAGTGTGGCACTGCTTTAACGTGACATTTCTTAAACTTGCCAATTCATATAATACTCGATCAGCGGCATCGTCTAAACTTTCGTTTTTTAGAATTAAATCTCCGGGCAGACGTTTTCTCAACATCCCTTGGCCAATATCTTTCTCTTCAATCAATAAGACATTGAGTTTTTCGCCATCAAAACCGAAGATAACGCAGTCTACACTGATGTTAGAGTTTAGTTCAAATTGCTGTGACATAGCGGCGTATGCTTGTGTTTAGGTAAAAAGTGCATCCCTTAAATATAAGGAGAATAATTTATTAAGTGTAACATTTACACTTAGTTGTTATCTTTGTGGCTATGTCAATAGAAATTAACAACATCGCAGTTCTTACTTCCGGGGGTGATGCTCCTGGGATGAATGCCGCCATTCGTGCGGTAACGAGATCCGCTTTATACTACGGTAAAAAGGTTTTTGGCGTCTACCGCGGTTACGAAGGCATGATTGAAAATGATATTGTTGAGCTCAATACCACTAGCGTTAAACACATTCTTGCCCTTGGCGGAACCTTCTTGAAAAGTGCGCGATCTCAGGAATTCAGGACGCCTGAAGGTCGTGCTAAGGCGGCAAAAAATCTTAAGGATAGAAACATAGATGCGCTTGTAGTTATTGGTGGTGACGGATCGTTTACCGGTGCCCTAAAACTCGCAGAAGAGCACGGAATTAAAGTGATCGGAGTACCCGGTACCATCGATAATGATTTATACGGTACAGATTACACCATAGGTTATGATACCGCTACAAATACGGTGATTGAAAGTGTCGATAAAATTCGTGATACCGCTTCTTCGCACAACCGTCTTTTCCTAGTTGAAGTAATGGGAAGAGATACAGGATATATTGCGGCGTCAACCGGTCTTGCTACCGGTGCTTTGAGTATTATTTTACCAGAAAAAAATAACACCTACGAAGAATTGTTCGGGGATTTGCGCAGCGCACAAGCCAATAAAAAGACTTCTAACATTATTATGGTTGCGGAAGGCAATCATTTGGGCGACATCTTTGAAATTGCAACCGCCGTTCGAAAAGAGTTCCCCTCCATCGACGTAAAAGTCACCACGCTTGGTCATACCCAGCGCGGAGGCTCCCCTTCCACTAATGATCGAATATTAGCCTCTGTTCTAGGCCATTATGCAATCAAAGGTTTAATGGAAGGACAGGAAAAGGTCATGTCAGGCATGATCAATCAAAAAGTAGTCTTTACACCGCTGGGTGATGCCATCACCAAAACCACAGCANTGGACTATGAAATGCTAACCATTGCTAAAATTCTAGCCACATAACACATCAACTATTATGAGTACAAAAATTGCCATTAACGGCTTTGGCCGAATCGGACGCTTGACGTTCCGTAACCTTATCGAAAGCGATAACGTAGAGATTGTTGCCATCAACGACCTAACGGCTGTAGATATGCTTGCCCACCTATTGAAGTACGACAGTGCACACGGTCGCTTCAACGGAACGGTTGCGCACACCGAAAACAGCTTGATCGTAAACGGAAAGGAAATTACGGTCTACGCACANCGTGATCCTGAAACACTTCCTTGGGGCGAGATCGGTGTTGAAGTGGTTGTAGAGTCTACAGGTTTCTTCACNAATGCTGAAGGCATGGGCAAACACATTACTGCAGGCGCTAAAAAGGTGGTCCTATCCGCTCCAGCGAAAGGCGACATCAAAACCATCGTATTAGGTGTAAACGACGACCAATTGACCGATGCGGACACCATGGTTAGCAATGCCTCATGTACAACCAACTGTTTGTCGCCAATGGCAAAAGTTTTGGATGAAAAATTCGGTATCGAAAGCGGTTTCATGTGTACTATTCACGCATATACTTCTGACCAACGCATTCAAGACGCGCCGCATGCCGACAAGCGTCGTGCGCGTGCTGCAGCGGTAAATATGATTCCAACTTCTACTGGTGCAGCTAAAGCCGTTGCTTTGGTATTGCCGCAATTGAAAGGAAAATTAGACGGCTATGCAATGCGCGTTCCGACTATTACTGGTTCTGCAACTGACCTTACAGTTCAATTGAGTAGAGAAGTGACTGCAGAAGAAATCAACGCTGCCATGAAAGAAGCTGCTGAAGGCCCATTGAAAGGCATTCTCATGTACACTGAAGATCCTATCGTTAGCTCTGATATCGTAGGCGATAAGCACAGCTGTATTTTCGATGCAGGCATCACTAGCGCAAAAGGAAATCTTGTAAAAGTTCTAGGCTGGTACGACAACGAAGCAGGATATTCTGCGCGTTTGGCAAACCTAGTAGAGCGTCTAGCATAAACATTTAATACTGGACCGCGTCTTTNTTCGGCGCGGTCCGTTATTTTTGATGGTATGATACTAATCGCCGAAAGTGGTTCTACAAAATGTGATTGGGTGGTTCTCTATCCCGATGGGACAGAACATAAACGATTCTCCACTATGGGGTTCAACCCCTACTTCCACTCTGCCCCCTTCATTCACGAAGAGCTTAGCGGTAATGCTGTGGTATCAAAAATTCACAAGAGTGTAGATTACGTCTATTTCTATGGGGCAGGGGCGTCTAGCGAAAGCCTGAAAGACATCATTCACGACGGATTAAAACGTGTTTTCAAGAACGCAGCGATCAACGTGGACCACGATCTTGTNGCAAGTGCCTATTCTACCTATACCGGAGAACCGGCCATTACGTGTATTTTAGGAACGGGGTCGAACAGCTGTTTTTTTGATGGGGAAACTGTCAGCGATGAAGTCCCTGCATTGGCTTATGTCCTAGGCGATGAAGGCTCAGCTAGTTTTATTGGTAAGCGTTTGGTTTCCGATTTTCTTTACAAGCGCCTTCCTGAAGAAATGGCCCACGACTTTTACGATACGTACGGCTTAGATAAGGATGAAATCATTACCAGCGTCTACAGNAAGCCAAACGCNAACGTTTATCTTGCCTCATTCAGCCGATTCGCCGGAAAACACATGGAGCATCCGTATGTTAAAATGATTGTCCGAGAAGGCTTTGCGAAATTCGCAGACATTCATATTGGTTGTTTTGCTAATGCTACAGAAGTNCCGGTTCATTTTGTTGGTTCGGTAGGAGCAATCTTCCATGAGATTCTCGAAGAGGTTTTGGCAGAGCGTGGATTCCGTATGGGACAAATCCTGCGCAAACCCGTAGACGGTTTGATCAAATACCATTTAGAATACCTAAACATCCTAAATGCCTACCAGGTAAACTAATGATTAAAGGGTTTCTCTTTGATTTAGACGGTGTTATTGTCGATACTGCCGTTTTTCATTTTCAAGCGTGGCGCCGTATTGCACAAAAATTAGGAGGTGATTTTTCAAAGGCTCAAAACGAGCAGCTNAAAGGAGTAAGCCGCGTAGATTCACTTACTAAGATCTTAGAGTGGACCGGAACAACCGTCACCGAAGAAGAGTTCAAAGCACTGATGGAGTTGAAAAACGAATGGTACCTTGAATTGGTCACCCGGCTCAGCGACAAGGATGGATTGCCAGGTGCCGTGGATTTTTTACATCAAGCCAAGGCGCGAGGTATTGCGATTGCTTTGGGTTCAGCATCGAAAAACGCGGTGTTAATTTTAGATAAAATGAACCTTTTGCCCCTTTTCGATACGATAATTGATGGGAACAATGTGGTAAATGGCAAACCGCATCCTGAGGTATTTTTGAAAGGCGCAGAAGCACTAGGGCTGTCACCGGCGGAATGTATCGTATTCGAAGATTCTATTGCTGGAGTGCAGGCCGCAAAATCAGGCGGAATGTCATGTGTTGGGATCGGAACACCTGAAGTATTAGGTGGGGCGGACCTTTATTTTAACGCATTAGGCGAAACCTCTCCTGACGAACTTCTGCGCGCATTATAACTGCGCAAAGAAAGCATCATGTTCAATAAATATACCGAGGTTCATCCTTGGAAAATCATCGAACGTCGCTGGGATGCCAATAACCATCCTAAGAGCGAGAGTTTGTTCTCCATCGGCAATGGTCGTATGGGGCAACGTGCGAATTTCGAAGAGACATATACAGGCAAAAGTCTTCAAGGCTCCTACATCGCTGGGGTGTATTACCCGGATAAAACAAGAGTAGGTTGGTGGAAAAACGGGTACCCGGAGTACTTCGCCAAAGTGTTGAACTCTTGTAATTGGATCGGCATTCAGGTGAAGGTCGACGGAGAGGAATTGGACCTTAATACCGCTTCTGAAGTAGCTTCATTCTGCCGCGAGCTCGACATGCACAGCGGATTGCTCAAGCGCACTTTTGAAGCGACCCTTCCTTCAGGGAAGATCGTAGCTGTTGAAGCCGAGCGTTTGGTAAGCATCGTTCAAGACGAGATTGGAACCATTTCCTACAGCGTTACGCCAAAGAATTTCTCAGGCAAGATTGAATTGTGCTCGTACCTAGATTTTGATGTGGAAAACGAGGACAGCAACTACGACGAGAAGTTTTGGGAGCCTGTAACTCAAGGTCAAGAGGCTGGCGCAAGCTATGTACACGCCAAGACCAAAAAGACCGGTTTTGAGGTAACAGTGGCCATGCGCAACAGCCTATCGTTGGACGGAGCGCCGCATGAATGGGGCATGAGTTCGGATGCGAAGAACATGTTCGTCAGTGAGTGCGCCTGCTATGAAGTCGCTCAGGGTCAAACCTTGAAACTTGAAAAATTTGCAGCGGTTTTATCCAGCATGAACCACGACGTGGCAAGCTTGGACGCAAAGGCAGCAGCGAGCGCTACGGCGGCGGCAGCCCAAGGCTATGAGGCATTGCGTGGTGAGCATGTAGCCGCTTGGCACAACAAATGGGAAACCTCTGATATTGAGATTGACGGCGACGCGGAAGCACAGCAGGGCATCCGCTTCAACATCTTCCACATGAACCAGACCTTCACAGGTGTGGACGATAGATTGAACATCGGTCCTAAAGGGTTTACCGGTGAGAAATACGGCGGTTCTACCTACTGGGATACCGAAGCCTACTGTTTGCCTTTCTACCTCGCTACGGCGCAGCCAGAGGTTGCGAAGAACTTGTGTCTGTACCGTTACAAGCAGCTGAATAAGGCCATTGAAAATGCAGGCAAGCTCGGGTTTACCGACGGCGCAGCATTGTACCCGATGGTGACGATGAACGGCGAAGAATGTCACAACGAGTGGGAGATCACTTTCGAGGAAATCCACCGCAATGCAGCCATCGCTTATGGCGTGTTCGATTACATACGTCACACCCAAGATTGGGGCTATCTAGCCGAAGGAGGATTTGAAGTCCTTCTAGGTATTAGCCGATTCTGGTCGCAGCGTGTGAATTGGTCACAGGAAAAAGAAGCCTACGTAATGCTCGGTGTAACTGGGCCGAACGAATACGAAAACAACATCAACAACAACTGGTACACCAACCGCATGGCGGCGTGGACGTTGGAGTGGACGTTGGAAGCCCACCATTGGCTGAAAGAAAATGCTGCGGACGCGCTTGGCGCTATTACCAGCAAGACTGCACTGAACGCAGATACAGAATTCGCCAAGTGGAGTGCTATCATCGCCAAGATGTACTACCCGAAGAGCGAGAAATTAGGCGTGGTATTGCAGCAGGACGGCTTCTTAGACAAGGAGCAGCTCACTGCCGACGACCTCAGCCTGGACGAGCGCCCGATCAACCAACATTGGAGCTGGGACCGCATCTTGCGTTCCATCTTCATTAAGCAAGCCGACGTGTTGCAAGGCTACTACTTCTTGAACCACCTCTACGAGGAAGAAGAAGTAAAGCGCAACTTCGATTTCTATGAGCCAAAGACCGTTCACGAGAGCTCGTTGAGTCCTTGTGTGCATGCAATCCTAGCAGCGCAAATTGACTACCCAGAGAAAGCCTACGAAATGTATTTGCGTACCTCTCGTTTGGACATCGACGATTACAACCGCGAGGTTCATGAAGGGTTGCACATCACTTCGATGGCGGGAACATGGATGTCTGTAGTGCAAGGTTTCGGCGGCATGAAAATTCGCGACGAGGAGCTGCACTTCACACCAAAGCTACCGGCACAGTGGAAGGGCCTCACCTTCTCCATCCTTTGGAGAGGTGCAACGCTCAAAGCAAACCTCACCGCTGAAGGCATGACCATCGAGAACGTAAGTGGCACTTCTGCCAAATTCGCGATCGACGGCCAATGGTTCGAAGTTGCTGCCGGCGAAAAAGC